>Ga0181528_10000523_pt1 | contig 26982 bp, 18 predicted proteins | sample PEATcosm2014_Bin_47_FD_119742 | JGI IMG/M metagenome (GOLD analysis project Ga0181528, IMG submission 119742) | Peatland microbial communities from MTU Mesocosm Facility, Houghton, MI, USA - PEATcosm2014_Bin10_10_metaG | ecosystem: Environmental > Terrestrial > Soil > Wetlands > Peat | place...
TCACGGGCGGTGACGCTACCAGTCGACCCCGGTCAACCCCCGGCCAGGACGCACGAGGACACCCGGTCGATGGCGGCCGGCGAGCCATCGGCCCCGGGCGCCACGCACGCGTCGAGGGCCGCCGGCGTCGGCCCGGGGCCGGTCGGCAGGTCGGCGGGCACCACCCGCCACACCAGCGAACCGGCGACCCGCTCGGGCGGCGCCCCGGTCACCGCGGTGAGGAACGCCGCCGTGTAGGCGACCGAGGTCACCCGGTCGTACGCCGGTAGGCCCGGCTGGTCGGGCACCACCACCAGGTCGACACCCCATCCCACCAGGGCGTGCCGCGTGGCGACGACGTCACCGGGGTGGAGGCGTTGGCCCGTGAAGGAGAACGACGCCCGCGCCACGGCCGCGGCGCCGGGCCGCTGCGCTCCGGTCCGCTGGATGACCCCGCCCGGGCCACCGCCACCGACCATGGCGTAGGGGAACCCCGCCGTCGCCTGCCACGCCATGGCGCTCTCGACGACCTGGTAGGGCACGGGGAACACGAGTACCACCGTGCCCGGCGCCAGGTGGGGGGCGACGTCGGTGAACCAGTCCGGGGAACGGACCGGTTGGGTCACCATGGGCACGGTGGGAGCCAGGTAGGCGGCGACGGGCACCAGCCCGACGGCGGCCACCACCAGACCGGCGACACCGGCCACCCACCTCGGTGGTCCGGGCACCGGGACCGCGTCGCGGCGGTGCAGCACGGCGGTGCGCGTGTGGTCGACCACCAGGGCGAGGATGGCGCCCAGGGACAGGTAGGTGACCACCAGGAAGCGGCTCGGGATGATGTTCTCGAAGATCGGCTGGCCCGCGAGGGCCTGCCACGGCAGCCAGACCGACCGGCTGACCCCGAGGGAGAGCACGACCGACACGACGGTCATCGTGCCGAAGAACCACAGCCTGCGGTCCCTCCGCCAGACCAGCAGACCCACCACGGCGACCGCGGCCATGCCGATCCCGACGTACTGACCGGACAGGGTCGGCCCCTGGTAGCCACCGACCCGGTGGGTGAACAGGGTGAACCCGGCCGACGCCGGCGTGGGCCACAGGTAGGCCCGGGCCGTCGTCCCCTCGTACCCCAGGTAGAGCGTCGGCCACACCCGACCCGACGTATGGGCCGGTCCCGAGAGCGCGAACCAGGTCGGCCAGGCCAGGACGACGACGGCCGTGGCCGCCGCGGTGCCGAGACCGAGCAGGGCGTGACGGGCGTGGGCGCGCACCCCGGCCCGGTGGCGCCATCCGTAGGCGCCGAGCACGACCGCGGCGGGCACCGCGGTGATCGCCACGATGAGCAGTACCTCGGTACCCACGAAGAACTGCACCACCACCAGGAGCCCGAGGACCAACCCCACCCGGACCGGACCGTGCCGGCGCCGGAAGACGAGGTCGTCGACGCAGGCCACGACGAGCGGTGGCACCACCGCCCAGCCGAGCATCAGATGGGCGTCGGACAGGCTGACCAGCACCAACGGCGAGAACCCGTAGAGGAGGCCGCCGACGAAGGCCGCCGGGGCCCACCGCACCCAGCGCCGCAACAGGACGAACATGGCGAGGGCCGACAGGGCGGGCGCCAGGGTCAGGGCGACGTTGAGCGAGGCAACGGGCCCGAACAGCCAGGTCACGGGGGCCAGCACGACCCCGAGCGCCAGCTCCGACGTGTTGTCGAGCAGATTGACGCCGGACGGGTGGGACATGGCCGTCGAGAAGAACGGGTCGAGCCCGTGGGCGAGGGCGTGCGCCGGCCAGGCGAAGAACCAGAGGAACAGCGCGCTGTCGCCGCAACCACACGTGGTCGTGGCGCTCGGGTGGCGCGACCACACGTTCCACCACACGAACAACGCGAGGGCCAGATAGCCGAGTGCGGCCAGGCCCAGGGCCCGCCCCCGGCCCCCGCCCGCGGCGCCACCGGGCCCCACCGCGGGCACCGGGTCGGTCACCTCGACCACGACCGTCACCGCCTCAGCCCCCCGACCGGGCCGAGGCGGCGAGGACGCAGGTCGGCACGGCCAGGGGTCCAGCGGCCGTCGCCCGGCCTCTCGTGCAGGTGGCGAAGGCGCCGGCGGTCACCGGGGCCGGGGCGGGCGCGGCGCCGACGCCCCCCCACACCCAGGCCCGGTCGACGTAGGTGGGCGCCTCACCCAGGACCGCCGTGAAGAACCCCGACGCGTAGGCACCGCCCCGGCCGAGTGCGTAGGGGGGCAGGTCGGGCTCGTCGGGGACCACCACGGTGGTGACCCTCCACCGGCGCATCGCCGAGCGGACCGCGGCCACCGTGGCCGCGTCGGGCACCGGGGCCGCTCCGAGGGGGAGCGAGGCGGCCGACAGCACGACGAAGCCCGGACGGGCCGCCCCGGCCCGCGCCGGCTGACCCTGGGGCCCGCCCCCGCTGGCCTGGGCCCAACCCATGCCGTCGACCGCCTGCCAGGCCTCGGACGACTGCAGACCCGAGGCCGGGAAGGGATAGGCGAGCACCACCCGACCGGGTGGCAGGGCGGTGCCCTGGCGGGCGTACCAGGTGGGGAGCACCACCGAACGCGTCGTCAGGGGGAGGTTCGGCCCGAGGGCGACCACCGTCGGCACCACCACGACGGCCACGATGCCCCACGACGCCAGCCCGGCCACCGACCGGTCGACGCCGGCCCGGGCACCGAGGGCGCGCCGGGCGTGGTCCAGTGAGAGGGCGGCCAGCACCGCCAGGCAGAACGTCACGACCAGCGTGAAGCGGACCTCGACGATGTCGCCGATCCAGGGGACGTGCTGCAGGGCCTCCCACGGCACCGGGTAGCCGTGGCCGGGACCGAGGGACAGCACGGCGGCGACCAGGCCGACCCCGGCGAAGAGCAGCATCCGGCGATCGCGCCGCCACACCACGGTGCCGACGACGGCGACGCCCAGCACGCCGAGGCCCACATAGCCGAGGCCGGTCAGGACCGGGCCCTGGTACCCGCCGAGCCGCATCATGGGCACCTGCAGGTAACCGAGTCCGGACGTCGACACGAAGCTCGAGAGGGAGGTGCCGTACCGGGTGGTGGCCCCGGCTCCCCAGATGGGACCGACGAGGTGGGCAGGACCGTCCAACAGGAACCACAGCGGATAGGCCAGCACCACGGCGGACGCCCCGACGGCCACCCCGACGCCGGCCGCGGCCCCACGTAGCCGCTCGGCCAGTGCGGCCGGATGCCGCCAGGCGGCCCAGACGACCAGCAACGCGGTGCCGACGAGGACGGACAGCCCGGTGATGACCAGGACCTCGGTGCTCACGAAGAACTGGATGACGGCCAGGCCGGCCAGCGCCAGGCCGTCGACCACCGGACGGCGCCGCCGGTAGACGAACAGGTCGGCGAGGAACAGGACGACGAGGGGCGGAACGGCCAGGAACGCGATGTTGAGCTGGTTCAGGGCCAGCTCGGTCACCATGAACGGGGAGAATCCGTAGACGAGGCCACCGACCAGGGCGGCCGGCGCCCACCGCACCCAGCGGCGGAGCAGCAGGAACATCGACAGGGCGGACAGGGTCGGGGCCAGGGTCAGCGCCACGTTCATGGCGGTGACGGGTCCGGCCAGCCACGTCACCGGCGCCAGGACCACACCGAGGGCCACCACGCTGGTGTCGTCCAGCAGGTTGATGCCACCGGGGTGGAAGAGGTACGTCGAGTACAGGACGTCGTGGCCGTGGGCCAGGGCGAACGCCGGCCACCGGAAGTACCAGACGAAGCGGGCGGCGTCCCCACAGCCGCAGGTGGTGACCGTGGAGGGGTGGGTCGACCACGTGTTCCACCAGAGGCCCACCCCGAGCACCGCGTAGAGCGCGGCGGCCAGACCGACCGTCCGGTGGCCCCCCGCCGGGGCGGCGGAGGTGTCAGGGCGGGCCGCACTCACGGGTGGGCCCCACGCGGCCCGCACAGCTGCACGGCGGCCACTGTCGGGTCGGCGCTGTAGTGCATGGTGGTGAAGCCGAGGCTGTCCCCGATGTTCGAGAGGGCTCTCGACCAGGTCAGGGGGGCTGTGACCGCAGTCAGGTAGGCCCGGAGCGGGTCACAGTCCAAGGCGGCGCCGGCCGCGGTGATCGACGCCGGCGACGGCCCGGCGGGCACCGAGGTGGCACCCGGCACGCCGAAACGGGCGAGCATCCACGCCGGGCCGATGAGCTTCTCGTGGCCGGGACGGGCGTGGTGGAGGACCGTGGTGTGGCTGCCGACGGGGTTGGCGAGCGAGAACTCGTCGAAGACGTAGACGTCGGGTCCGGCGATGTAACCGATGACGCCGATGGCGGGGAGGTTCACCGCCAGCGTGAACGGGAGGGGCGAGTGCGCGGGGCGGGCCGCCGCCGGTTCGATCGGCGCGAACGGGTTCGTGACCACCACCAGGCGCTGCCTGCCCCGGGGCACGGCGCGGGCCATCCGGGCCAGCACCGCGCCGGCCTCGCCCGAGAGGGCGTGCGCGTAGTCGGCGGCCGTCACCGGATGGGCCACCCGGGTGGCGGTGATCCAGCTGTTCCGCTCGTTCGAGATGAACACGGTCTGCAACGACAGGTCGGCGGGGGTCGTCGGCACGAAGCGCAGCCAGCCGACACAGGCCACGGACCACACGGCGATGCCGGCGACGGGCACCACCATCAGCCCGCGCAACGACCGCACACCGATGTAGACGGGCAGGCACAGGGCGAAGAAGGCCGGCAGCAACAGCCGGGCGTGCATGTAGTCGCCACCGACCTCGACCACGTAGAGCAGGTCGACGAGCCCGACGACCAGGGGGGTGACGAGGAGCAGGACACCGGTCCGGTCCCCCAGACCCCACCACCGGGCGATCCGCGACCCGACGATGACCGCCGCCAGGGCCAGGGGGAGCCACAGGGTGTACGGCGCGACGAAGTTCCACAGGTAGGTGGCACCCTGCGACCACCACGACGACCCGGCCGCCTTGGCCAACGCCGTCGAGGGAACCCACATGGCGTAGTACGCCATGCGGAAGAGCTGGTACAGGACGGGCAGCGCGAGGGCGGCGGCGACCACGGCCGCCGGGCGACGGAGCCGGCCCCGACCCCGACCCCATCCCGGCGAGGCCACGAGGGCGACCAGGACGACGACGAGGACGACCGAGGCCAGGACGAGCTCGGGGCGGATGAGCGGTCCCAGTCCGGCCACCACGGCGGCGCCGAGGTGGCCCCGACGGCGCGCCGCCACCCGCACCAGCAGCAGGTAGGCGCACCCGAGCCACAGGAAGACCATCGACATCTCGAGCCCCGAGGTCACGAACTCCCACACGCCGGCGACCACCGAGACCAGGAGCAGCCCGATCGGGAGCACCGTCCCCTCGTCGTGCCGGGCACCGAGGGCGGCCACCGCGACGCCACCGGCCAGGAAGCCACCCGCCGTGCACACCAGGCCGAGCACCACCGAGGTCCACTCCAACGACGCCCACGGGGTGGCGGCGTGCACGGCGGCCAGGGTGAACATCCACAGGGGGTCCGAGTCGACCTCCACCCGCTCCCCCACGTTGAAGACGGGGCCGTGGCCGGCCAGCAGATTGTGGATGATGCGGAAGTTGATGAAGGCGTCCTCGTCCACCCACCGGTAGACCCAGGCCCCCACCAGCACGATCACCAGGGGAACCAGCACCGGCCACCACGAGCGGAACCCACGGGGGGACACCCGACCGGCGGCGGGGCATGCCTCGGAGGCCCCGGGACCGTGGGGCCCCGGTCCGGTCCCGGCCTCGGCGATCCCCCGGCGTGCGATGGGCGTGATGGTAGTGGAGGCCACCCCCGGCACCGGTGTGCAGGGCGTGACCGCAGCCCGGGGCGGACCGAGGGGTCGGTGTACCATCCTGTCGATGGGGAGAGGTTGCCGACCGCACGGGGGGCTTGCCCGCAACGTCCCTCGCCGGCGCCAGGCAGCTCGCCGGTGACGGACGGGGACGGCCCGGCCGCTCCCTCCGCACCCCCCTCGTCCTCCACGACGGCGGTGGTCGAAGCCACCGGAACCCGGGCCGAGCCGCCGTCGAGCCCCGGAAGGAGGACCCGGACGACCGAGCCCTACCGGTTCCGTCTGGGGAACCGGCCGCCCCTCACCGGTATCCGGGCCCTCGCCCTCTTCACCGTCCTCACCTACCACTCGAACTTCAAGACGCTGCCGGGCACCTGGGTGGCCCTCGGCGTCTTCTTCACCCTCAGCGGATTCCTCATCACCGCCATGCTCGCCAGTGAGGGAGCACGGAACGGCCGGATCAGCCTCGGCTCGTTCTACTCGCGCCGGGCGGTCCGCCTGGTACCACCACTCCTGCTCACCGTGGGGCTCTTGGCCGTGTACGCCTCGTTCGTCCACGTGGCCGAGGCGTCGACCCGCATCTGGGGGGACAGTCTGGCGGCGATGTTCTACTACGCCGACTACCGCCAGGCGCTCGGTCATGCACCGTTCTTCGGTTACCTCGCCCAGACCTGGTCACTCTCGGTGGAGGAGCAGTTCTACATCATCTGGTCCATCGCCATGGTCGCCTGCGTCGCGCTCCACTGGCGCCGCCTGGCCTACGCCTTCGCCGTGGTGGGGGCGCTGGCGTCGACGGGCGACCGGCTCTTCCTCGTGTACCGCGCGCCGCACTTCGACGCCGCCGTCTTCGCCCGCGTGTACTACGCCTTCGACACCCGGGCGGACGCCCTCTTCGTGGGCTGCCTGCTCGGGCTCCTCGCCGCCGACGGGTACCTCCACGGCTGGCCACGTTGGGCCCGGGGCCTCCTGACGGCGGCCGCGGCGGCGTCCGGGCTGTTCCTGTGCTGGATCCTGCTCTACGCGCCGCTGAACACCGAGAACCTCTGCGTGTGGTGGCTGCCCCTCACGACCCTGGCGTCGGCGATCATCCTCGCCTACTTCGTGGTCTGTCCGTCGAGCCTCGGATCGAAGTTCGTCGGGCTCGGCGCCCTGGTCTTCATCGGCAACCTGTCGTACACCGTCTACCTCGTCCACTTCCCGGTGTACCTGGCCATCCAGCAGAACGAGACCGGGTGGGCCTACTGGCCCAACGAGCTCGCTCGACTGGCCGTCATCTTCACGATCGCCATCGCCAGCTGGTTCCTCATGGAACGACCGCTGATGCGCTGGCGACAACGGTCCGCCTCGGCCCACTCGGCGTCCTGAACCGCCCGGCCCGGGGTCCGGCCCCGGGGACCCCGGGGTAAAATCCGCCGGTGGGAGCTGAGGAGGACAGGGGGGGCGTCGGATCGCGTGGTGACGCCGACCCCCCGGTCGGCCCCGAGCCGTCCCTCGGCCGCATCCCGGCCCTCGACGGGATACGCGCACTGGCCATCGTCCTGGTCCTGGTCTTCCACGGTGGGTTCACGTGGGCCGGTGGGGGGTTCTTCGGGGTCGACGTGTTCTTCGTCCTCTCGGGGTTCCTCATCACCGGGCTGCTGGTGTCCGAGTTCCGCCAGAACGCCGGCATCGGCCTGAAGCGCTTCTGGGGACACCGGGTCCGCCGGCTCGGGCCGGCCCTCCTGGTGATGCTGGCCGGCGTCACCCTCTACGGGTGGCTGCTCGCTCCCTCCGACACCCTGGGCGCGTTGCGGTCGAGCGCGGTGGCCACCCTCCTCTACGTCAACAACTGGCACCAGATCGCCGGGGGGCAGGGTTACTTCGCCGCCCTGAACACACCCCAGCCGCTACTCCACACGTGGTCCTTGTCGATCGAGGAGCAGTTCTACCTGATCTGGCCCCTCGTGGTGCTCGGCATCCTGCGCTGGACCCGGTCGCTGCGTCCCCTGCTCGTGGTCACCGTGGTCGGAGCCGTGGCCAGCGCCATCGACATGGCCGTCGTCTACGGCAACGGTGCCGGTGAGAGCCGGGCCTACTACGGCACCGACACCCGGGCCCAGGCCCTGCTGATCGGCGCGGCGCTGGCCATCGTCCTCGCCCACCCCCTCCCCCGCCGCCGGCGGGGTCCCGTCCCCACCCGGTCGTTGGTCCGTCGATTCGACCTCGGCCCCGCGGCCCGCGGCGGACTGGTGGTGCTCGGTGGGGCCGGACTCGCCGGGGTCCTCGTCCTGGCCACCACCGTCGACAGCACCTCGGCCTGGATCTACCGGGGGGGCTTCACCCTGGTGGCACTGGCCACCGCCGCCGTCATCGCCTGCGTGGCCCTGGTGCCCACCAGCCCGTGGAGCCGGGCCCTGTCCCTCCGGCCCGTGCGCTATGTCGGGGCCATCTCGTACGGGCTCTACCTCTACCACTGGCCGATCTTCGTGGTCCTCGACAACGCCCGGACCGGACTCACGGGCTGGGCGTTGTTCGGCGTGCGGGTGGCCTGCTCGGTGGCCGTGGCCGCCATCTCCCTCCACGTGATCGAGATGCCCATCCGACGGGGCGTGCTCGGCGGCTGGAGGGGATGGGTCGCCGCCCCGGTCGCCGTCGGGGCGACCGTCGCCCTGGTGGTGGGGTCGACCGCCGGCGCCACGGCGGCGGTCACCCAGACCCCCAGGTCGCTCACCGCCTCCGTGGCGGTGCCCACCGGCGAGGACCCGGGCACGGCCGCCGGGGTCCCGGCCGTTCCGGCCGGCACGGCCGGACCCATCCGCGTCCTCGTGGTCGGCGACTCCGAGGCGAGCTTCCTCGGGTTCGGCCTGGCGCCGGCGGCGGCCCGCTTCGACGTGGACTACGCCGGGGACGGCGTGTTCGGCTGCGGTCTGCTCACCTACACGACCAACTTCCACGGCACGATCGTCAACGGCAACCGCGGCGCCCGGGGCGGCCAGGTCGCGGTGCCGTGCGACACCCAGCTGATCCGGTGGAAGGCGGACGTCGACGCCTTCCAGCCCGACGTCGTCCTGCTCGCCGAGGGTGAGTACGAGGTCCGTGACCAGTACGTCGGGCATGGCACGACGAACATCCTCTCGCCCTCCTTCGACTCGGTCGAGCGGCGGGCCCTCGACCGGGCGGTGGGCGTGCTCGGCTCGACGGGCGCCCCCGTCGTGCTGTTGACCGCGCCCTACTACCACCAGTTCGAACAGGAGGACGGTGAGCCGTGGCCCGAGGACGACCCGGCCCGGGTGAACCGCTACAACGCCCTCCTCCACGAGGTGGCGGCGGCCTCGGACGGCAAGGTCAGTGTCCTCCCCATGGGCGCCCAGCTCGACCCCGGCGGTCACTTCGACCAGTACATCGACGGGGTGAACGTCCGCTTCAGCGACGGCATCCACGTCACCCCCGCCGGCGCGTCGCTCATCGCGCCGTGGCTCCTCGGCCGAGCGGCCGAACTCGGGACGGCGCACCGGGCGACACCGGCCACGCCCGGGGCGACCACGCCCTCGACCTGACCGAACGGCTCACCCCGGGGCCGGCACCGTCCCGGGCGGGTGGTCGGTGACGGTCACGGCCATGTCCCCGACCCGTCCGACGTAGCCGGCGGCGGCCGGCGAGGCCGCGGTCCAGGTCGCCAACGTGACGAACCGCTCCTCATGACCGGTCGACAGGTAACCGGGCCCGAACTGCGCCTTCCAGAAGGCATTGACGGTCGGGTGGTAGCCCCGCTGGTCGAGGTCGTTGACGAGGCCGATGAAGCGCTCGGTGTCGAGGAGGCCGGTCCGGACCGAGCCCGCTCCCGCATCCCCGACCATGACCGTGCCGCCGGTCACGAGTTCCGGCTCGACCAGCGCGGCCAGGCGACCCACCTGCGGATCGGACGCCTCGGCCAATGACGGGATGGCCAGCACCCGGACGGTCAGCACGACCCCGGCGACGACGGCCACGGCGACCAGTGCCCCCCGCCGGGCCACCGGCGGGACGGCCGGCACGGGGAACTCGACCATCCCGATCCCGACGAGCGCGGCCACGGGCAGGACGACGACCCACAGGACCAGGTAGCCGAAGACGAACCCGACGACGTGGACCACCGCCACCACCGAGGTGGCCGAACCGACGAGTACGAGGGCACCGATGCCCACCGCGAACCGACCCCGCTGACGGGCACCCAGGACGACGGTGGCCACGGCCACGCCCACCGTCACGATGCAGACGGCGACCACCAGGGCCGCGTGGGCGGGGGTGCCGCCCAGGATGGAGCGCATCACCTCACCCGGGCCGGTCACCACGACGCCGACCGACGCGGCCACCGCCCACAGCGCACCCGACAGGGACTGACCCGGATGGCCCGCGGTGAAGAACCGCCAGAGGAGGGTCATGTTGCCGGGACTGTTGGTGGACTGCTGGATCACCGGTGGCAGCCACATCAGTACGAACGCCACGGCCCCGGCGACCGCCAGGGCCACCCCCCACCGGCCTCCGGACGTCCTGCGCCCGCCCGACCGCCGGGCGCGCACCGACGCCACCACCCAGGTGGCTCCCGCCACGACCACCAGGGTGACCACCACCGGCAGCGTGGAGATGTCGGTCTGGACCACGAACGAGGCGACGAGGAGCGCGCCGACCATCGACAGGCCCGACCGGTCGACGGCCCCGGCGCACAGCAGTACGAGCAGGAGGAGCGGGAAGAGGACCACGGTGGGATTCCAGGGGCTGACGAGGGCCCCGAGCACCGACTCGGAGTAGGTGGTCGACACCGGGCCGGCGGCGGCCAGGACGATGCCGAGCACGCACACCCCGAGTGCGCACCACAGGGCCCGGCCGGGCGAGGTCCGTCGGCGGACGACGGCGACGCACGCCGCCGCGCTGAGCCCGTTGAGCAGGGTCGCCCCCACGAACAGCGACCGGGCCCCCGAGCCCAGCACGCGGTAGACGAGGGACAGCAGGTAGAAGTACGTCGGGCCGGGGTGGTTCCAGTTGTTGTGGTCGAACACCCCCAGCTGCTGCTTCCACGCCAGGGCCCGGCGGGTGTGCAGATCGATCAGGGCCAGGTCGTCGGGCAGCGTCACGTGGGCGGACGGGCCCGTCAGGAGGCGCACGACCGCCACCGCGAAGGGGACCGCCACCACGGCGAAGGCGACCGCGGTGAGCGCGGACCCGGACGTCACCCCACCCCGGGGTCCGGAGCGGGTCGAACGGCGGTGCCGGGGTGCCGGGGGTGGCATCGTGGCGACCGGGGTCGCAGCCCCGCTGTCGGGCAGTACCGGCATCCGGCGATCGTACGGCACGCCGGCCGGTACCGGGCCGCCGGCGGCGGAGCCGGATCAGGCGGTCAGGTCGTCAGAAGCTCGGCACGTAGCCGCCGCGGCCCATGGACTCGCTCTCGAAGGGGTCGACACTGTCGTCGACGCCGCCGAGCACCTCGGTGACCCACTCCAGCCGGTCGCGCAGGATGCGCTCGACCCCACCCTGGAGCGTCGAAGAACTGATGGCGCACGAGCTGCACGCACCCTGCAGCTGCACCTCGACCACGCCCGTCACGACGTCGGCGCTGATGAGGGCCAGGTCGCCCCCGTCGGCCTGCACCGCCGGGCGCATCAGCTCGATGATGGAGTTGAGGGCGGCCAGGCGGGCGCCCCGCTCCTCGTCGGTCACCACGGGCGCGTCGGCACCGGGGTCGGCGGCGTCTGTCTCGGAGGTGGCGTCGGTGTCCACGTCGTTCGTCCTTCCCCCGGTCCCGGGGACCGGCGCGGGCGGATCGTCCCACCCGGCGCCCCCCATTCTGCCGTGCCCGTGGCCCCCGCCGTACATCGGCGACGTCGGGCCGCCCGATCAGGCCCGGAGCGGCCGGCGGGTCGACCACCGATGATCGCGATCCTGAGGGCACAGGGGTACCATGCAGTGTGCCCCCGGTACGACCCACCGCTCCCCTCGGACCGATCGGCCTGATCCTCCCGACGTTCGTGCAGCACACCGTCCCATCGTGGGCGGAGCCGGCGGGCGGGACCCCGTCCGATGCGGACCCGCTGGGTGAGCTGGCGGAACTCTGCCGGTCCGCCGAAGCGGCCGGCGCCGGGGCCCTCTGGGCGTGCGACCACCTCTTCTGGCACGGACCGTGCCTCGAGTGCATGGTGGTCCTGACGGTGGCGGCCACCGTGACCCAGCGCGCCGCCCTCGGCACCTGCGTGATCCAGCTACCGCTGCGCCGGGCCGTGGCCGTGGCCAAGCAGGCCGCCACGCTCCAGACCCTCAGCCGGGGACGGTTGATCCTCGGCGTGGGCGTGGGGAGCCATCCCGGTGAGTACGAGCAGGTCGGCGCGGCCTACCACTCCCGCGGGCACGACCTCGACACGGCCATCGGCGAGCTCCACCGCTCGTGGCGCTCCGGACACGGGGTCGACCGCGGTGCCATCGGCTCGTCGCACCCCACCGAGCGCTATCTCCAGTTGCCGGCGCCCGATGCCGTGCCGGTGTGGGTGGGTGGCTCCTCGGAGGCGGCGCTGCGCCGGGCGGCCACCCGCGCGGACGGATGGATGCCGCTCTTCCTCGACGTCGACCAGTACGGCGACGCCGTCGAGCGATTGGCGAAGGAGGTGGACGCCGCCGGACGCCCGTCCGGGTCGGTGACGCCGGCCATGGTGCTCTTCGTCTCGCTGGACGACGACCGCGACCGGGGCGTCGCCACCGGCACCCGGTGGATGGGCTCCCTCTACGGGCTCCCGCCCAAGGCCTTCGAGCGCCACCTGGTCGCGGGCACCGCCGACGAGGTGGCCGACCGGGTGGCGCAGTACCGCGCCGTCGGGGCCGAGCACGTGGCCGTCTACGTCACCGACGACGACCCCATCGACCAGTTCAGCCGCCTGGTGGCGGCACTGCCCGCCGCGGGCGTCCCGACCGGACGCTGAGCGGCAGAGACCGAGGACCCATGGACCGAACCGCACGCATCGTCGGCACCGCCACCACGCCCATGCAGCGTCGGGACATGACCATCGAGGCCATGTCCCACCAGGTCGTCGACCACGCCCTGTCCGACGCCGGGCTCACCCCCGACCAGGTCGACCTGGTCGTCTTCGGCAACGCCACCGCCGGGCGGCTGCTCAACCAGGCCTGCATCCGCGGTCAGAGCTTCCTGCTGGACGCCGGCCTGCGCAACGCCGGGATCATCAACGTCGACAACTCGTGTGCCGGGGGCGCCTCCGCCCTCCACCTCGCCACCCTGGCCACCCAGGGCGGGGCCGGCACCGTGCTGGCCGTCGGCGTCGAGAAGATGTGGACGGGCCACCGGATGGAGACCCTGGCCGGCATCGAGGACGGCGTGCCCGAGGTGGACCGCCACTTCATGCACGGCAACTGGGAGAACCCCTCGGGCTCGGTCCTCATGGCCCTCAACGCCAAGTGGACGGTCGAGCACATGGAGCTGTGGGGCACGACCGTCGAACAGATCGCGGCGGCGGCCGTCTAGGCCCGCCGCCACGGGGCCCTCAACCCCCACGCCCAGTTCCAGAGCGAGGTGACCCTCGACGAGGTGCTCGCCTCCCCCCCCATCGTCCCGCCGCTCACCCGGCTGATGTGCTCGTCGTTCACCGACGGGGCCGCCGCGGTGGTGCTGTCCCTCGAGTCCCGACCCGGCACACCGCGCATCCTGTCCAGCACCGTCCGCTCGGGCAACGGTGACATCGACTACCACGACCGCCTGGCCGAGACGGCGGCGGCCGCCTGGGACGCCTCCGGCGTGGACCCGAGCGATGTCGACGTCGTCGAGCTGCACGATGCCACCAGCGCCGAGGAGATCTGCGCCCTCGAGGCCCTCGGCTTCTACAAGCCGGGCGACGCCGGCTCGGCCACGGCCGCCGGCGACACCACCCTGGGCGGCCGTGGCGTCACCGTCAACACGAGTGGTGGCCTGGTCAGCCGGGGCCATCCGCTCGGGGCCACGGGCATCGCCCAGGTCGTCGAACTGACCGCCCAGCTGCGCGACGAGGCCGGCCCACGCCAGGTCGAGGGGGCCCGATTGGCCGTGGCCGCCAATACCGGTGGCATGATCGGGTCCCATGCAGGCACCACAGACGCAGCGTTCATCGGCATCCACGTCCTCGAGGCGGGCTGAGGCGTGATCGGCCGCGGAGGCGTGATCACCGGGCACGGCATCGCCGTGCCCGACAAGGTCCTCACCAACGACGACCTCTCCCTCACGCTCGACACCAACGACGCCTGGATCCGGGAGCGCACCGGTATCCGCGAGCGCCGGATCGGCGGGACCACCTCGGGCCTGGCCATCGAGGCGGGGCTCGCCGCCCTCGAGCGGGCCGGACGACGACCCGACGAGATCGACGCGGTCATCCTGGCCACGACCACGCCGGACCAGATCGTGCCCGGTACCTCGGCGGCGGTCCAGGACGGCATCGGGGTCACCGGTGGCGCCTTCGACGTGAACGCGGCCTGCTCGGGCTTCGTGTACGCCCTGACCGTCGGCCACGGTCTCATCGCCATCGGGGCGGAGCGCCTCCTCGTCATCGGGTCCGAGACGCTGTCGCGGATCACCGACTGGGACGAGCGATCGGTCTCCATCCTGGTGGGCGACGGCGCCGGGGCCGTCGTGCTCGAGGCCGTCGACGGTCCCGGGCAGCTGTTGAGCTACAAGCTCGGAGCCGACGGGTCGCTGCGGCACCTGCTCAAGTGCGACCACGGCGGCTACCTGTACATGAACGGCAAGGAGATCTTCCGCAAGGCGGTCGCCGTGGTGGTCGAGTCGGCCCAACAGGCCATCGCCGAGGCGGGACTGACCCAGGACCAGATCGACGTGGTGGTGCCGCACCAGGCCAACCTGCGCATCATCAGCGCCGCCTGCCAACGGCTCGACATCCCCGAGGAGAAGGCCGTGGTCGTCATCGACCGCTATGGCAACACCTCGTCGGCCTCGATCCCCCTGGCCCTGGCCGACGCCCTCGACACCGATCGGCTGAAGCCCGGCGACCACGTGCTGCTGACCGGCTTCGGGGGCGGCATGACGTGGGCCAGCGCCGTCCTCAAGTGGGGCGGCTGACGGCCGATGGAAGGGGCATGACCCGCACCTCTGCTGTCGCGCCCTCCCTCGTCGTCCTGGCCGCCGGGATGGCCCGCCGCTACGGCGGCTGCAAGCCGCTGGCGCCGATCGGCCCCCGGGGGGAGGCCGTGCTGGACCTCCTGGTCAGCGACGCCGTCCGGGCCGGCTTCGGCCGGATCGTGCTCGTCCTCCATCCCGAAACCGGTCCGGCCATCCGCTACCACGTGGAGCAGTGCTGGCCCGGGTCGGTCGACGTCGGGTTCGCCGTGCAGCGCCTGCCCCTCGGTACCGTGCACGCGGTACTGGCCGCCGAGGAGGCACTGGGCGGGGCCTCGGCGTTCGCCGTGTGCAACGCCGACGACGTCTACGGCGAGTCGGCGATGGGACTGCTGGCCGACCAGCTCCGGACCTCGGTCGCCGAGCACGTCCTCGTCGGGTACGAGCTGCAGTCCACCGTCGCCACCGACGACCCGGTGACCCGCGGCGTCTGCACCGTCGGGACCGACGGACTGCTGGTCTCGCTCGACGAGCGGCGCAAGGTCCACACCGACGGCGACGCCTTCGTGTCCGACGACGGGGTCGAGCCCCGCGAGCTGGCGGGCGACGTGCCCACGTCGGTGAACCTGTGGGGGTTCCAGTCCGACATCTGGAAGGTGTTCCACTCCGCCATGGACGGGTCCGGCCTCGACGAGGAGGCGTTGCTCGCCGAGGTGGCGGCGGGGGGCGAGGTCCCCAAGGCGGAAGTGCTCCTGCCCGAGGTCGTCTCCACGATGGTGGCGGACGGGGGCGGGCTGCCCGTGCGGGTGCTGCGTACCGACACGAAGCTGGTCGGCGTGACCCACGCCGCCGACCTCCCGATCGTCAGCGCCGAACTGTCCCGCCAGGTGGCGTGGGGAGTGCGTCCGGCCCATGTCTGGGCCGGCGTCGAGTGACCTGATCCGACCCGGGCCCGTGGAATCGGGCCCACCACCTGCTGGTCGGTGACCGACGGTCGGGGGCGGACTACTCCTTCGGCGGCTCGTCCGTCCCCTCGAGCAGCGAGCTGGCGTCCTGGGCGGGAGCGCTGGGGGCGGCCGGCGTAGCCGGCGCCGCCACCGGCGTCGCCTCCGTATCGGTTCCGCCCGAGTTCCCCCCGGTCGCACGCGCCCGGTAGAAGATGAAGCCCGCGCCACCGAAGCAGATGAGCGCGATCAGACCGAGGATGGCGCCGCGCTTGTGGTAGTGCCCCCTACCGTGGTGCTTGCCGGGGACCCATGGCGGCAGGTGGTGGATCGACACCGTCAGGTACTCGAATGCGTAGACCGCGGCGACGATGCCGACGATGATCAAGACGATGAATCCGACCCGTTGCGCTGTACTCATGCAGCGGAATGTAGCCAATCTGGCGGTCGTGCGCGTCCCGCGTCCCGCTTTCGACAGCACCCGGTGACGACTAGGCTCTCGCCGCCCGGACAGTCCGTCCGCGGTCCGCTCGGTAGGAACGGGGGTAGCCACCGATGTCGAGTACGAGGCGCGACACCGACCGACCCGCGGACTCGGGGGACCGCGTTGCGTCCCCCGCCGACCGGCTCGCGATCCTCCCACCCGTTCCCGCCTGACGACACCGTGCATACGTCGAGTTTCGAGAAGGTCCGGGCCTTCCGCGACGCCTACCTCGAGTCGTCCCCGACGCCCGTGCTGTCGGTGCTGGACGTGGGTTCCATGGCCCACGAGGCCCAGGACACCTATCGCCCGCTGTTCGACGGACCGCGCTACTCGTTCACCGGGCTGGACATCGCCGAGGGCCCCAACGTGGACTTCGTGCCGCGGGACGTCTTCCGGTGGGAGGAGATCCCCGACCGGAGCGTCGACGTCGTCATCTCGGGGCAGGCCTTCGAGCACAATCCGTACTTCTGGGTGACGTTGGCCGAGGTGACACGGGTCCTCGTTCCCGGAGGGTTGACGGCCATCGTGGCGCCCGGAGCCGGTGTCGTGCACCGGTACCCGTTCGACTGCTGGCGGTTCTATCCGGACGCCTGGCCGGCCGCCTGTGCCTACGTCGGCCTCGAACTGCTCGAGTACCGGATGGAGGATCGGCGACCGGACCCCCGCATGACGGGGCTCGACTGGCACGACAACTTCATGGTGGCCCGGGCTCCCGTCTTCGAGGATCCGGCGGCCGAGCAGGCCCACTACGCCCGCCTGGCCGCCATCGTCGCCACCCGCACGACCATGCCCGAGGTCGGGCCCGACACCCGGGGCGGACCGGCGGTCGACCTGTACGAACAGCGGCGCACCGCCGTCTGCCCCGGACCCCCGCAGCCGGCGGTCAGTCCGACGCGGACGTGGATGCGGGCCATGGTGGCGGACGCCCGATCGCGGGCCCGGGCCCTCGTGCGGCGGTAGCGCCCCGGAGGTGATCGACCCCGGACCCGCCGGCCCTGCTCCCGGCACGATCCGTCAGACGGGTCGGAAGACGAAATTGTGTACGTAGCGACGGTTGTACAGCAGCAGGTTCGTGGCGTAGCCGTGCCGGGCCGCCTGCATCGCCATGGCCTCGGTCGACGTCCGGTCGAGCTCGCCGATCCCGCGCCACGATCCCCGGTGGAGGAACTCCCCCCGGTAGGAGCGGTCGCCGAAGTAGGTGATGATCTCGTCGAGGGGCCCCGGTCGGTCCGGTCGCAGCTCGATCTCCACCAGGACGGTCGGTCGGTCGCGCCCGATCAGGGCGGTCGCGCCCCGCAGTACCGACAGCTCGTGCCCCTCGACGTCGATCTTGACGAAGCCGACGTCGACGAGATCGAAGTCGTCCAGGCGGGCGATCACCACCCGACGACGGTTCCAACCGGGGCCACCGGGTCGCTCGAGCGAGCCCCGGCCCTCGGTTCCCGTACCCCCCGACGGCACCCAGAAGTCGGCCTGGCCGGCCCGGTCGCTGAGGGCCACCGGGTGGATGATCGCATTGCCGGGAAACACGGGGGTGAGGCGCTCGACCAGGTCGACGTTGGGTTCGAAGGAGTCGACGCGGGGCGCCCGACGGGCGAGCCACCACGTCCAGGGTCCCCACCACACCCCGACGTCCACCGCTGCCCGTCCCCGGGGGACCAGTTCGTCGAGCCGGCGCAGTTCGGGCTCGAAGAACCGGAACTGCCAGGCGATGGCGGGGACGACGAGTCCGACCGGTACGTGGCTCATCACCTTGGAGCCGAAACCGACCTCAGCTTGTACGGCCACGGTTCACCGCATCCTCGTCGATGAGTGCATCACCCCTCTCGCCTGTCTAGCAGTGGCCGCGTCCTCGCGAGGTGACCACGGCCGCAGCCCCTCGTCCCCTTCCCCCGAGCGGGACACCACGCCGGCGGCTGCCGTCGCCACCCTCCGTCCCCTGCGGGAGTCGGCGCGACCCGGCGTGCCTAGACTCGGCCGATCATGGATCCGGACCACCCGCAGCCAGGGGGGACAGGTGTCGCCGAGGCGACTCCCGTGCCCGACGTGCAGGCGGCGGGGTCGACCGTCGGGTCGGAGCAGGCGGATCGGGCCACCGCGGAGCGACCCCACCGGTCCCGGTACCCCTACCTGGTGGCCGGGGCCCTCTACCTGGCGCTTTCCGTCCTCGTCTGGGCCCACGTCTGGACCGGTCACCCCTCGGCGGTCGCCACCTGTGGGTGCGGCGACACGTCGCCGACGATCTGGTTCACCTTCTGGCCACCGTACGCGCTGACCCACGGCCTCGACCCGCTGTTCTCCACGGCCGTCGGCTACCCCACGGGCATCAGTCTGATCTTCGCCCCCTTCGGGATCGCGTTCGCCCCGGCGACGTGGCTCTTCGGAACCATCGCCTCGCTGAACCTGGCGCTGACCGTCATCCCCGTGCTGTCCGCGCTCGCCATGTTCGCGCTGGTGCGTCGGTGGGTGTCCTGGATGCCGGCGGCGTTCGTCGCCGGCCTCTTCTACGGGTTCTCCCCCTTCGTGCTGAACAACCTCACCTCGTCGCACATCGACCTGACGCTCGTGGCCGTGCCCCCGCTGGTGGTGATCTGCCTCGACGAGCTCCTGATCGCACAGCGCCGGCGCCCCGTCACCGTCGGGATCGTCCTCGGCGTCCTCCTGAGCCTCCAGTTCCTGATCGGCACCGAGATCCTCGTCCTCCTACTCCTCGAGGTCCTCTTCGGAATCGTGCTGGTCGTCATCGACGTCGCCCGGCGTGATCCGGCCGTGCTGCGGGCGCACGTACGCCATGCCGGCACCGGATGCGTGGCGGCCGTGGCCACGTCGTGCATCCTGCTCGCGTATCCGGTCTGGCTCGTCGTCGCCGGACCGGCCCACTACTCGGGCTCGATCCACCCCGGCCTGAACCTGAGCGCGTTCGGCGGCAACGCGCAGCGCTTCTTCCTCTCGTCCAAGCCGGCGGTCCACGGCGCCTTCAGCTCGGCGTTCTTCCGGATCGTCGGCGGGTACCAGGGCCCGGTGCTGTCCGCCCAGTACTTCGGCCTCGGCGTGCTCGTCGTGTGCATCGCCGGCGCCCTGGTGTGGAGGCGTCAGCGAATCCTCTGGCTCTTCGGGCTACTCGCCCTCGGATCGCTGTTCCTCACCACGTCGTCGGGACCCTGGATCGGCTCGCTCCCGATCCTCCGGAACATCGTGCCGAGCCACTTCGTGCTCTTCGCCTACCTGGCCGTCGCCGTGCTGGTGGGCGTCATCGTCGACGACACGCGCGACGCCGTCAACGCCGCGTACGACTCGGGGGCGCCGGCGGCCGGGACCGGGGAGGGGCGTCGGCTACGACGCTGGCCCGGGGCGGCCGGCGGCCTGGTGGTGGCGGTGGTGGCCGTCGCTCCCCCCGCCGCCTACGTGGCCCAGAACATCCCGTTCACGGTGGAGCCGATCGTCCTGCCGACCTGGTTCCGAACGGTCGCCCCCCATCTGGCCGGACACCCCGTGGTCCTGGCGTTGCCCGCCCCCTTCTCCGCCACCAAGGCCGGCCTGAAGTGGACGGACGCCAGCGGGCGCAGCTATCCGCTCATCTTCTCGGGCAAGCAGGCCGCCATGACGTGGCAGGCGCTGAGCGGTCAGCGGTTCTCGATGGTCGGCTCGGGTGGGCTCGGCGCCGGCACGGTCCGGACCCGGGCCGAAAACGAGGGCCAGAACGTGATCTCGCAGGTGACCTTCGCCTACGGTGCACCGCCCGTCGTGACGTCCGACGACATCGAGGCCGTGACGCGCGCCCTGCGGGGCTGGAGGGTGGACACCGTGGTGCTTCCCGACCAGCCGGAGCTACCCGCCTACGACACGGTGGCGTCGGTGCCGGACATGGCGGCGCTGATCACCGGCGCCACCGGCATCACACCGGTCCACACCGCCGACGCGTGGGTGTGGAACGGTGTGCGGGTGGCCCCTCCGCCGACCACGCCGGCGACCGACCGGTTCGCATCCTGCACGGCGGGCCCGGGCGGCGCGGGGGTGGCGGCCGTCGAGCACGTGGACGCCTGCATGCTGGAGCCGAACGGCGTATGACCGCACCGGGGGGAATCCATCCGCCGTCGCGTCCGTGATGTGGACATCCCTTGACTGACCGTCGACCACCAGGGGCGTCGGCTGCGGCCACCCGGGACGGGGCGGAGGCGGCGGTCCGGCTGCTGGCGAACGGTGAGGAGGCCGGCACCGCCCCGGACGACCGGCCGTTCCGTCCGGACGTCGAGGGCCTACGTGCCGTCGCCGTGCTCCTCGTCGTTCTCTACCACGCCGGCGTCCCCCGACTCACCGGCGGCTACGTCGGCGTGGACGTGTTCTTCGTCATCTCCGGATTCGTCATCACCGGGCTGCTGCTCCGTGAACGTCAGGCCACGGACGAGACCTCGATCGTCGCCTTCTACGCCCGACGCATGCGACGCATCCTTCCCGCCGCGACGCTGGTCATCGCGGCCGCGGTCGTCGGCACGTTCATCGTCCTCGGCACCCTCGCCGGGGTCGGTGCGGCCAACGACGGTCGCTGGGCCGCCGCCTTCCTGGCGAACTTCCACTTCGAGTCGGTCGGGACCAGCTACCTGAGCGCCCGGCTCCCGCCGTCGCCGCTCCAGAACTACTGGTCCCTGTCGGTCGAGGAGCAGTTCTACGTGGTCTATCCCACGCTGTTCCTCGTCATCGCCTCGATCCGGTCCCGTCTGGACATCCGGGCCCGCCTGGCCATGGTCCTCATCGGGATCATCGCCCTCTCCTACTGGCTCTCGGTCGCCCAGACGGCGGCGCATCCGACGGCCGCCTACTTCTCGCCGTTCACCCGGGCCTGGGAGCTCGCCCTCGGTGGGCTCGTCGCGGTCGGGACCCCCTGGATCCGGAGGCTGCCCCCCGGGGTCGCCGGACCACTGACCTGGTTCGGGTTGGCCGCCGTCGTCTACTCGGCGTTCGCGTTCAACTCGCACACCGTCTATCCAGGCGCGCTCGTGGAGGTGCCGGTGGTCGGCACCGCCCTGATCATCGCCGGGGGCGTACTGGTCCCGCGGTGGGGAGCCGAGTCCCTTCTCGGACCGCGACCGGTGCAGTGGCTCGGCCGACGCTCCTACTCGTTGTATCTGTGGCACTGGCCGATCCTCGTCCTGGCCGCCGAGCGCCTCGGCAGGTCGCAGCTGACGGCCCGGCAGAACCTCCCCTACCTCGTCGTCGCCCTCCTCGCGTCCATGGCGACCTACTCCCTCATCGAGGACCCGATACGCCACCGCCGGTGGCCGGCGAGACAGACGGTGGTGGCCGGTGTGGGGCTGGTGGTGACGACCATCGTCCTCCTGACGGTGGTCATCCACCTCGAAGCTGGCGGATCCCCCGAGTCCCGAGTCGTGCCCGCCGCCGATCAGGGCACCGTTGTCCACGCCGTGGCGAGCGCGACCCGGATCACGTCGGTGCCGAGTGACCTGTCGCCCTCGCTGGCCGGCACCCGGCGGGACTTCGCCGGTCTCAACAACCCGGAGTTCTCGTGCGTCAAGTCCGCTCTCCAGGGCACGGACTGGTCGAGGAGCTGCACACTCGGTGACGCCGGCGGGAAGCACCTCCTGGTCGTGTACGGGGACTCGCACGCCCTCATGTGGCTCCCCGCGTTCCAACGGATCGCCGTCGAGGCCCACTGGCGGCTGGAGGTCCTGGTCTCCTACTACTGCCCGGCCGAGCTGGTGACCGTCGGTGAGCCGGCCTCGCTGGGCGCCTCCGGTGAGCCGAACACGCAGTGCACTCGCTTCCACACCTGGGCGGTGGACCGGATCCACGCCGAGCGTCCCGACCTGGTCGTCATCTCCCAATCCACCCTCTACAGTCCGCCGACCACCGCCGGGCAGCCCGGCGGGCTGTTCAGCGCGTCGGCCTGGGGGGAAGGCCTGCACAGCCTGCTACGGGAGCTGCGGACCCCACCCGGGCGCGTGGTGTTCCTCGGCGACATCCCCGCGCTTCCGAGCGACCCGCCCACCTGCCTGTCGGAGCACCTCCACGATGTGCAGGCGTGTTCCGCCCCCGTAGCCGTCACGCGGTCCGGATTCACCACGCTCGAACGGGGCGTCGTCACCGGGGCCGGTAGCCGGTACGTCGACCCCACCCCGTGGTTCTGCTCGGACGTCTGCACCCCGATCGTGGACCACTACGGCGTCTACCGTGACCAGCTCCACATGACGGGGACCTACGCGCTCTATCTGGAGAAGGTCCTCGGCGCCGCCCTCGGCCTCCCCTGAACGGTGAGCGGCGGCAGTCACCGAGCCTGGGCCGTCAGAGGTGGAGTGCCTGACCGAGCAGGACTTCGAGGTAGCTGGCGAAGCTGGCGTTGATGTGGGCACCGTCGAGGTACACGTTGTACTTGCCGATGACCGCGGTACAGACCGAGGAACAGAACCAGGGAACGGTGTTGATGTAGCCGATGTGCAGCGTCCCGGCCGTCGACTGCTCGACCTGATTCGAGAACTGGACCGCCGAGGTCGCCGGACTCGAACAGGCCTGCACATTCGATGGGTTGGCCGCCAGACACTGGGGTCCGGGCTGGGGCAGCACGGGGGCGTTCCCGAGGATCACCGTTCGGGACCTGCTCGTCGTCAAGGAGGAGAACAGCGCATCGAGCCCGGTGCGCCAGTCGGACGCGTCGGCCCATCGTGGCGAGGCGGCCCCGGGCACGGGCACCCGGTAGATGCTCTCCTGGGTGATCACCAACTTCTGGGGATCGTGGGCATTGATCCACCGCGTCGCCCAGGAGTGCCACTTGTCGCAGACGACGTCCGGGGAGTTGACTGTCCCGAGAGTCGGCGGGTTGGCGATCGTCAACGGGATCGCGGGACAGTAGGGCTTGGAGAGCACGACCAGTCGCCAGTGCGCGGTCTGGGCGATCCACAGGAATGCCGGCAGCCACATCAGGGCATGGGAGTCCCCGTAGACCACCAGCAGGTTCTTCCCCTGCCGGTCACCCAGGACGCAGATCCGCTCGGTGGTCTGGGCCGTACCGGAGGCACAGGCGTTGTTCTCCAACGAACCGCCGAATTCGTCCACCGACGGGTTCAACGGCGGGATCATCGGATGGGGCAGCTCCTTGATCCTCGGCGCGGCCGCCACGAGCTCCGCCTGCACGGCGGAGCTCCGTACAGGATCGATGTGGTAGCCCGAGGCTTCGGTGACGTTGAAGGTGAGGAAGAACGTCAGGAGCAGCAGCGTGGCCACGACCAGGATGGCCCCGAGGAGCACGCTCTGCCGGGGACCGAGGCCCGAGTGGCGGACCGGATTCTCCACGAGCCGGTAGGTGACCATCGAGAGCACGACCGCCACCAGCACCCAGCCCAGGTTCTGCCAGACCGGGAGTTGTGACTTCCGGGCGTACTGGGCGGCGATGACCAGGATCGGCCAGTGCCACAGGTACAGCGAGTACGACAGGCGCCCGAGCCATTGGGCGGGACGGACCTTGAGCAGGAGTTCGGTGCCCCACCGCGGCGCACCGACACCGCCGGCGATCACCAGGGCGGCGCCGACGACGGGGACGGCCACGAGGGATCCGGGGTACGGGGTCGACGCGCTGAACACGAAGGAGGCGAACAGGATCGCCGCGAACCCCAGCCAGGAGAGGCTGGCTCCGGCGACTCTCGGGAGTTGCTTCAGGAGGGGTACACCCACCGCCACCAGGGCGCCGAGCGCCAGCTCCCAGGCCCGGGTGAACGGCGAGAAGTAGGCGGCCGCCGGGCTGTGCGCCGTCTGGACGACCGACAGGCTGTAGGACGCGGCGATCACGGGGACGAGGACGATGGCCAACCGCGCGCGCAGCGACAGTGACCCACGGAACTTCGCCATCACGAGGAAGATCGTGGGGTAGACGATGTAGAACTGCTCCTCCACCGACAGGGACCAGAAGTTCTGCAGGGGTGAAGGCGAACGGAGCGCCAGGAGGTAGTTCGTCCCGATCGACTCGAAATGGAAGTTGGCGAGGAAGACGGCGGCCCATCTCCCGTCGCCGGCGGTGTTGGCCCCGGTGACGACACCGAGCGCCACGTAGCTCGCCGCCACCGCCACCACGATCACCAGGGTGGCGGCCGGGAGGATGCGCCGGCACCGGCGAGCGTAGAAGTGCAGGAGCGACGTGGCTCCGGTCGAGGTCCGCTCGCGCAGCAGCAGTCCCGTGATGACGAATCCGGAGATGACGAAGAACACGTCGACACCGACGAAACCACCCGACAGGCCGGGGACGCCGGCGTGGTAGAGGACCACGAGTAGGACCGCGACGGCCCGTAGACCCTCGACATCGGGCCGGAAGCGACGGTCCTCCGGGGCGGTGCCGGCCTCGTTGCCCGAGCTCAGGTAGAGGTCCTGGGCAGACCCCTCGTCAACGGCGGCGCTTCCGTCAATCATGTGCCGTGGCCCGATGGACCGCCGGCTGACATCTCCTCTGGAGACCCCCGAACGGAGACCGCCGTCCACATCCTCCGAACCGCCGCCCACGGGTGCCACCTGTGGTGAGCCACCGGGAGCACGAGCCGGGCGGCGACGCGACTTCCCGCACCGGCGACCCCACCCCCCACGTGTCCATCGCCGCACTATACGAGGGTGCAGGCCCCCCGGATCCGCGCGCCGACCGGCGTGTCGGATCCCACCACCGGAGGCTGCAGGGGGTGCCGGTCATCGTTACGGAGCGGTCGGGGCCAACAGACAGTCGACCACCGGGCCGATGGGCTTGCTCGGATCGAGGATGGCCGGGGTGGCGCACTTCTCGAAGGCTGCGGTCGAGAGGGTGAGCGGAGGTGGCGCGGTCGCCAGTCCGTACCAGACCCAGGCGTGGTCCTGCTCCACGGGGCGGGTGCCGGTGACCGCGGTCATGAACGCCACCGACAAGGGCACCGAGTTCACCCGCCACAACGACGTCGGCGGCTTGCCGTCCGTCGGGATCACCACGGTCGTGACCCCCCAGCGGTCCATGGTGGCGCGCACCGACGTGATGGCAGCAGCCGTCACCTTGGGACCGATGAGCGCGGGAGCCGACAGGTCGTCCAGGAACTCCTGAGCGCCGGCGTTCGCACCCCCCCGGGTGGGATCGCCTTCCGGACCCACACCGGACACCAGATCGAAGCGCATGTGGTCCTCGGCCTGCCACGTGAGGGAGTTCTCCAGGAAGTAGGGCATGGGAAGGACGAGGACGACCTGACGTCCGGGCAACGTCGCCCCGACCTTCTGGAACCACTCGGGTACCGCCACGGGCTTCACGGTGAACGGCACGTAGGGCGCCAGGTAGAAGACGAACGGCAGGAGTGCGGCGGCCGCGACGAGGAGCGCGGCGAACGGAGCCAGCAGACGCACGCCGGTGCCGCCGGGTTGCGCGTCCGACGAGGCCGGCTTCCGGGTGGCCGTTCGGTCCTCCCAGGTCCCCACGGCGGCAAACGTGTGATCGACGATGAGTCCGAGCATCACCGCGAGCGCCAGATAGCCGACGATGGAGAAGCGACTGGGGAAGATGTTCTCCAGCACGGGAAGATTCCCGAACGCCCTCCAGGGCAGCAACGTGCTGCGGCTCGCTCCGAGCGAGAGCACGAGGGAACCCGCGGCCGCGAGACCCGAGATCTGCAGCTTCGGGTCGCGACGCCAAACGACCAGACCGGCGAGACACACGACCGCGAGCCCTATCCCGATGAACGACCTCGTGAATCCGGCACCCAGGTAGGGCGTCGACACGCCGCGGACCGGCGACAGCAGGTCGCTCACACTGTTGCCGTAGTAGGGCAACGGAAGGGGCCACACCCGACCGGCGAGGTGAGCCGGTCCGGCCAGCGCGAACCACACGGGATAGGCCAACAGCACCAGCGAGGTCACCGCACCCGCTACGAGGCCGGCACAGGCCTGACGGAGCTGCCGGACGCTCCGATCGGGCTGCCTCCACCAGTACAGCAGCACGATCACCAGGCACGGCGCGATGACGAAACCGCACATGACGAGTATTTCCGTACCGATGAAGAACTGCAACGCGACCAGGAGCCCCAGCCCGACCCCGACGATCCACGTCTTCGCGTTCTGTCGGAACAGGATCTCGTCCAGGGCGAGGACGATCAAGGGTGGGAAGATCAGCACACCCTGGTGCAGCTGACCCACCGTGAGGCTCTGGAGGATGAAGGGGCAGAAGCCGTAGAGGAGTCCGCCGACGAAGGCGGCCGGCAACCAGGCGACCCATCGCCGGAGCAACACGAAGAGACCCAGTGCCGACAGCACGGGGGCGAGCGTCAACGCCACGTTGAGCGAGGCGACAGGGCCGAACAACCACGTGATGGGCAGCAGGAGCAGGCTGATGGTCAGCACACCCGTGTTGGCCAGGAGATTGATCCCGTGCGGGTGGAAGAGCGCCGTCGAGTAGAACAGGCTCTGGCCGTGCGTGACCGCATACGCCGGCCATTCGAGGAACCAGATGAATGCGGACGTGTCGCTGGTCGTCGGGTTGGTGGTCGACGTCGGGTGACCCGTCCACACCCTCGACCACACGATCAAGGAGACCAGGAGGTAGAGCGCCCCGGCGACCGGTAGGCCGCGCCACCAGTGCGATGTCGCCTTTCCCTCGGTGTCAGCCACAGGTTCGATCGGGGCCGTGTCGTCGTCCTTCACACCGGCGAGCGTCATGACCTCGGAGCCCGATCCGACGCTCGGGTGCCAGCCCCGCCA
>Ga0181528_10000524_pt1 | contig 26970 bp, 29 predicted proteins | sample PEATcosm2014_Bin_47_FD_119742 | JGI IMG/M metagenome (GOLD analysis project Ga0181528, IMG submission 119742) | Peatland microbial communities from MTU Mesocosm Facility, Houghton, MI, USA - PEATcosm2014_Bin10_10_metaG | ecosystem: Environmental > Terrestrial > Soil > Wetlands > Peat | place...
CCCTGGATCCAAGCGGTCCCGGACCGTGATGGAGGCGATCGTGACGGTGCGAGAACGCACTAATCGCCCAAACGATGACCAAGACGGTGAGCACCAAAAGGAGCAGTAGGAAAATACCGTGTCCCGCCCCGGATCCTCTTTCGAACCCCGGACCATATCTGATTGGTGGCATAACGTCACTTCCTTTCCTTCTACTGCTGTTCTAGACGCTCGCGCCCGAGACGCCACCGGTCGTGGATAACAATTGGCTAAAAGTCTCGACGTAAGGTACGACCGAGTCGTGGCGACCGGGATATTCGAAGTCGAAGAAGGCGTTCATCAGGTTTGTTGGTTGCGTGGTCGAGACTGTCTAGTTCGTGCCCGCGCGCAGGAGATTCAGCGCTCCGCGGACGACGCCCAGTGCCAGTAGCGTGGCGGACGTTGGAATGTCCTTCTTCGGATTGGCGAGCATCATCACCACGACGTAAGCCTTTCCTGAACTATCGCGCGCCAGATAGCCCAGCGTGAGTACGCCGGGCTCGGAGCCACCCTTGAACCACACGCGTGGCCAGGTGGCCGACTTCAACTCGATGCCGCCGTTGTTGGTGCTGAGGATCGTGTTGATGGGTCCGAGACCGCTCTCGGATTCGAGCGACGTGAGGCCCGAAAAGGCGTGACAGATATCGTCGGGCGCCGCAAACCATTCGATGTTGTTGATGTCGTGAGGAGAGTTGGAAGAAGTGATCGAACTATCCGCGATCTTGTCGACGGTCGAAGAAAGATAGGCAAGGCGCTGCGTGGGTGACAACGAAAGGTAGTGGTCGGCGAGCGAAGGGTAATCGTGCCACTTGAGGATGAAGAACTCGGCCACGCTCAGGAACGGTTGATCAAGCGAGGGGTGCGTCGACCATGCGCGTACTTGAGCCTCGACCGCGTCACGTCCCACGAGGGCGAGCAACATGTCGGCGGCGGTGTTGTCGCTGACCGAGATCATCTTTATCGCGGCTTGTTCGACGCTGAGCGAGGTTCCAACGGGATCGTTCTGCAGGACTCCGCTACCGCCAACTTTGATCGACGCCGTTAAGGTCAATTTCTGGTTCCAAGAGATCGTGTGGTTCCTCACCGCGTTGGCGAGTGCACCGAGGACGAAGAGTTTGAACATCGAGCCAAGCGGCCGCGGGGTGTTCGCGCTCACGGCGTGGACCGGGGTGCACGTACCGTTCGTGGCGAGGTTAGCCGCGAGAAAGCTCGAAGTGGGGGCCATCTTGGCGAGGTCCTTGTCCACCTGGGTCCACGAGGTGACTTTGGGGATCGGAATGGGTGCGGCCAACGAGAAGTACAGTTCCGAAATCAAACCCTTCGCGTCCACGGCGAGTTGTGCGTCGTAGGTGATTGCCCCGATCCTTATCGTCGCCTTCAGGGCGGTCGGGGTCACCGTGGGCAGACCGAGCAGTGTCACCTTCGAACCAGTTGAACCAAGGCTTGCGAATGCGGCGTTCAAGGGTGACACGGGTTCTGCCGCGATGAAGCTCGCATCGAAGTGTGCCGCTTCCTCTTTACCCGACAAAGGAAGGAGCGAGCTGATGCCGAGCAACCACGCAAGTTGCTTGCCGACTGGCGAATTCGGCGCCGAGACCGGTGCGACGCCACCAGCGGACTCGGGCGCAGTGTTCCCTGTGCCACTCGCACTCGCCGGCATCGTGAGCAATGAGGCTGCCAAAAGACCGGTGACAACGCCCGCAAGAATGTCTCGGTGTCGACGAAAGGTCGGTGAAACGTCAACGCAAAGCTTCTTGGTCATGGCACCTCGCGGTCGACGCTGAACGGCTATCCCCCAAAGGAAGCATAGGACGGCCCTGGCCCTAACGAGAAAGGGGATCTCCGCGTCGCGCGAGGGCGTCGACGATTTCTTCCGATTCCCTTTACGGGCGACGAAGGCGCTCGTAACATGTCGCCATGGCGACATTCTCAACCTGTCTTTGGTTCGACGGCAACGCTGATGAGGCCGCAGCTTTCTATCTCTCGTTCTTCCCCAATTCGCGTCGGCTCTCGAGTGTCGATTACGGCCCCGACATGCCCTACCAAGAGGGGACGACCTTGGTCGTGCACTTCGAACTCGACGGGCGGCCCTTCCTGGCGCTGAACGCGGGTCCGCAGTACCAGTTCAATCCGGCGATCTCGTTGGTCCTCACTTGCACCACGCAGGAGGAAATTGACTTCTATTGGAACCATCTCCTGGACGGCGGAAGTCCGGTGCAGTGTGGTTGGCTCGTGGACCGATTCGGGGTTTCCTGGCAGGTGGTCCCGGTTCAACTCGACGAATTGATGAGCAGTTCCGATGTCGACGCAGCCAATCGAGTGGCCCAGGCGATGATGAAGATGGTGAAACTGGACATTGCCCAACTCGAAGCCGCAGCTGCGAGTTGATCGGGCGCCGGCGACTTAGCCGACGCGTCGCAAAGTGTTGTGGTCGGTGTGTGAGAAGGGTTCGTCGAACTCGTTCATTCGCAGGACGGTGACTTCGTCGTAGGACCAGGTGTCGCCGTTCGTCGTGACGTTGAGCACGTAGCTCCGACTGCTGGCGTTCTTCGCCAAGTACTTGTTCTCACCGATGCTGTAGTGGGGGTCATCGAGTGACGCCTTCAAGGTGAAACTCGTGGCGTCAGTGCTCGCGGTTCCTCCAGCGAGCACCACGATCCCGCGAGGTACGACGAAGCCCTTCATCACTTCGCCCGTCGCGGCGTCCCAGAGCCAGTAACCCACTTCGGTGTGAAACGGGTTCTCCTCGTCCCAGCGCCACATCGCGCTCTTGTAGTCGAGTCCGTAGAGGCTCTGGCTGCCGTTGTCCACGGGCCCGAAGGGCTTCATCGTGCACTTCTCGCGGTAGGGACTGCCGAGTACCTCGCCCTTGGAGTGCGAGAACGCGGTATCGAGACCACCCGAGTCGCTCTCCCATTCGCCGATAAGTCCGCTGAGGGGTCCCCATTCATTTGACATTGACTGATCCAATCGTTTGAAAGTCTTTCGAATTGCATCATATTGACTCTTGGTGGGCAGAAGGCGACGTGAGTCTCAAAAATTCATCTCCTGGCTGGTGTATCCCTGTCGTCGGTGGTCCCTCGGCTGGTTTTCGGCGAGCCGGCCACGGGTGCTGACCTGCACGCCATTTCGCACCTGGTTTAAGGTGAGGCCGTGCAGAGCCAATCGCTTCCGGTTGACGAGGTACTCCGCGAATTGGACGAGTTGCGCGGTCGAGATCCCGATGTCCACGGTGGGCGGCTCTTCGGGTTGGTCTATCCCTCGGGACGCGTCGACATCGAGGAATTGATCCACGCCGTGTATGAGCGCTATCTCTTTTCAAACGCGCTTAATCCATTGCGTTTCGCCGCGCAGGCGGGCATGGAGCGTGAAGTGATTGCGATGGCCGGTGATCTCGTGCACCGCAGAGCGACTGAGCACCACGGGGGCGCCATGACGTCGGGGGGCACCGAATCGATTCTGATGTCGATGCTGGTGAATCGTGAACGAGCACGCGCGAAGGGGATCGATCGCCCGCAGATACTTGCGCCCTGGTCCGCGCATCCGGCGTACGCGAAAGCGGCGCATTACTTCGACATGGAATTCGTACCCATACCCCTCGACGGGACCTACCGAGCCGACGTCGCCAAGGCTCGAGAACTGATGACCGACCGCACGTGTGTCGTAGTCGCTTCGGCGTACTCGTACCCGCACGGGATAATGGATCCGGTCGAGGAACTGGCTGCTCTGGCTCAAGAACACGGTGCGGCTTGTCACGTGGATGCCTGCATCGGTGGGTTCGTGCTCCCCTTCATGGAGATGCTCGGGCGAGACGTACCACTGTGGGATTTTCGCGTCGAAGGGGTTACTGAGATCTCGATGGATGTCCATAAATACGGCTACGTCCCCAAGGGTGCGTCGTTGATCCTTCACCGCGACGATGATTGGCTGTGGTATCAGACCTTCTTTTACGACCAGTGGGGATCGGGTCTCTACGCCACGCCGGCGATAGCGGGCGCTCGTGCCGCCGCGCCGATCGTCGCTGCGTGGGCGGTGATGAAACATCTCGGCGTCGAGGGCTACAAGGAAATAGTGAGCGAGTTGCTCATGACCGTTGCTCACGTGCGCGAGGGAATCGCCACTATCAGTGGCATCGACGTCGTGGGCGAACCTCTAGGTCCGCTACTCGCCCTGCGTAGCGACACCATCGATCTCTACGCGGTCGCGGACGTGATGGATGAAAAGGGATGGCACCTCAATCGCAACACCGAGCCGTACGGTCTGCACTTGATGCTCTCGCCCGCCCACTGTCACGTCGTCGACGAGTTACTCGAGGATCTCAACTTCGCCGTGTCGCACCACGGCAACAGTCAGGGTAAGCCAGCTCGCTACGCCTGACGAAGGGAGTGGTCGTCAGGCGTAGCGGCGGCGTTACTGGGCCGGTCCCGAGGAAAGGGTGAGGGACAGCGATTCTGCGGCTCCGCTCTGGTTGACGTAATCGACCTGGACGACGTCACCGGGCTTGAGCGATTGCAAAAGTGTCTCGAGTCCGACCGTCGTGGTGATGCTCTGACCGTTGACCGAGGTGATCACGTCACCGGTAACCAGCGCCGTTGCGGCGGCGGGGCTGCCCGGTATGACGCCTTCGACTGCGACACCGCTCGTGGTGGCGGGGCTGCCGGCGTTGTACTGACTCGCTTGATTCGCGGGGACTATCTCGACGCCCATGAAGGCAGTCCCACCGACGTGTACCGAGGTGGTTGCATCGCCATTCTCAATCGAAGTGGCGATCGAGAGTGCGGTATTGATCGGAATCGCGTAGGCCTGGGCGACGTTGGGTGCGAAGTTTTGGAAACCGAATCCACCGCCCGCCGCCGCCGCGGCGGTGTCGATACCGATGACCTTGCCCTTCGTATTCACGAGTGGGCCACCGGAGTCGCCAGGTTGGATGTCAACGTTCATCTCGATCATCCCGTTGAGGTTCTCTGAACCGGTGGCCGTTTCTGAGTCGCTCGCGGTGAGCGACTGGTTCAAGGCCAAGACGGAGCCGGCGGCGTAACTGGGTGTGCCACCGATGCCACCGGCGTTACCCACGCCCACGACCTGTTCGCCCCTGGTTACCTTGCGCGAGTTTCCGAGTGAGACAGTCGCGAGGCCCGAGGCGTTCTTCAGTTGGAGTATGGCGACGTCCTTGCTGATGTCGTAACCCACCACGGTGGCCGTGTACACCTTGTTGTTGTTCACGTCGCGCGCAGTGATGGACGTGGCGCCTTGGATCACGTGGTTGTTCGTGAGCACGAGACCATTGGACGTAAGCACCATGCCAGTACCGGCGGCTTGGCTGCCTTGGTAGGAAAGACTCGTGTTGATATCGACGAGACCCTTGTCGACTGACTGAGCAATCTTGGCCGCGGCAGCGTTGCTGGTTGCTGATTGGGAGCCACCCGACGAGCCATTTGGAGTCGTCGTCGAAGGAAACGTGAAGTTGCCGAATCCTGGGATTAGTGAATTGGAGTTCGACGTCGCTGGCGAGGTGATGCGGGTCTGTGGGGAGGTGAAGACGTAGTGTCCGAAGACGAAGCCCATGCCCGCGAGGGCGACCACCAGTATGAAGGCGGCGGCCAAGTTTAGGCTGACGCGGCCGCGTCGAGTGACCGCGATGATGTGTTCGTCCCGCGTGGGCCTGTCCAGGACGGGTTCTTCGGTGAAATCGTTCGAGGTAGGTTCCATGGTTTACTCCTTGGTGAATCCTGGGTTACTACGTCGATTATGGGTGCCAACTTTGAGGACGACCTTGGGCGCCAATAAGAAGGTCATAAATTCTGTCGACGGCACGCGCACCTGTGGTGGTGTTCGTTCGGGACTTCCACGAGCATATGGACCTTCGGCGACCTGGGTACCAATGATTTTAGGGTCTGAATCGATGAAATTTTCGGCCTGGCGACGACGTGGCAACGTACGGTCGTCACCCGCACCGATGAGGACTTCAGTGCTGGCTCCCGCTGGTCCGTCGTTGAAAGCCGGCTCTTCAGTGCGAGCCGCTGCACGTGCGCCGACGTAATCAACGTCGACGGATTCCTATAGCGTACGTCGCTTTTCCTAATTCACTGCAGACTTGGTATCGCGGCGATAGCGAAGTCCGATATCGAAAGTCCGCGCGACTGATTCGACCAGCGCGAACGCGATGAGGCCGGTGAGGGTGTAGGTGGCGACTTCATTGTGCAATGTGGCAATCGAGCTCTCGAAGATCCGTAGCACTAGTAGAACCGACAAAAGTCCGTACTCGAGTGCGCTGCGGCGAAAGACCACGCTCTTGTGGGGCTTGACGGCGCGCACGTACATCGTGCGAGCTCGCGCGACACCTAGGGGGATTCCCGCAGTCCCGCCGACGATAGCAATCACGAGATGACCGACGTCGCTTGTGATGAGTCCCCACAGGACCGAACCGACGAAGAGCACGGCGAGAACGGGATCGAGCCACGTGATGAGGATCGGTCGTTGACGCTCTCCCTTGCTGAGATTCGCGACCCTCGATTGACGCACACCCCGACGTCCCAGGATGGTCATGAAGATGACGAGAGCTAGAACGACGTAGTCGATACCCGCATTGGAGGAGTTGCTCATCGAACTACGAGTCTTGCAGAACGATCGACGTCAACCAGCACTCGTGGGTGTCGGAGTCCCTAGACTTCTTTACCCTCGTCCGTGGCTTCCTTCACCGCAGCGGCGTAGCCGGCGGTGGTCAACATACGACGAAGGTCTACTACGGTCTGGACGTCGATGTCCTTGTTGCGCGGTCGGGTGAAGACTTGATCCTCAGTGCCCACGATGATGTGGTATTTGCCTTCGGTGGTCTCTTCTACCGTGCCCACCGCGTTCAAGAGCGACAGCACCGCCTTCCAGTCGATGTTGTGGCTCGTGGGGTGCTGAAAGATGGCCACCAAAGTGTCACGATGGTGATTGTTCAGGTGAACTGCGTCTGAGGGTTCATTCATGTAAGTCCTTCCTCTACGTCACCCTAGTGACCCCGCGACACTCCCGACGGTTCGATCCATCGAATCGCTATTTCGTCGTGCGTGTGGGATGCTTGAGTGATGGGCGAAGCCGGAAACAAACCGAGGAAGTTTCGCTTACGCATGGCCAAAGTGCCAAAGGGCGCCGAACCGAACGACATTCATCTCGCTGGGTTGACGAACAGTGGCGGCGGTACCTACGGATCACGCGTCGACCACGAAGCGGCGCACGGACGTTCGGAGAATCTCGGGCGAGTCGGGAAGTTCGTTCTATGGTGCCTGGGTCGTCGTCCACGCGAGAAATCAACGGAGTAACGGTTTATCCGAAATCGCCGGGGCGTCGAAATTTGCACGGGGCTCGGGGCTAGCGTTGTGTCATGGCCACCAAGAGCACTGATCAGAAAGCCAAGACCGCTCCCGCTGACGTGCTCGTGCAGTGGGCGATTATCGCTATCGAGTACGCGATTGTCGCCAGTTTGCTCCTCGTCGCTGGAATCGTGCTCGTACGTACGGTCGTTGATTTCTTCGATCATTGGCACGCGTTCCCGCAATCGGTGGTCGGGGCGATTGACGGAATTCTGGTCGTCATCATCCTCTTAGACATCGCTCACACGGTGTTCGGTCAACTACGAGCATCGCTCTTCCCGGTTCGACCCTTCCTCGTCATTGGCATCCTCGCCGGTGTGCGGGACATCCTCAGTTCGTCAGCGCACCTCACGCTGAGCCCGTCACTCAAGCAGTCGAACTTCAACGACACGCTGGTGTCGCTGGGCGTCGGGGTCGGGGTTGTCGTGTTCCTACTGCTGGGGCTGCTCTTACTTCGTCACAGCGAGCAACGCGAGGCGAAGACTCGCCCGTAGCCCTGGCTCTGAGCGCGCTCGGTCCTGCGTGCTACTTGCGCGCCCGGATGAACGCGTTGGCGACTGCGCCGTCGAGTTGGTCGAACGCCTCGCGCGCACTGACCTCAGGCGGTACCCCCGTGGACTGCGCCCATTGTTCGAGGGTCGCTCGGTCGTGGATGACGGTGGGTCGGATCTCGATGTCGGTGAAACCAGCTGACGCCAACTTTGCCTCGTAGTCGATGTCCACGAGCGCACCTGCTACGCAGCCAGTCCACAACGCCGCGAGTTTCGCCAATACTTCGGGAAGGGGACGACGCAAGATGACGTCCGAGACGGCGAACTGGCCACCTGGTCGTAACACGCGGTACGCCTCGCGCAGCACCTGATCCTTGTCCACCGACAGATTGATGACGCAGTTGGAGATGATCACGTCGACCGACTCGTCAGCGAGAGGAATGTCTTCGATCGTGCCGAGGAGGAACTCCACGTTGTCGGCACCGGCTTCGGCTTGGTTGCGCCGGGCGAGAGCGAGCATCTCGGGAGTCATGTCGAGTCCGAAGACCTTGCCGGAGGGTCCGACCCGACGTGCGGACAACAGCACGTCGATGCCACCGCCCGAACCAAGATCCAATACGACCTGGCCCTCCTCGAGGTTCGCCAGCATCGTGGGATTCCCGCAACCCAGGGACGCCGCCACGGCATCTGAGGGCAGGTCGCCCACTTGGCCTTCGTAGAGCGACGAGCCGAAACCCTCACCCGCGTTGACGTCGGCGTCACCCCCGCCGCGTTGGACAGCGATCGCGGCCGATGCGTAACGGTCGCGCACCGCGTCGCGGATTGAATCTTCTCCTTGTTCGGTCATGGGCACTCCCCTTTCTCACTTTCGAATACTGATCGACGGGCCGTGATCACGGGGGCTCGGATCGTCCGCCGGCGAGTTCAGCCAGAAGCGAGGTCACCCGTTCACGGATCTCGTCGCGAATTCGGCGCACGACCTCGAGATCTTTGTCTTTGGGGTCTTCGAGTTCCCAGTCGACGTAGCGCGTGCCCGGATACACCGGGCACGCGTCACCGCAGCCCATCGTCACCACGACATCGGCGCTGCGTCCCATCTCGTCGGTGAGCTTCTTGGGCGATTCATCGGCAATATCTATGCCAACCTCGGCCATCGCGGCGACGACGGCCGGGTTCAAACGCTCACCAGGCGTGGAACCGGCGGAGTGCACGATGACATGACCGGCTCCGAGCGTGCGGGCGAAACCGGCCGCCATCTGCGATCGGCCAGCGTTGTGTACGCACAAGAATAGGATCTCGGGGCGAGAGGTCACAGTGGCACCGTGTTTGAGATCGGGAAGAGGCGACGTTTGGCCCAGAGTGAAACGTAGACCAGACCAACGAGGACGGGCACTTCGATCAGGGGCCCGACCACGCCAGCGAGGGCTTCTCCGCTGGTTACCCCGAAGACTCCGATCGCCACCGCGATTGCCAATTCGAAGTTGTTGCCGGCTGCGGTGAATGCCAGCGTCGCCGTGCGGTCATAGGGTAATCCGAGCGATCGACCAAGGGCAAACGAACCGAACCACATGATTGCGAAGTAGCAAAGGAGCGGAAGGGCGATGCGCGCGACCGCGCCGGGGCGCGAGGTGATCGTATGACCTTGAAGGGCAAAGAGGATCATGACCGTATAGAGCAGACCATAAAGCGCGAAGGGTCCCAGCCTCGGTAGGAACTTCGTCTCGTACCAGTCTCGTCCTTTAAGCCGTTCGGCCCACGTGCGGGTGAGGTAACCCGCAAGAAGAGGTACGCCAAGGAAGATCCCCACGGTTTCGGCAATCTTTAAGACGGACAAGTTCAAGTTTTGGCTATTGAGACCGAGCCAACCGGGTAAGACCTTTAAGTAGAAGTATCCAAGGAGAGCGAAGGCGAAGATCTGAAAGAGTGAGTTGAGCGCCACGAGGACTGCGGCGGCTTCACGGCTTCCCCCAGAGAGATCGTTCCAGATGAGCACCATTGCAATGCAACGGGCGAGACCAACGATTATCAGTCCGGTTCGATAGGTGGGCAGATTTGGAAGCAGTAACCACGCGAGTGTGAACATGACTGCAGGACCTACGAGCCAATTAAGGACAAGCGATGTAACGAGTAATTTTCGGTCACGGGTTACGGTGTCGATACGGTCGTAGCGGACTTTCGCCAACACTGGGTACATCATCACCAAGAGCCCAAGAAAAATGGGGAGCGACGTGCCCGATGTCACTTGTATCGCATTGAGATGTGAGCCGAGACTTGGAATTGCCCGTCCCAAGCCGATGCCAATGATCATTGCAAGACCCAACCACACTGGTAGAAACCGGTCGAGAAGCGAAAGTCGCGTGATAACCGACGCGAGGTTGATCGAATCCTCTCGCTGCACGGTTTGGGATTCGCTCATGGCTCGGTGCTCACATTGAATTCGTTGTACTTCAGCAACACGATGCAGATCCAATAGTGAGAGTTGCGTCTTCATCAGTATCCGACGCGCAGCACGAGCCATCGCTAGACAGTTCGTGGTCGCTCGCGTCGGCGAGGACCGTGTAGACCTCCCAGCGCTGTTTATCCGGCCCCTGTACCCACACCTTGTCTTGCAGGGCGTGGCAACAAGTGGTGCCGTTTTCGACGTCGGTGACCATGCCTTGATCAGCCAAATACTTTGTCGCCGTCACCACCTCGTCGGTCGAGAAAACCTCAACGCCGAGGTGATTAATGGTTCCGCCGCTGGTGGGGTTCTCGAAGAGAACGAGTTTGAGCGGCGGTTCTTCAATCGCGAAGTTGGCGTAACCGGGGCGAATCTTCGCCGGCTCGGTCTTGAAGAACGACGAGTAAAACGCGACTGCCTCGTCGAGATCAGACACATTGAGCGCTAGTTGTAGGCGGGACATCGTGGCTCCTTAGATTGATGATTGTCGATGAGACAATAGCGTACACATTGATGACTGTCAATGATAGAATCCGTACATGTCGAACTCCAAGTTGCCCTTGATTGACGACGCCGTCCTACGGTGCTGCAGCCCGCTGGCGGGGGGCGCCTTGTCAGAGGCCGAAGCGGACGATATGGCTCAGATTTTCGCGGCGTTAAGCGACCCCGTGCGGCTGCGCATGCTCTCGTTGATTGCAACAGAGGACGAGGTCTGTAGTTGCAATCTTGAAGAGCCACTTGCCAAAAGTCAACCCACGATCTCTCATCACACCCGGATTCTCGTTGAAGCTGGACTGATTACTGGTGAGAAGCGAGGGCGCTGGGTGTGGTGGCACCTCGTGCCCGAACGCTTACAGCAGGTCGCGCGAATCCTCGGCGACTGATAGCTCGGCGCGACGAGACCAGGAGATTAGCGACATGGTCGTCCCGGGCTCGTTCGTCTATCGGGTTGGGGTGACTGCACATGGGAGGGCTAGAGACTTCGGATCACGGGGCGTCTCGTCGAGGCAGCGGATTTGATTTCGACTGTGAGCGCACGCAGAGAAGGATTCTGGTTTTCCCTGATCAGTATTATCGTGGTGCGTGTGAGTAGTGGCAAAAGCGAGATTCGAAAGATTCACCTTGGTCTGGTGCTCGCCGAACTCGTGTGCCTTTCCGCCTTCGTCATCGAAATCTTAAGGGCCCTCGGTGGGAATGACCTCTCGTGGGCGTACGTTTTTGAGTGGCCGTTTTTCGGGGCCTATGCGTTGTACATGTGGCGAAAACTTCTGGCGAGCGAGCGTTCTGAACGCAATGACCGAACGTCAGTCGCTGACGTGCCAGACGATCCGAAGTTGAACGCCTGGAACGCCTACCTTGCGCAAGTGCACGCCGCAGAGTACGAGAAGGATTCGAAAAAACCCACCGAGTAATCAACGACGTCGTTGGGTTTTAACTCCGCTGACGCGGGGCGTGAGGACTCCCGCCTCTGGCCAAGGGGTTCTTATCGCCATCCGCGAGGTGAACGCGCCCGCGCCGCGAATGCATCGAACGCCAATGAATCCCAGGATTAAAGCTTGAAGCCACCGTCAGGCGTTGTGTCATCCTTTGGAGGCTCGGGTGATGAATCGCCGGCGTCATCCGAACTCGAGGCAGCAATCGGTCCGAAGTCAGCCTCGTACTTCTTGAGTTCGCCAATCAGGCGATCGATCTCGCCCGCGGTGTCCCCGGTTGCGCTGCCGTTCTTCTGTGCGTAGAAGGCGGCGCCGAGGTCGCGCAGCAAGCCGTCAGCGCGTCGCTTCGCTTGTGCGTCGGCGAGCTTGGCCTGGCCGGCCTTGCCCGCTTCCTGCGCCTTTTGAGCGAGTTGCGCGGCTTGCGCCTTCATCTTGTCTACGAGAGCCATTTCTGTTTTCCCACTTTCTCTATTGAAGCTTGCTTAGTAAACCTTCGCGACCAGAGCCCGGACCGCTCTCCGAACTTCTCTCGTCGTCCTCGAATTCCTGGTGCAGTGTCGCTTGCAAGAGCACCGGACCATCACCGCTGAGGGTGACCAGGTTGATGCCACTGCCGCCAAAGACTGCGGTCATGAGCGTCGCAGCATTGAAAGCGCCCACCATCTCGACGCCGAAGGTGACAGTGTCCGCGAACGCCACGACGGCGCCCCCGTGCACCTGAATCTTTCCTCCGTAGGATGCGGGATTCAACTCCATGATTGTCCCGCCACCCCCAATGACGAGAGTTCCCTCACCAGTGAAGTGCTCGAGAATGAAGCCATTGCGAGAACGACGACCTTGATTGAAACCATTGAACGAGATGTCGTATTTCAGGCTCGACTCTGCGCACACGAACGCTCGACTCTCGGTGAACCATCCGACCTTGCCATCGAGTTCCAGAACGCGGATCTGGCCTGGTAACTCACCGGCGAAAGTAACAAGTCCCGACCCCCCTGACGGGCTGAACCACTGGAACGCCAAACTTTGTCCGGCGAGCGCACGTTTTCCTACTTCGGTCGCGGTCGCCAGCGCTGCTTTGAGCATGCTGCCGCCCTGCTTTGCCTTTTTGTTGGCGTCGTCAGCTGCTCCGCCGGGGGTCGAGAGTCGGGTCTCAAGTTTGACGTTGGTCGTCTTCCAGCGAAACTTCTTTGCGTCGGCGAACACTAACTGGCTGTCGTCAAGTTGACAGGTCAGGTGCTGGGCAAACTCACCCGTGATTTTGGTTGCAATTGTCATAGTCCACCTCGGAATCGAAGAATAGCCGTGGCGGACCCGTCGCGCATAGTGCAACTTGTGACGTGGGTCGACGCCAATGTTGCCGTGGAGAAATCATAGAAGGAGGTCGCCGCCGAATGGCGAGAAGCACGAAAGAACTGGACTACGTTCTTCGCGAGCTAACTCATGATGGACTTCAGTCGATCTGGGAATCTAGGAGACTTGGAACCAGCGGCTGGCCCTTAGGGTGGCCAGTTTTAGTCCGTGGCTCGGGTGGCAGAATCTCGGCTGACAACCGGGCACTTTGCTCCAAGGTCAGTCCACGGGTTTCACGTCCGAAGATTGCGAAGATCACCATGGCGAGCAACGCCACCGAGCCAACGAGTGCGTAGGCCGCTCCTGCGCCATCGTGGGCGAGCAGAACCGGAATGAACGACGGTCCAATGACACCCGAAATCAATCGGCCGAAGCCCTCAGTGGTCGCTACGCCCCAGGCACGAATCTCCGTTGGGTAACTCTCTGCGGTGTAGGTCTTGACGGCGGGATCGGCGGCGATGCCAAAGAACGACATCAAACATCCCAGAACAAGGATTGGCAGGGCACCGCGAACAAAACCGAAGGCGAGGGCCGCGATGCCCGCAGTGACCGTGAAGCCGATTATGACCGGCTTACGTCCCCAACGTTCGACTACCCAAGCTTCGAGAAACTTGCCCGGAATTGACACTCCGACGATTACGGCGGTGAAAGCGAATGCGGATGTCAGCGAATAACCCATACTCGTAACTGCCGTGGGCATGAACGTCTGAATCGAATAGAAGATAAAGAACGTCCCGCCGAAAGTCACCCACAAGGTCATGGATCGCTTCAAGTACGGGCGACGAAAGACGGCTCCAAGTGGATGGAGCGGTGCGGCTTTCACCGTGGGTTCGTCTGCGGGAATCGGCGCGAGCGGACTTCCAGTAGATCGAACTGCTCGAGTCTCTATCGAGGCGAGCACCGCCTCACTCTCGAGCCACCGTCCCTTCGATTCAAGCCACCGAGGCGATTCAGGCAGGAAGCGCAACGCGAGCACTGCGAAGAGAATAGGGATGCCGCCGAGGTAAAACATGATTCGCCAGCCGTTCGTATTCTCGACATTCGGAATCAGCACCAGTGCCAACAATGGCGAGAGAAAGTAGCCCACGGATAGGCACGCGTCGGCCCAACCGGTGTAGCGGCCTCGTCGATCGTGAGGGCAGAGTTCGCAGGCGTAAATATAGGGAATCGGGAACACTGCCCCCATGGCCATGCCGTCGAGAATTCGTAGTGTGAGAAGGCTGTCGATGCCGTGCACCCAGCCGGTGGAAAACGTGAGTATGGCATACGCGGTCGTGCCGACGATTAGTACCTTCTTTCGACCAAAGCGATCAGCCAGCCTGCCGGCGGGCACGATGCCTATCACGATGCCGATGTTCGCGGCGATCGCGACAAAAGACTTCATTGATGTTGAAAGAGCAAATTGCTGGGTTAGTGAAGGAAGGACTGAACCGGTCAGCCCAATGTCGTAGGACTCAATGAGCCAACTTAGGAACAGAAGTCCCATGACTCCAGCGAGCCATCGCGAGGGCGGCAATCGGTCCAGCCGTGCGGCCGCGCGCGGGCGATTGGTCGGAGGTGTCGGTGGGTCAAGGAGGGCAGAAGAACCACCGTGAAACCAATTCGCCATGGGGGCTGCTCCTTTTCGCCCGGTCAGAAAAATTAATTTCTGCCAGGAGTCTGGAGCAGCGATTATCAAGGTGGGCGTACACCCTTGACACAATTTACGCTACTACCAAATCTGTAAGCGCGAAGTTGAACTCGTGACGCCTTCCTCTCGCGAGCGCGGGGGTTAGCTGACGTTGAGTGTCCTTTGCGAAGAAACTCTAGGTGAACACTCTTCACAATTTTCACACAACTGTCAGGAACTAACTCGGATCTGCGAATGAAGGTCTATTCATTGTCGTATCACCGTTGATTCGCCGTTACTTCGACAGTTTCGCGAATTCACGTGCATAGGAATTTGAAGCAACCGGTAGGTTGTTTATGCCGCGTGAGGTCCTTCGCGGCGTAACTAAGGGGATGTGTTGTCGAAGTACGTAGTTCGTAGGTTCTTCATCGCGGGTACCGTGATGATTGCCCTGGCTGTCCCGTTCGCCAGCATTGGTGGCGCCGCCAGCACGACGAGTCCCGAGCCCACGTCCGCCTTCTACCTCGACCTTGGTGGTTCTGGTTCGGTGGGAGTGCAACCAACGGCCGCGGATCCTCACGGCCAGCCCACGACCAACGGTTACGCAAACTTCCTTGTGACGATGGAAGCCGCGGCGGGACATAACTATCAGCTCACCCAACTCGGTTGTCCTGGTGAAACCACGGCGATGGCCTTGAACGGAGGAGATCGTTGCTACGTCGCCCCGACGTCACAGTTAGCTGCAGCGACCTCGTTCTTGTCCCAAAACAGTGGCGAGAGCGGACTCGTGACGGTGGATCTCGGATTCAACAACGTGGTGGGTTGTCTTAGGCAGGCGTCAGACGTAACTTCGTGCGTCTTGCAAGGACTCGCGCTCGTTCACCAACAACTGCCACTCTTCTTGACTTCACTTAAAACGGCCGCGGGTCCGGGCGTGACATTCGTAGGCGTCGGTCATTACGACCCCTTCCTGGCTGATGCTCTGCAAGGATCCTCGGGGATCGCGATGGCCAAGACAAGTCTCTGGGCGATCAGCGCGCTCAACCGCACACTTCTTGGCATCTACCAAGGCGCCGGCATCCCAATGGCGAATGTTGCGCAGGCTTTCTCACTACACACCAGGACGCCGATGGCACTTGCTGGTAGTGGCATGGTGGCGACCAACGTAGCCAACACCTGTCTGATGACGTGGATGTGTCAGCCCGCTCCTTATGGTCCGAACCTGCACCCCAACAATGCGGGCTACCTCGCAATCGCCAACGCCATCGCAGCCAAGATTGGCGCCACTTCCTAGATCGTCACCTCACGTCCGGTTGTGTCGGTGACGTGAATCATTGAAGCGACGATCGTCCCCGTTGTGAGGCATTCAGCCGATCATTCTGGCGAGAGATCCATTGGTCCGTCGCCCTTCCCATATTCGGGCAACACGGTTGGCTGTCGTCGCGCAGGTATGAGTGAGCGCCACGATTGACGACTTCTTCCGGCGACGGCTTTCGCGAGGGGTGTACGGGCCACGAGGGCCGTGAAGAAATAACCCATGAAGTACACCAGAAGGAGGGCTATGGGGACCGCCACCATCCACGGCAGATGTAGCCCACTAGCGTTGCGCAGTCGCAGGAGGAAGGGTATCCAGAGCATTTGCGAAAGATACACGCCATAGGAATTGTCCGAACCTGATCGGACCGCCGCTCGCGTGCGAAGGCTTCGGCGCGGTGCGGTTAAGTACACCCCCAGGAGATACACGCACAAGATCGCTCCGATATTGAAAGGCAGAATCGTTGGTGAGTAGATGTTGATTCCCGTGCGTAAGTAGCGAGGGAGCCAGGGGTATCGACCTAGGTAGCTGAGTACCTCGGCGCCAACAGCGCTGAGGAACGTGAAAAGGTAGATAGGGCGGGCATGAGTGCAGATCCATTCGTGGATGGCGTCGAGATGAACTGCCACGATCATTCCACCAATGATGTAGACGGGATAGGAAGTGATGAGTCGGGTCTGCAGGATTCCCGGAATGCTCACGCCAAAGTGGGGTCCACTTACGAGGACCCCGAAGGCGATTTGCCATAGCACTACGACGATCATCAACTGCGCGTGCCACCGGGCGAACCTCCTTATGAACATGATGAGGAGGGGAAACAATACGTAAAACTCCATGATGACCATCAAGTAGTAGAGATGGTAATAGCCCGTCTCTAGGAGATGAAGGAAATATTTCAGTGCCGCCCCACTCCACACGTCAGACTTGTGGAACGAGTAGAACGGGAGCACTTTCGTGTTGGTCACTGATGTGTAGAAGAAGTAGATGACGGTCCACGCCAGATACGGTACGCCCACCGATACGAATCGACGCTTGAAGTAGCTGACCAGTTCGACTTTCTTCGCGTTGTTGTAACTGTACGTGAGCATGCACGCCGAGACAAAAAGGAACGCGTCACGCGAGAACCGAGTGAGCATTATGAGACCTACGACTGCCGAACTAGTGGCGAGCGGCGCAAAGAAGATCAGCGTATGTGTGGATATAACGGCCGCTTGTTTGACCGGGCGCATCGCGTCAATGTGGTCGAGGCGCTTTCGGGTCCCAGTCGCGGGTTGGGTGAGCGCGTCTTCCGGAGTACTCAGGCTCACTTCACTTGCCATGATGGGAGCTCTCACTATGCATGGTGCGTAATCACTAGAGCTCTTTTTCGAAGAGAACTTGAAGGTCCTTCGCACCGAGACGGTTCTTCTGGACCTTGCCGGTCGCGTGGATAGGCATGTTCTCGACAATGAGTAGGCGTGCCGGACGGCGGGTGCGGGCCACCGAGAGTACGAGTGCGTTTTCGATTTCGGCCGCTCGTTGGGCAAAATCAGCCGGCGATGTCGATGAACTAAGACCATCGAGTTGAACGTACGCAACGGGCACCTGGCCGAAAGTCTCGTCGGCTTCACCCACTACCGCGGCGAAGTCCACGCCCTGCACGCCCAAGATGACATCCTCGATCTCTCGAGGAAATATCTTCTCACCACTTCGGTTGATTACGTCGTCGCTACGTCCCACGAGGAAGAGGTAGCCGTCTTCGTCGAGGTAGCCGAGATCACCGGTCTCGAGCCATCCTTGGGCATCGAATCGATCCTCGTAGCCGTGGCCTTCGTAACTTCGGATTACCGATGGGCCCTTGATCTGGACGTTGCCCACGCCGGCGTGGAGCATTCCATTTTCTGCGACGTTGGAATCCGGAATTACCCGAACCTCTACGCCAACGGCTGGCCCAACTGATCCTGGCTTGCGCGGGCCGTCAACTGGGTTTGCGCAGATCTGACTTGCCGCCTCAGTCATACCGTAGGACTCGACGACCTGGATTCCTGTGGCGTGTTCGAATTCGTCGAGCACCGCGGTTGACAGGGGCGCTGAGGCGGATCGTATGAATCGTATTCGCGGCGGTACCGACTCACCCGGACGAATCTCAACGAGTCGCGAAATGATCGCCGGGACTGCGTTGATCCACGTCACCTCGAGACGATCAATCAACGGCCAGAAATCGGTTCGATGAAATCCATCGTCTATAACCAGCGAGGCGCCAGCTACCAGCGAGGCGAGGACTGCCACCACTTCGGCGTTGATGTGCCACAGCGGCAGCGGGTTGAATCCTCGGTCCGATGTCGTCAGTCCGCTGTGATGCGCCACGAGTTGTGCGGCACAAAGTAACTGTGCGCTGGGAAGTGCTGTTACCTTCGGCGTTCCCGACGTTCCCGATGTCGCCAATATGACCCCACCGTCCAATCCTTCTGGGTGATGGCCGCGCTGAAGTTCCCCGATAACGGCGAGTGACTTCGCTGACAGATCAATCCATGCGCTTCGTGAGAGCGCCGGCACCGCACGGTCGCTCACGATGGCACGAAGGTCGAGATTCTTCGCTCGTTCATCGAGGCGCGGACCACTCGCGTACGAAAGGTTGGGATCGAGTGGTGCCACCCATATGCCCGAGCAGATTAGCGATACAAACGTCGCCGCGAACACCAGGGGGTCGAAGATCAACAGTCCAACGCGATCGCCACGCTCAAGACCGAGTGAGGTGTTGGCGAGACGCCATTCATCCATCTGTTCCTTGAGTTGTACGAAAGACACCATTGAGCTCGAACGCAAGGCAAGGATCCATGGTGCGTCCTTCAGAGTGCCGGCGTACTCGTCGACAATGTTGCGAAGCGTTTCTTCTCTTGTGTCGGTTTGAACGACTCCGGCGATGCTCGTCATCATCTACCACTTCCTCGGCAATTGGGCTTCTATGGTGCTAGCAATGGATCGATAGCCAGCATTGTTGGGATGGTCGTCGGGACCAAAGGGCGGCTTGTTGCATTCCCACGTGAGCGAACATGCTTCGGCGACGTTCGTCGGGACGGGACCGACGGCGATTAGGTTTGAAGATGCGGTGACTGCGGACTTGTAGGTCATCGCCACGTCCGCAACCGGTATTCCGGCCGCGCGGTAATCATTGACGAGGACGGCGTTCAATTGATTGAAGGCGACGAGCGTTTCACTGGCGTTCAGTCTTCCCTGAGCACCGTTTAAGTAGTCACCGAGGAACGGATCGCTGTATTCGAGACCGACGTAGTGGACTTTCGGACCCGCCGCCGACTTGATTTGTCGAAGGATCGAGGGCAAATATTCGTGAACGAGGTTAACGCCCGAAGTCGCACACGACGGTTCGAATACTGTGACCAACATGCACGGTCGAATGTCGTTAAATCCAAGGTCAATCGTGACCAAGCCAATGCGACCTTCGTTCACTCGAAGAAAGGCTTTGGCAATCGAGAGTTGGGTGTTGGGCAGCGTGTAGCAGGCGTCCTTGAACTGTCCAAGGATTGACCGGACCGTTTCACCGGGACAACCAATCTCACGAAGCTTGAGTGTCACGTCCTTGGTTGCTTCGAAGGTCACGAGATCGTTCGAATAACCATCGTTGGTGCGGTGACCGTTGTGCCCCACGATTCCCGTGGGTTGGAAACCGAGCGACGCCGAAGCACCCATATCGAGATAGAAACCAGAGACGGGCGTCGGGACCATTTTTCGATCGAATGGATGCCACGGGCCCAGTTTGGTAAAAGCCAGCACCGACGCGATAATCACGACGCCGCCCGCGCTCAAGAGTACGACTCGTCGAAACACGGCCTGCCTCCATTGCTGCCTATCAACGACGCGGCCTGAACTTCGCGTTGCGCCCCAGAGCTGCGCTTAAGCATGTAGTGACGCTCACTTGCGACAGAATCGTCCGAGTGGGGGTTGAGGTGCGAGTTCAATTGCGAAACCGGCCCTCAAGTTTGAGTCCAGAATGAGTGACGAGAACGCCAGAGAGTCTGCGACTGTACCGAACGCTTCTCACCAGATCACCCGCATATCGACCGCACCGACCGGTTGTCGGTGCGCGTGGAAGCGAGGTTCAGACGTCCGAACACGATTGTACCACCGTGCGATTTCTGTCGTTCCGCGGTCGCGGGGCAACTCGCCCACTACATTTTGGTGCGACTCGTCGACGATGTCGCTGGACCGAGTCGTTGACTAGACGCGAGAATTTGAACTCGAGGGACATATGAGAAAATCGTCTTGTCCCCCCTTGCAAGGTTCGTGAAGAATTCGGAGGTGAATTTGTCTTCTCATTCGTGCCAAAACCGAACTTTTGTGGACTCTGCCGGTGACTCGCGTCAATGAGGAGCGGTCGCCGTTATCGTTGGCTAGAACCGCGATAGCCAAGCGATGCTCCTCGCTAATACCGGGAGTGATCCATCAACCACTAACTCATTGGAATCCCTATGACCAAAGGATCGAAAAAGGGAGCTCCGCTGAATCAGGACGTCCCCGAGGTGAGCGCAGGCGTTGAGAATACTTCAATCGATCGTCATGTTGCGTCACTGCGCGGTGCCGAAGCGGTAAAAATCGGGGAGAGGTCCCTTCGGGTAGCCGGGACTGTTCTTGTAGTTCTTTGTGCGGCTGTCCTCGTCGCGGGCGTCGTGTCCGCCTCCAGCAGCAACGCCCGAATCAGCCGCATGAAATCACGTGGAATCCCTGTAGTCGTTCGGGTCACGGGTTGTTTCGGAAATATCGGGGGTAGCGGGAGTAATGGCGCCGGCTTCACTTGTCATGGCTCCTACTCCGTCGATGGAGTCACGTACCGCGAAGTGATTGGATCGATGGGCACTTTTGTATCGTCGGGCACTTCAGTACACTGCTTCGCAGACCCTTCACACCACAATTCGATTGAATTAGCTGATGCGGTCAAGACTTCAAGGACTTCACTCACGGCGTACTTTGTTCTGGGCGCTCTTGCGGTCGTACTACTTGCCGTGGCGTTGGCTCTGCGTCGGGTCGCTCGGAAAAACCCACTGAGGTGACGCTTCGAGTGCTAGGTCGTCAAGAGCACGGCCGCTGCGGGCTGCCCGAAGCAATATTTGGTTTACACAGCCGTCGGCGACCACCGACACGACTGCGTCGACCGCGTGCGTGGGCGCCAATGTTGCACAATCGTAGTGTTGCAAAACAATCTCTATCACTAATTCGATAGGGATCTACACGCCACCGTCGCTGACGCGGAAGTTCAAAAAAAGCAACGGAGCCGATGGAACAGTATGTTGTCTAAATCTTCAATGTCCATTTCAGGACCTCGAGGCTTGTTCCGCTTATCGTTCTTCGAGACAATCGGGCTCCGTCGCCATGATCCACGCGAACAACGGCTGGCCGCTGTACCAACCAGCCAGAGTTGAGCCAATTTCTGCATGGACGTCGCGGGCGATTTGATCGGGGATTTCGACGGGATTACCAGCGGCCATGGCGAGTAACTCCGCTTGGCACGTTCGCTCCATAGTGGTGAACCAGAACACTGCCTCGTCGACCGATTGGCCCACCGTGATTAACCCGTGGTTGGCAAGGATTGCGGCTTTGTAGTCTCCGAGTGCGGCGGCAATTCGTTTGCCCTCTTCGGGATCATTGGCCACGCCACCAAAATCGAAGTACACGCCGTGGTCTTCGAAGAAGATGCACGCATCCTGGGTCAAAGGCCGCAGTGATCGATGCAGGGAGGCAAATGCTTTGCCGTGCACGGAGTGCGAGTGAGCAGCCGCAATTACGTCAGGACGAGCCGCGTGAACTTGTGAGTGAATGGCGAAGGCAGCGGGATTCACTGGCCATGAACCCTCCAGCACGGTTCCCGCGTGGTCAACCAGGATAAGGTCGCGCACGCGAATCTGCTTAAAACTCATACCGAATGGGTTGACCCAGAAGCGATCAGAATGCTCCGGATCGCGAGCGGTGATGTGTCCTGCAACTCCCTCATCAAAGCCAAGCCTGCCGAAGATACGAAACGCTGCTGCCAGGCGTTGCTTTCGGTGCCGCCGCTCTTCGTCGAGAGAACGCTCCTCGAACGGATTGAGTGGAACGCGATCAGTCATGAGAATCCCCCTTCTACGGCGCTGCCTTCCCGCATCGACAACATACCGATATTTTGCGGGCATTCGCGGAAAAGTTTCAGGCGCGGAAAACTCCAAAGAACAAAAGCAAAGTCGCGACTGGAATGACTCATGTTACGGTCGACCAAGCAATTTCGTGTGGCCACGATCTATCCGAGGTTCAGCTCCGGCGAGCGGGGACACTGTCGGCAACCTCGACCTTTAATCAGGTCAGGTTGAGAGTCGCCCTATAGGATTGGTCGCGTGACGGGTCCAACGCCGTACATTCACTTCCAAGGACAGGCGCGCGACGCGTTGACGTTTTACGCCAGCGTGTTCGGGGGTGCGACCCAATTGCATTCATTCGCTGAATTCAGCCGTACTGATGGCCCGGCTGACGCCATCGCACACGGCTACTTGGTAAATTCGCCAGTTTCCCTCTACGCCGCAGATGTGGGCGGCGAGGAGCCGGCGTTTCATGCTGAGGGACTCATGCTGTCCCTTCTCGGAACTGCCGAGCCCGCGACACTTCGTCAATGGTTCGCGCGTCTGACTGAAGGTGGCGAGGTCGTTGACGACCTTCAGCATCGAGCGTGGGGAGCGTCCGACGGCCAAGTCATTGATCGTTTCGGGCTCCACTGGCTGATCGGCTTTGAGGACGAGACCAGCAAGTAGGGCGAAATCCGTGCGTCTGAACGCGACTGGCCTACTTTATTCGTGCGGGCGATGGAAAAGAAGGTGCATTCCGAGTTCTGATGCTGACCATCCAGGTTGGTTCATCACGCAGGACAAACGGACAAGGGTGACGGAATCTCGCCTGTCGCATGGTCGCGCCTCGACGGCGAGGTCGTCGCATTTTCGAAGCCCCGTTCGAGCGCAGCGACATGTCTTGTTCACGCTTCTGACGTTGATTAGAGGCTAAATGCCTCGAACAACGAGATTCGAATCTGCGTGCCCAGCCAAGAAAGCGGGCGTTCCGCCGATGATTTCGAATAATTGCATCGTGGACCTTGGTCCATTAGCTTGCCGACATGCCTCCGCCAAGCAGGGCCGGAAGACCGGTGTTGCGCATTCGCATAAGAACCCGATGCGTGACCTTGACGGCGTCGGGGTGCAGTCCACCGTTGGAACGAACTCGTGACTCCCACGCGGCAGCACGGTGTTCGGCGGTCTTCGCGTCGTCAAGTTGAAGGCAATCGAGTCGGTCCTCGTTGATGTCGACCGTGATGGTGTCACCGTCTTCTATGAGGGCGATGGGTCCTCCGAGTAGTGCTTCAGGTGCGACGTGTCCGATGACCAATCCAACGGAACCACCCGAGAACCGAGCGTCCGTCATCAAGGCAATTGTGATGCCGCGTTTACGGCACAAGGAGGTGATCTTCGACGTAGGGTCGAGCATCTCAGGCATTCCGGGCGCACCACGTGGTCCTTCGTAGCGAATCACCACCATGTCGTTGTCATGGAACTCATCGGGCCGTTCGTCGAGTGCGTCTATCAATGACCGCTCTCCGTTGAACACGCGTGCCCTCCCAGTGAAAACCCCGTCAGCGATTCCGCCTTCGATACCGGCGAGCTTCAAAATCGCGCCGCCCTCCGGGGCCAGATTCCCGCGCAGCAATCGAAGCCCACCGGTGCTCTTGAACGGATGGGCGACTGAGTAGATCACTTCGTGATCAGCGGGCGGGGGAGCCAAGCGATCGATCTGCTGAGCGAGTGTCTCACCGGTACAGGTGATGGCGCTGCCGTCGAGGAAACCGGCTTTCATTAACTCATTCACGACCGTGGGAAGTCCGCCGGCGCCGTCAACGTCGACCATGGAGTACGTCCCGAACGGGCGCATGTTGACAATGACGGGCAAAAGGTGTGACAAAGCATTGAATTCGTCCTGGTTGAGGACGTCCTTCCATAAATCGATTCCAGCGGCACGGGCGATCTCAACACTGTGCAGCATGACGTTGGTCGAACCACCCATGGCCATCGTGACGATAAGAGCGTTGCGAAGAGAAGTGGGCGTGACGATATCTCGTGGGCGAATGTCGCGGATGGTCATCGTCACCAGACAGTCGACGAGTTCATCTGGGAACTGCTCGAGACGACGGGGATCGTCCGAGGGTGGGGCGATCATGTGGAGTGGCTCGAGACCCACAACACCAATGAATGTCTGCATGGTGTTGTAGGTGAACATGCCCCCACAGCTGCCTTGGCCCGGACACGCGTGAAGCGTGACCTCGGCCCGGGCTTGTTCGTCGGGGTTCGTGGCGAACTGAAAAGCCGTCACCAGGTCGATACGTTCACCAGTTCGCGGATTGATACCGGGCTTGATTGATCCATCAGAAAAGATCACCGCGGGAACATTGTGCTCAAGTAGCGCCGCCACCGTGCCAACCGGCGGCTTGTCGCAGGCGACGACCGCAATCATTCCTTCAATTTGATTCGCCGCAAGGTGCGTGGAGGCTGCGTCGTTCACGAGTTCTCGTCCGATGAGCGAAAAGCGCATCTCGGGTGTGCCGTTGAGTTGGCCGTCGGACACACCAATGGTGAAGGCCGGAGGAATGAGCCGATTCGCTCGGTCGTCTCGTTTGATTCGACGCGACATCGAAGCCTGGACCGCATTCACCTTTTCCTGGACTCCCAGGTAACACTGGCTGTCGCCCAGGTTGCCAAGTACGGCCCACACCGGTCCGTGGATCTTGGCGACATCCTGACCCAAAAAGTTGGCAGTGCCGACGCGTTGCACGTCACGTCCGGGGTTCGAAAAAGTCGCACCGGAGGTTCCGCGCACGTCCACTCTTGCAGAGGAATTTTCGGGTTCGGTCATTTTGAAAGTGTACCGACCTGGCGTAGAGATCTTCAGATCCCGACGAACCTCTGATGTCGTTGGGGCCAGGTGACGACGATCGAACCTACGTACTTAGCTCGCGGTCACGGTCTTAAGTTCGACGAATAACGCTCGGATGATTTGCGCTAGATCTTGCGCGTTGGATTCACCGATCCAGCGTGCAAAGGCAATCTTTAGAACTGCGATCCCCGCTTCAGCGCTCAGACTCGCACTGGGCTCGGCGACACCGCGCTGACGCAATGCTTCGGCCATCGCTGAGGCGAGCGACGCGAGCTTGATGAGTTCTCGCTCCTGGAGCTCGGCGTTGGTAGCGATGACGGTCTGTCGCAACAGGACGCCTTCGCGCTGTTCCTGGAATACGGCCCCGGCGGCCAGAATGGCCGCACTGATCGCCACGATTGGCGCATCGGATTCCGGGGCATCGGCGACGGTACTCACGAGGAGTTCCTGCAATGCGCCAGCACCCCAGAACAGCACCTCGCGCTTGTCGGCAAAGTAACGGAAGAACGTTCGCTCCGTCAGCCCCGCCAATTCGGCGATCTCGGCCACCGTCGTTTGATCAAAACCTTGGCCGACATAAAGCTCGAGTGCCGCTTGCATGAGCCGACCGCGTGCGTTTGGCTCCCACCGGCTCATGACATGATGGTATCTGATGACAGTAAGTGACATAATGTGGTAGGGTGATGTCAGTAAATGACATCACCCCTGGTCGCTTAATCGTGGGCGAAGGGGCAATCCCTTGGAGGTTACCTATGCGTGTTTTCGTTACCGGAGCGTCTGGCTGGATCGGCTCTGCGGTGGTGCCAGAACTTCTTGGCGCGGGCCATCAGGTCATCGGGCTCGCTCGTTCGGATGACTCGGCCGTCGCTCTCTTCGCCGCCGGTGCCGAGGTGCATCGTGGCTCCTTGGACGACCTCGACAGTCTGCGTAGTGCCGCTGATGCGTCAGATGGTGTGATCCACCTCGCCTTTAAGCACGACCTCGCCTTCACCGGTAACTTCCAGGCGGCTGCTGATGCCGATCGGCGCGCCGTCGAAGTCTTAGGCGAAGCTCTCGCGGGTTCGGATCGTCCGCTCGTTATCGCCTCGGGAACCCTCGGGCTCGCACCAGGTCGGGTAGCAACCGAACTTGATGGACACTATGACAATCCGTCGGCGCCTATTTTCGACGAGGGCCCGAGTATTCGATGGGCCACAGCCGAGTACGTACTCTCCCTCGCTTCACAAGGTGTTCGTTCGTCTGTCATGCGTCTGCCTCCAACCAATCACGGCGACGGCGACCATGGTTTTATCGCGACAATGGTCGCCATCGCACGCGACAAGGGCGTCTCTGGTTACATCGGTGACGGTTTAAATCGCTGGCCAGCCGTGCACCGACTCGATTCCGCACGTCTCTTTCGTCTGGCGTTGAAGGGGGCACCGACGGGATCGACGTTGCACGCCGTCGCCGAAGAAGGCGTTCCAATTCGCGACGTCGCCGAAGTCATCGGTCGACACCTTGGCCTTGCCGTAGTCTCGATCTCACCCGACGACGCAGACGAGCATTTCAACTGGCTAGCCCGCTTCCTCGCAGCCGATAGTCCGGCCTCGAGCGCGCGAACTCGCGAGATGCTGGGATGGCATCCGACCCAGCCCGGGCTCATTGACGATCTCGACCAAGGTCACTACTTCGACAAGCCATCCGCGTAATCGCATCGAACCGTGGAAGGGCGGCGCACCGGGGTTGGAGCGATAAAATCGGCACGGATCGAGCGCTCGCTAAAGCGCAGTTGAAGCGGGCGGTGAAAATCGAACTCGCGATCTCAGCTTGCGAAGCAGATAATCAAACTCCAAAGTCTTTGACTCAATGCCTGATCAACTGGTAGTTCTACAGAGAAGATTGGCCGACAATTCAATGCTGGGCACTCCATGGGCACTACCGATCTCATGTTGAGCCCAACTCAAACTGATGTCACTTGTCGAAATTCTTCGGACGGCATACCAATAAGCCAAAGTGAGACCGATATCGTCAGCAGCCTCAAAC
>Ga0181528_10000525_pt1 | contig 26969 bp, 18 predicted proteins | sample PEATcosm2014_Bin_47_FD_119742 | JGI IMG/M metagenome (GOLD analysis project Ga0181528, IMG submission 119742) | Peatland microbial communities from MTU Mesocosm Facility, Houghton, MI, USA - PEATcosm2014_Bin10_10_metaG | ecosystem: Environmental > Terrestrial > Soil > Wetlands > Peat | place...
CAAAGCGACTCAATATATGCCTTTTCCCGGCGGCAAGGGGCGGATGTGGGAGTGTCCCAGTGCCAGCATGTCCACAGCAACCATTCTGAATATTTTGAAGCCTTCCGATAGCTCCCCCATTGGGATACCCGGCGGGACCGGCTTTTTCAGTTATGCCATGAATATAGACTTGGAAAGGGATGGTGATGGGACCACTCCCATGCCAAACCAGCAAATGCCCAAGCTGTCTTCCCTGCATAACCCAACTGCCACCGTGTTCATGTTTGACATTGTTTTTGATCCGGCCACCGAGATTGTCAACAATGCACCACAATATAATTCAGTCAACCCGGCGGGCCGGCAAAACAGCTTTGCCTCGCGTCATTCCAAAGGCGGGATTATCAATTTTACTGACGGCCATGCCAATTATTTCAAGACCAGCTATGTTCAAAATAATGGGGTTGGTTCCAATGGCGGAAGCTCTGCGACGTCTGAACCTTTGTTGCCAGATGTAATTTGGAACCCTCCGTATCGGTTGAATAATTAAGCTTTGTTACAAACTTCTTGAGGCAGACATTTTGAGGCAATTCCTTTTCCGGCTTCAACAGCAACCGCCCTTGTTGTCGCAGGATTGACACTTGTGAATGCATGGGTTGGATGCCTTCAGACAAAACCTGCCGTCGAATGACTGTATTGCGACGAGTTTTACTCCATTGTCTTTTCTGGACGCGCACGTCATTTTTCTGAAACAGGACTAGTTTTTAATGATTTGGCAAAAATGACCCGGACGATGGCCGCAAGCAATTTTTGATGGTTTTTGCCTTGGTCTGAACCACCGTCCGGTCGCGACGGAAAACAGTTCCGCCGCAAATCCGCCACGGGTTCAGGTGGACATCAAGGAGACGGTAATGCTCCAATCGCTGTATTGCGTGGAGCCGCCCACGGCACGGATGCGGAAGTTCCATACCGAGCCGGCCGCGAGGTTGGGCAGGACAATGTTTTTTGTGTTCGGGAAAATGCCCATTTCCTGCCAGGCACCGGTGCCGGTGCTGTATTGCACCTGATAGGCTTTAGCATTGGGCACGGCTGTCAGGTCAACGGTCAACTGGTTGGGCACGGAGTTGTCCAGTGTGAACACCGGCTGGGTGAGCGGCTGGGGTGTGGACCGGGAATTGACAACGTCAAAACCGGAGGTCAGCACCTGCGACAGCGTCAGCGTGGGCGTGAGGCTTTGGACATAGCCGGCAATCTGCCGCAACGGGGCGATTAGCGCATCTCCCGCCTCATTCTTCGCCGCAGTGTTGATGGTGCCGCCCTGGTTGGCGACATTCATCGCGTTTTGATAGGCCAGTTGCAGCGCCGACAACGCGTCGATGGCCACTGGCAGGTTCGGGAACAGCGTATTGGTCTTGAGACATGCGATCACCAGGATCGCAAAGCTGTTCAGTTGTTCGTTTTTATAGGTCGCAAAGTAAAGTGCGATCCTGATTACTGATTTTTTCATCCGTCATTTTATTTCCCCATCAAAAATGACCGCCGCACCGATTTGGCCGGCTAATCAAGGCAAGGCGACAAAACAGCTTGGCTCGTGCCAGATGGCAAATCTCGCAGGCCAAAAGGAAACGGGTTTAGATTCCAAGTCACTTTGTTTCGATTCAAAGGTGATTGACTTTGACTCAAATCAAAATGCTTTTTGGAAAACCGGAGTTACCTTTGACTCACCTTAAATTGACTTCGACTCGAAGTCGTTTGGCTTTGGGTCACCGGGCGGAACCTTTGACCATTCTTGCGGAATAAATGACTAAAATGGCGGAGACTTTGATTCAAACCACGTTGATGGATGGTCAACATGCATTGACGCGAGGACAAATAACGGAGATTTTGAATCTAGGTAAGATGACTTTGACTCAACTCGCTTCAACTTTGGGACTATATCCAGTGACTTTGAGAGCAAACCTGTTTCTTCTGGCAAAATAAATTTCGCGGAAAAATTCGGCCACGGGAATTGGCGCGGTTGTTCCATCTCTCTTCAAAAAACTGCCTTGAAATGGAACAGAGGTGCAGGGAATAAAAGACGGCGGATTAAAGGCACGGAGGAAACAAATCATACATGTTTTCCCCTCAGGGTTTAATACCTCGAAACTTGCTCCGGCTTTTGGGGTGTGAGCGGGCGGATGATTGCGGAGTATGTCAAGCGTCAGGGCGAAAGCCACCAGTATCAAAAGCTGCAATAGATGGATCAGCGATTATCCTGTGTCTTTTTGATTTCCAGAGCGCTGGCAAGATTGTTGCGAGCTTGAGCGTAATCGGGATTCAGACGAAGAGCTTCCTGAAATTGGCTGATCGCAGAGTCAATTTGGCCTTTCTGGTAGAATGTGGCGCCTAGGTTGTTATGAAACTCGGCATTTTCTGGCTTCAAGTTGATGGCCGCTTGAAACTGGCTCCGGGCCTCATCAATCTGGCTACGCTGTCTGAGGGCGATACCGAGGTTGTTGTGCGCCTCGGCAAAGTCGGGTGTCAAGCGGAGAGCCTCCCGAAAATGGCCGATCGCCTCGTCGGTCTGGCCTTGCATGGCAAGCGCTTTGCCAAGGTTGTTGTGGGCATCGGCATTATCCGGAGCCAGGCGGAGGGCTTCCTGAAGTTGAATAATCGCCTCGTCAATCTGGCCGGTTTCAGAGAGGCTGGCGCCAAGGTTGTTATGGATCTCAGCGTTATCGGGTTCCAAGCGGAGAGCTTCCTGAAACTGGCTTCTGGCCTCGTCAATCTGGCCTTGCTTTTGGAGGGCGATTCCAAGGTTGTTGTGCGCCTCGGCAAAACCGGGCGTCAGGCGGAGGGCTTCCTGGTATTGGCGGACCGCCTCGTCGGTCTGGCCTTTCTTTTCAAGGGCGAGGCCAAGGTTGTTGTGCGCGACATAATTGTCCTCCGTGACTGCAAGCGCGTGTCCAAACAGGGTTTCGCTGTCCTGCCAATATTCCAACTGCTGCCTCGTTACGCACAGGCAGAGAATTATCGCCACCGAACCTGCCAACGACAAAGTAATGAAATGGTAAGGCCATCGCTGTGTCAGTTCGTAAGCGCCCCAGACTATGAGAATGAACAATCCCAGCGACGGAAGATAAGTGTAACGATCCGCCATTGCCTGTCCGCCCACTTGCACCAGACCAATTACAGGCACCAGCGTCCCGACATACCAGAGCCAGCCCATCAGCAAAAATGGCCAGCGCCGCCTCATTAATAATAGCAGCACTGAAATGCCACCCAAGAACAAGGCTGCCAGTAAGACCTGCTCCAGCGGCCAATACTTGGGGTGCGGGTAGAAAATGGCCAGATCTGTTGGCCAGAAAATATTTCCCAGATATCGGCAGTAGGAAATCAAAGCGTTTCCAATACGCGCGCCCATGGGCATGTTTTCAGCCGACAAAATGGCACCGTTCTGCGCGACGAAGGTCACGGCACTTGCCGCCGCCGCCAGCACAAAAAACGGGATTTTTTCCCGGACCAGGCGCAAAGCAGTTGAAAGCTGAGAGTTGAAAGTTGATGGTTCAACGCGACGCAACGGCCAGTAATCCAACAGCAGCAAAATGAACGGCCATGTCACCAGCATCGCCTTGCTCATCAAGCCGAGGGCGAAGAAAAACAGCGAAAGCAAATAGTTTTGAATTTTAAACCTTGAATTTTGAGATTCTGATTGCGCGTAGCGGGCGTAGAATAACAGCGTCAGCAGACCGAAGAACGCGCTCAACACATCCTTTCTTTCCGCCACCCACGCCACCGATTCCACATGCAGCGGGTGCCATGCAAAAAGCGCCGCCACCAAGGCGCTCCGCCAAAGCGCGCCAGTCATGCGACGAAGCAGCAGGAACACCAGAACGGTATTGAAAACATGCAGCATCAGGCTGGTAAGATGATGTCCCCACGGCTTCAATCCGAAAACTTGGCAGTCCAGCATGTGGGACAACATCGTCACCGGATGCCAGTTGGCGGACACAGGATGCAGGAACGCCCACCTTATGCTTTCCACGGTTAACCCGATTTGGACGTGATTATTGGAGGTGACGTATTCATCGTCATCGTAGTTGATGAAATCATGGTTCGTCGCCGGCCAGTAAAGGGTCAGCGTCACCAGCACCAGTATTGCGACCAATAGCCATCTCGGAAATTGCGACCGGGTCAGGGCTGCGACAGGTGCTCCCTTCAACACGGTGTTCGGTGTGGATTTTCGCCTGCGCATGGAAGCTAGTAGATAAGAGATTGGGGAAAAGCGAAAGCCGAAAGGATCGTGTGACGATGCATCCAGAATCATTCTGCGTGAACTGGTTGCAGCTTTCCAATCCTTTTGGCCTTCATTTTTTCAATGAGAATTCTGGCAATTTTTATTAAATTTGTCGCTGACTTTCAGGAATGAATGCCGCAGGTGTATTCCTGCGCGCATGGAACGGTTCACCTTTCCTGCAGCAGATAAAATTGACCGGATGAGGCGGCATCCACCGCATTGGTGGCGGTGAAGGTGAAGGTGCCGCCAGTGGCGGTATTGGTGATGCCCAGCGCGGTCCAGTTGGTCAACGGTAGCGCAACATTAGTGCTCGTCAGCACGGTATAGACGCCGCCGATGATGCTGTTGGCGACGTTGAAGATGAGATTCGTCCCGGCGAGGCTGATGCCCGTGATGACCGGCGCGGGCAGCGGAATGGTATAATCGGCCACGATGGGCAGGTGATCGCTCGCGCCGGTCAAATCCACGAGCAGTTGCGCGGCGCTGATTAAGACCGGGCCGTTCGTGACGAGGCGGCTGTTCAACGAAGTGTTCGAGCCGGAGTTCACGCTGCCGTGATAAGCCGTTGTGCCATTGTTGCCGAAGGGGTGATACGTCCCCGGCACGAGCGCCAGTCCGCCGGACGTGCCGAAATAAACATTCGTCGTCATCATCTCATAATCATCGCGGTAATCCAGATAGGTGGTGGAATCCGTCAGGGCGGTGGGCGTTACGGTGCTGCCGTCCCAGTTGGTGGTCAGGCTGTGCAACGGATTCAGCGGATCAGTCAACTGGTTGGTGCCGGGGGCAGTGAGCGTGCCATACATCTTTTCGCTCGCGTCGCCGGTGTTAAAATCGCCGACATGCAGGATCCGCGCGTCGGCTGGCAGCGTCGTCATCATGTTGCTGCGGACAATGAACGCTTCGCCCGCGCGGGAATTGGTGTTGTTCGCGGTGCTGCTCGAGCCGGATTTGTAATGGCTCACATAAACATAAAAAATGTTGGCTGCGTTCGTCGGGACGCCGGCGGGCGCAAATTGATAGCGCATCACTTCGCGATATTCTCCTGAATCACCCGAACTGACGCCGCCCAACTGGTTCGTTCCGCCCGGCGGATCCACCGGCACCGACGCGAGCAATTGCACGGTCGCGGTGTTATAGACGAGCGCGTTTGGACCGTTTCCAACCGTGGGATCACCGCCAAAAGCCTCCGTCGCCTGATAAGTGCTGTTGGAATACATCCCGGGCACGCCGTAAAACGTGTTCAGTGCGTTCACAATGGGCGTGACGGTGAGCGGATTGCTGGTTGTCTCCTCCAAGGCAAGAATGTCCAGCGGTTGCGCGTTGCCGTTCACAACCTCCTCACCGATGCCTTCGAGCACACCGCCCGACTCATAGCTGCTGGGGTTGGTCGGCGGCGCGATCAAGCCCGGCAGCGGCGGCCCCTCGGCGGCGGACGTCACGATATTCGTAAACGTCGGCTGTTTGTTGGTCACGCCGATGTCCGCCTCGATGTTGTAGGCGGCGATGCGCAAAGTCCGCGTCTGCGCGCAAAGAGTGGTCGCCAGGCAACAGGTGGCCAGAACGACCGGCCAACACCACGGATTGCAAGTGTTAAGCTTTTTCATGAGATAATAACCTCCCGTATAAACGAACTCTACCCACTCTAACTCACGCGTGAAAAATTGCAGCCACAAAATATGGCAAAAATCAGATGGCCGCCGCAATTGCGTCGCCCAAATCATTGCGGGAAACTTGGCTTGCACTTGAGGCTTGATCGCAACTTGCACACAAAGCACACGCAAAGCACACGTTGGGGTTGGTTCATTTCAGCACGGCAAGCGCGAGCCTGGAATTTTCAACCTGCTTGGCGGCAAGTTTGGGAATTGCTTTTCTACGGGAACCTTTTCAACCGCCATCTCTCTTATATTCCGTGAATCCGTCATGTTTCAAATTAAATCCAACCAAGGGAAAGGTCTTATGAAAAAATCATTATGCAAAATCCTCACCGCCGTCGTCATCATCGCAATCGCGAATGCGGCCTCGGCTGACAACCTGAAGCTCAACCGCGAGTTTAACGAAAATGGCAACCTCACTATTGCCGACCAGTTCAACAACCGGGTCATCGAGATTGACCCGGCAGGAAGGATCGTATGGTCGTTCGGGCTTGGGCCGAATGACTTTACGGCCAGGTCCATCATCGGTTGCAACGACGCGCAACGCGTCGGAACCTTTACTTTAATGGCCGGCACCGGCACGCCGGCGGGAGGGATTCCGCAGGCGCCCGACGGCGTGGCGGACAACCGCGTCCTGCTGGTGGATCCGTTTGGCAGGATCGTCTGGCAATATGGCCAGTTCGGACAAACCGGTTCGGGGCCAAATCTCTTGAATACACCGGTGCAATGCACCTGGCTTCCGGACGCGCACGTCCTCATCACCGACCAGGCCAACAACCGCATCATCGAGGTGAATCTGGATAAGAAAATTGTCTGGCAATATCCCGGCTCAAACACAAATGAATCTGACCAGCTTAATGGGCCGAACTCCGCCGAGTTGCTGGAGAACGGGCACATCCTGGTCGCCGACCAGGGCAACAACCGGGCGATTGAAGTCACGCGCAGCGATAAAATTGTCCGGACGTTCACTGCTGGCGGCACGGTCAATATTGTCGCTTTTGCCAGCCGCCTTAAGAACGGGGACACGCTGTTAACCGACGCCGGCAATTCCCGCGCCGTCGAAGTGGACGCCCACGACAATGTGGTCTGGCAATATGTCACGGACACCGACCCGTTGAGCGTCGCGGCACCACTGCCGACGCGCGCAGTGCGGCTCCGCAATGGCGATACGCTGATCAGCGACCAGTTCAACAACCGCGTGATCCGTGTCAGTCATGCTGGGTTGATTGTGGCCAGCTATGGCCTGCCGCTCGCGGGCGGTGGATCCATCGGCAACAATGCAGGTTACGACATCCACACGTCACAGAACGGAATTTATTCTCCTTACGATGCAAAAGTGGTCGGCGATTACACCGGATTGACGCCGCCGTTTGATTTTGATGGAGATTCGGATGATCGGTAGCTTTAAGACGAACCCCGCTTCGCGCTTTTAATTCAAGGAAGCGCAGAACGGAAAAAGATTCATCCCAAACCCGCCGCCACCGTGGCCGGGCTTTCACAGCCCGGCTGCGGCTGGCGTTTTGTGGCCGGGGCTGGGGAAAATGGGCTGGTTAAAAACCGCCGGATTCATCAGTGAGGCTTTGACACAACCGGATAATCGTTGTAAATAGAAATGTTAATGCTTTCTGGAGGGTTTGCCGCTCCTGTTCAAGCCATGAATGTCCGATGTCTCGGGGTAAAAAAGCCGTTCGCAACCGGTGCGAACCCGGACGGCTTTACGCTGATTGAGTTGCTGGTGGTGATTGCGATCATCGCCATCCTCGCGGCGATGCTGCTGCCCGCGTTGTCCAAGGCGCGGGGCAGGGCGGAGGGCATTTCCTGTCTGAACAACACGCGCCAGCTTGCCCTCGCGTGGCTGCTTTACGCGGATGATCACGAGAGTTTCCTGCCTTACAACCTTGGCATGAGCGGCTCGTCTTTCCGGACCAATATTAACTGGGTCAACAATGTCATGACCTGGAATGTAAATTCGCAGCCGCTTGATTCGGACAACACCAATCTGGCCACGATCACCGGCGCGAGCCTCGGTTCTTACAGCGGCAACACCGGCATTTATCACTGTCCTTCCGACCGCGCGTTGAGTGCGATCCAGCGTGCCGCCGGCTGGGACCGGCGCATCCGCAGCTACTCGATGAATGCCATGGTGGGAAATGTCGGGAATTTCATGGCCAACGGCGTGAACATCAACAATCCCAATTTCACGCAGTTTTTGAAAATGACCCAGATCACGCAGCCGTCGGAGATTTTTGTTTTTCTGGACGAACACCCGGACAGCATTAACGACGGCTATTTTTTAAACAAGGAGGCCACGGCTGCTTCCGGCTCCGGAAACGGTTATGGAAACGGTTACGGGAATTATGGCACCAGTGAGGAATGGATTCATTTGCCCGCTTCCTACCACAACAATGCCGCAACCTTTTCTTTTGCCGACGGTCACGCCGCATCGCACCGCTGGTCGAAATCGAACACCATCCGCCCGCCGGCGCCGAACACCGCGAATCTTCCCATCGCGATTCCCGCCTCGCCGGCCGATGAGGGGACGGACTTCGACTGGGTCTTGCAACACATGAGCATTGAAAACTGACACCCACGAAAATGGCGATGGGGATTTTCATCAGAGATATTTTTTGAGCGTCTGCTCGTCGCCTTCGGTGCCGAGCAGATACAGCTTGTCGCCCTGCGTCCAAGTGGCGGTGATCAGCCGGTTGACCTTGGAAAACTGCGGTGCACTTTCCGCAGACGATCCCCTCACTGAAGCGCGGTCAACCACGAACAGCCAGAGATCGCTTTGCCCGCCCGGCGCGAGCGGTCTGCCCGTGCGGAAACAAATCATCGAAACTTTTGCGCCCTGCCAGCCTTCGACCGCGCAGCCGGCCAGCGCCGTCTTTTGGAGCGCCGCCGGCAAAACGAAATCCGCCGGCGCATGGTTTTGCGCGAGATAGGCGCGGATGGGTTCGGGATGGTTGGTCAGCAGATCCATCGCATAGCCGCGCAGCGCGACGCCCACCATCCGGTTCTGATAAATGGCCAGTGTGTCGTCGTGATCGCGCTGTGAAAACCAGAACGCAGCGGACGCCACCAGCAGCAACAGCCCGGCCATCGCCGCCAGCGCGAAGTTTTGCCGGCGGCAGGTCATTTTTTCCAGCGCCGCCTGCTCGGAGATGATTTGTTCCTTGAGCCCGGCGGGCGCGGCGATCTGCCGGAATTTGTCGCGTAGCACAAACTGCCGTGCGCAATGGATCACCAGCCAGTTCTTCAATTCCGGGTCGCGCTCCGCCAGCGCCAGCGCCTCGGCGATCTGCGGGTCCTCCGCGTCCGCCGTGCCGTGCCGGTAGAGCAGCAAAATGTCTTTGGCTTCGTCGTGGTTCACAAATTAATCTGGTTGGGCGGTTCCATTTTATTGACTGTCAAAAGGTCGTGCAATCGTCCCAGCCCGCGGGCCAGGCGCGATTTGACGGTGCCCAGCGGCACGCCAAGAATGGCGGCGATTTCGTTGTAAGAGCAATCCTGCAAATAAAACAGGGCGACGGGCGCCTGATAAATTTCGTCCAGTCGCGACAAGGCGGCCAGCATCTGCGCGGTGTCGAGGCGGTTGGCCGTGGCCGGCGGCACCGCGGGCAGCTCCGTCGCCGCGTATTCCAGGTCAACATGCGGGAACCGCGTTTCCTTCCGGCGTGCGCCCAGAAATTCGCGGTGCAGGGTGGTGAACAGCCAGGTTTTCACTTTGGATGCGTCGCGCAATTGATGGCCTTTGTTCGCCCAGATGCAAAAGGATTGTTGCACAAGGTCGCAGGCGTCCGCCTCGTCGCGCGTCAGGCTGAAGGCGAACTGATACAGCGGCTCGTAAAAACGGGCCACCAGACTTTCGAAGTCCAGGCTGTCAGCCATAGTGCGGCATCAAGGTTAAGAGGATGCAGTGCAGCATTTGTTCCCGGAAAATGCGAGTTTAAATGTCCGGCAGGCCGCCCGCCGCCACTGCTGCCCGCCGGCACCGGGCATGAAGAGTCCTCGGGCAAAACGCCAGAAGCTGTTCCCAAATGGGATTCCTTGATTGCGGTTTAGAATCTCAAGGACACGCCAGTAGCGGCAAATGCATTCAGTCCCCGAGGCAGATGCCGAGTGACCGGGTGGCGCGCACGAACCCTTCGTCCAGCGGCACCGTTCGCAGCCGGCCGGTGGCTTCGGCCAGCGGCACGCTTTCCACATATTTGCCGTTGTGGGCGACCATCCGGCCAAAGCGGCCTTCTGTGATCAGTTCGACGGCTTTCGCGCCAAACAGGGTGCACAGCACCCGGTCCATGAAGGTGGGGCTGCCGCCGCGTTGCAGATGGCCGAGCACCATCACGCGGGTTTCCTTGCCGGTTTGTTTTTCAATTTCCGCCGCGACCACCGCGCCGATGCCGCCCAGCCGCGCCTCACGATTTTGCTGCGGGCCGCCGGTGGTGACGAAATCGCCGCCCGCCGGTTTCGCGCCTTCGGCGGCGATGACGAGCGTAAAATGTTTTCCCTTGTTCTCACGCTCCTGCACCGCGGCGCAGATGCTTTCATATTTGAAGGGAATTTCCGGAATCAAAATCACGTCCGCGCCGCCGGCCAGGCCGGCATACAGCGCGATCCAGCCGGCATACCGGCCCATCACCTCAAGCACCATGACGCGATTATGGCTTTCGGCCGTTGTATGCAGGCGGTCGAGCGCGTCCGTCGCGCAGGCCACGGCGGAATCAAAGCCAAACGTGGTCGTCGTCGCGGCGAGATCGTTGTCAATCGTCTTGGGCACGCCGACAATCGGGATGCCGGCCTCGTGCATCTGCTGCGCGATGGTCAGCGAGCCGTCGCCGCCCACGGAGACCAGCGCGGAAATGCCGAGTTCGGCCATGCCGGTTTTGGTGGCGTCCAGCAAGGCATGCGGCAGTCGGCGGGTTTCGCCGTGGCCGGTCTTGGCGGAAAACTGGCCGCGGTTGGCCGTGCCGAGAATCGTGCCGCCGCGCACGAGCAGACCGTCGAGCGCCTTGTAATCCAGCGGGATGAATTTTTGCGGCGACAGCAGGCCATCGTAGCCGCCGAGAATGCCGAGGGTTTCCCAGCCGCGTTTGGTGGCGGTTTTGGCGACGGAGCGAATCACGGCGTTCAAGCCGGGACAATCGCCGCCGCCGGTAACAATGCCGATTTTCATTTTAGAGCTGACTTCAATCAGGCTAGGCGAATGTATTCAAACTGCCATTGCTGCCCACGGCGGAATCGCTGTGGGAATTGGTGGTGGAACTGACAGTGGAACTGGCCGTCGTTGCCGCTGCGGTCTCGGTCGTGGCGCTCGAACTGTGATGATGGTGATGACCCTTGTGGGCCGCGTGGGTGCTCTGGGCCGGTTGCAGGTCTTTTTGCAGGCTGCTGAAAGCCTTCTGCGCGCTGCCGAGGTTCCCGGACTGCAGGCTGCTGGTCAGGCTTTGATAATCCGTGTTGGCCTGGCTGTTTTTGCCAAAGGGCTGGCTGGCTGGGCTTGCCGAACTGGCTGGCAGGGCCTGCTGAAATGTGGTCAGCGCGCTTTGCGCGGTCGCAAGGTCGCCGGATTGCAGGGCGCTGCCGACGGCATCGAAATTTTGAACCATCTGGCCGTAACCGGCCTGATAATTGGTCTGGCAGGGATTGGTGACCGGAGACACACTGGAAATGCTGCTCATAAGATTAGTATAGGTTGCTGGGCTGGTTTTACCCAGAAATTTCGCTTCAATCTCGGATATCGGCGACCCGGACCGGAGCTTTAGGGAAAAATTGAAGTTTATTTCCCTTCATCCCTGTTTTGCCCGGCACCGTAACTCACTGGCCACCCAGACAACTTAAGAGTGACGAATGCGTCAGCTTTTTGCATTCATGGGTTCTCATGCAGATCGAAAACCTGAAACTGTTCTGCGATCTCGTCGAAGCGCAAAGCTTCACCGACGCTGTCGAAAAAAACTACTTCACGCAATCCGCCATCAGCCAGATGCTCCACGACCTGGAGTTCGACATCGGCGAACCGCTCGTCGTGCGACCTTAGCCCTGTTTTTGAGGTAGGGTTACACCCCATGGATGCGGTGTGTCCCGTCGTGTATGATTATCCCCGAACGAAATGGTATAAAAACTGGCTTTAAAACAAAAATTATGAACACGCCCATCATTGACCGTGACCTGACCAAGCAAGCCCCGCACAGCCCACGCGCCCGCATCGCAGGATTCGCCATCGCCGCCCGCACCACCGACAAATGCCGCGCCAGCCTCGCCGGAAAGCTGGGTGAATATCATTATGATTGTCCGCTAGACAACATGCTCTTCAGTTTCAAGGGCATCAACGGCGGACAATTCAAGACCGCCGTTCAAGCCGCGAAAAATTATGAGGACGTCGGCTTATGGTTGCAGGCCAACGGCACCAAAAAAACGCCGGAAGAAATCAAGGCCTGGTCGGATGAGGTGGAGGCTGGCAGCATGATGAAGAATCCGGAAAAGCGCGCTTACTTCACCGAGGAATGCAAAAAGCTCGGACTGGACCCGGAAAAGAGCAGCACATTCGACTGGCTGGAAGCCGACGATCGCGCGAGTTTCAAAAACTAGGCTTCGTAGTCTTTTATTGTTTCAAACAGTCAGGGGTTGGGCAGCAGACCCACGCGATAAAAGCCGGCACCGGCCGGATTTAATGAGTTGGTGAACAGCATCGGATTGCCGGCGGCCACATTGGTCGCCAACGACACCCAGTCCACGAGATTGGATGAATCTTGGATGACATAGGACAGTCCGGCATCCGCTGTGTAGCTAAACGAGAATTGTCCATTGTTGAGGCTCGCACCGGAAAGATTCACCGCCACCGGATTGATCACCGACACGTTCACGACGCTGGTGGTCGCGGAAATTCCCGCCGCCGTCGCCACCGCCGTGAGCGAATAAGGACCGGCGGCGAGCGGACTGGAAATGAGGGTAAAGGGCGGGGCACCCAACGACCCCTGCGAAACGCCATTGGCAAAAAACTGGACGTTAGTCACCGTGCCACTACTCACGGCGGCTGAAGCTCCGAGGCTCACACTCGCAGGCGCCACAAAAACCGCGCCGCCGGCCGGGTTGGTGATGCTGATGGTCGGGGTGGGTGGCGTGACGGGCGCCGTGGAGCGGGTATAGGAAAAACTTCGGTCGCCGGTCATGCCGGCCCCGCCCCAGGCGGTGAGCTTGAGCGAAAGGTAAATGTCCTCGTTGACCAGGTGCACCACAAAATTTGTGCCTACATATTTTGGAGGATGATCTCCCGATTCCAAGGGACATGCGCCGTAGGTCAGCGTATTGTAATTGGAGAGTGCGCCGACGGCCCACTTCGTGTCGGCGGGGCTTACGCCGCCGGTGGCGCTGCTCTCCGTCACGGAGTTATACAATCCGCCGCTGGTGCTGCCGCGGGTGATGCTTACGCCCGCTGTGATCTGATCCTGAAGCTCCCCCGTAAGGTTTGAATGCGTAAAGTTGATGGTCGGTCCGTTCCAAACCGTGGAAGCGCCGGCCATTGTCGCCATGAAGGCCAGCCCGGCCAGCCCGGCTACATTTAGAAACAAAAAAGATTTCAGAGTTTTCATTTCTAGTGTGAGGATGAGATTTGATTTTTGTTCCGGAAATTTTTTTGCGGTAACCATGGGAGCAAAAACTGAGTCATGGATCGGGCAGACGGATCACACGATAAAAGCCGGTGCCGGCCGGATCTGTTGAATTGGTGAACAACACCGGACCGCCTGGAGCCGCATTGGTCGCCAGCGACACCCAGTCTGCGAGGTTGGTTGAACTTTGGACAATGTAGGAAACTCCAGCATCGGCAGTGTAGCTGAACAAAAATTGTCCGTTATTGATGCCTGCCTCCGAAAGAATGGCTGGTGTCGGCGTGGAACGCTGATAGGCAAACCCGCCGCTGCCCCCGGAAGACCACAAGGTGAATTCGACGGACAGATAAATGTCATCGGAAATGAGATGCACCACCATTTGCTGGCCTATCAGAGTGACGGGCGACGCACCGTTCAACATGGCCAGCCAGTTCGTGTAACGGAGTGAGGCATAATTGGTGAGCGTGCCAAAGGCCCATTCCGTGTTCGTCGGACTGAGAGCGGTGGCATTTGTTTCAAAAACGGCATTGAATAGTCCCTTGGAAGCGGCCCGCGTCAGCCAGACCTCCGGCGTGATCCGATCCTGGTTGGTCGCCTGCGTGGGATCGGGTGCAGGCTGGCTGTAGGCGAGCAGGGGACCGTTCCAGGTTGTTGTGGCATGGATCGGTGGTGCCGCTGCCAGAAGCAATGCAAACAGCATTCCGCGAAAAACGCGAATCAACTGTGGGCGACAAGAATTATTTACGTTCACCAAAGGTCAGAGTTCGGGAATCGCAAAAAGTTCCGGGAATTCTTTTTGGAACAATTCCCGTTTTGAATCATCACATTGACGGATAGTTGTGACATCTCCGGTGAAAGTGAAACAAGCGCTGGTGGTGGCGCTGGCCGCCGGCATTGCCGCCGGTGCCGTGCTTTTTCTGGTTTCGTGCGACACGACGCCGGGCACGGTGATGGTGCCGCTGGAAATTCCCGGCGCGCATTATGTCGGCAATCAGGCCTGCGCGGACTGCCACAAGGAAATCGTCCAAAAATTCCCCGCCAGCCCGCACGCGCGGGTTCATTTTGAAACTGCGGCGATGGCCGGCCAGACCGGCTGCGAATCCTGCCACGGGCCGGGTAGCAAACACATCGCGGCCGGCGGCGGCGGAAATTTCATCATCAACCCGCGCAACGACCCGGCGTCATGCTTCCAATGTCATCTGGACGTCAACGCGGAACTCAACCTGCCGCATCATCATCCGGTGATCGAAGGTCACATGAGCTGCGTGCAATGCCACGACCCGCACGGCGGCGACATTTTCAAACCGGCGGGCGGACTGGCCATGGCGCGACAAAATGAAAGCTGCACGCAATGCCATCGCGACCAGACGCGCCCGTTTGTTTTTGTGCATCAGGCTATGAGCGAAGGCTGCGTCGTATGTCACAACCCGCACGGTTCGATCAATGACAAGATGCTCGTCGAGAGCGATCCGAATCTCTGCTTGCGCTGCCACTCCCAGGTCCAGACGACGCCCGGACGTTTTTACATCGGCAACGTGGACCATTATACGCGAATGCAAATCGGAACCTGCTGGGCTTCCGGCTGCCACACGGCGGTTCACGGTTCAAACGTGGATCCGCGGTTGAGGTATTGAGCCACCGGCAAATTTGAATGAAATTTTTTCCATCAAATGGAACCGGAACGTGCGTCGTTTTGTTTCTGGCGGTTTGCCGGGCGCTCGCGGCCGCCGAAATTCAAACGAACCAGCTTCCGGCGTCGGCCGGCGTCAAAATTGATTTCGACCGCGACATCCGGCCGATTTTTGAGACGTCGTGCGTGCGCTGTCACGGGCCGGAGAACCCGAAGAGCCACTTTCGTCTCGACAACGGCGAGTCCGCGTTGAAAGGTGGCGACGAAAACACCAATGACATTGTTCCCGGCGACAGCTCCAGGAGTTTGCTTCTCAATTATGTCGCGCGGCAGGTGCCGGACATGGAGATGCCGCCGGTCGGCAAGGGCGATCCGCTGACACCTCAGCAAACCAGCCTGCTGCGTGCTTGGATTGACCAAGGTGCGGACTGGACTACGACCAACCAACTGCCACAAACCGCCCTGACTTTCGCGCCGACACTGAGGTGGTTTGATGTTTCGGGCAATCAATCAAAATTTCGCGAACTCGAAAGGGTGAATACCGGGTTTTCGGGCGGGGCGGAGGAATTTTCGTTCACGAAGCAAGTGACTCCTGACGAAAAAATTTCCGTGACGGGGCATGTGATTGTTCCCAACCAGGACATAGACGTGAAACTCGCATTGGATAAAACCGACCTCGGCTTCGTCCACGCCGGCTTTGACGAATGGCGCACCTACTACAACGACGTCGGCGGCTACGATCCAGTGGTCACGCCGCCGGAGTTCAGCCTGAACCGCAACCTGTATGTTGACAACGGAGACGCTTGGATTGACTTCGGCCTGACCCTGCCGCACCGGCCGCAGGTTGTGCTCGGTTATGAATACCAGTTCCAAAACGGCAACCAATCCATGCTGGACTGGGGACCGGTATATTACCAGCCCGTGGGGCCGTATCCTTCTTACAAGTCCATTTATCCGGCGACGCAGGCGGTAGACGAACACACGCACATCCTCAAACTTGATGTGACGCATGAATTCGACGACTGGCATCTGGCGAACAATGCGCGTCTTGAGTTTTACAGCGAGAACAATCTTGGAACGGAAACGGCGATCAACAACACTGGCGGCACTTCGCCGGATACATTCGTCAATACGCAGGATAATTACCAATCCACGCAGGGCATGGACACGCTGATGCTGGAAAAACAGATTTGCGACTGGTGGTTTTTGTCGGGCGGCTTTTATTATTCCAAGCTGGAAGGGAGCGATTTTTTTAACCAGACCACCATTTCAACGGCTGTCCCCGGCGGCCAGTTGAGCAGCCAGAAGATCACGCTCGGCGAGCAGTCGGAAATCTTCAGCGTGGCCAGCCTGTTCACGCCGCTGACGTATTTGACCTTCTCGCTCGGCTCGCAAAATGAATGGACCAGCGAAAACGGCTTCGGCAACAGCATTCCCGACCTCGATTTGGGACAACTGGATTCGCCTGCCGCGAACGCGCCCGCCGGCTCCAGTTCGGATCTTTTCAAGACCAGCCAGAATGCCAGCCTGCGTTACACCAAGATTCCATTTACCGCGCTTTTTGCCGATGGACGATTCGACCAGGAAAGCGTCAGTCAATTCCAGCAGCAGGATCCGGACGATCCCACCAGGGTTACGGAGACGCAGACCGATGCCACGAACTACCGCTATGACGTCCAGACCGGTTTCAACACGTCGCCGTGGCGCTGGTTGGCATTGAACGCCCAGTATCAATATCAATTCAGCGACACGGACTACAACTATCCCATTGAAGTGGCCAACAACATCAATGGTCCATCCGCCTATCCGGGATTCATTCTGAACCGCAAAATCAAGACCGACGGGTTTGAGACCAAGCTGGATTTGCGGCCGGCGAACTGGATCAAGACCACACTGTCCCACCAGATTGCCGGCACGGATTATTCGTCAGTCACCGATCCGGCTTTTAGAAATGGCACAGCGGTTTCCCCCGGCGGTTCGATCATGGATGGAACCTTCGACACCCAGACCTATGGAATTAGCGCCACGCTCACGCCGATCCAGCGGCTTTATTTTTACAGCGCGTTCACCTATACCCGTTCTCGCGGCGTGTCCGCCAGCTACGGTGACCCGTCCATCGCTCCTTACAGCGGAAATATTTTCACGCTCTCAGCCACAGCGACGTATGCGTTGAATGCGAAAACCAGTTTGCAGGCCGGCTATGCATTTTCGCAGGCCAATTATGGGCAGAACAACGCGGCGGCAGGATTGCCGCTGGGCATTGATTTCACGCGCAACCGGCTGATCGTCGGCCTGACCCGCCAGATCACCAAGCGTTTAAGCGGCGCGTTGCACTACGAATTTTCCCAATACTCCGAGCCGAGCAGCGGCGGCGCGAACAATTTCACTGCGCAGGGAATTTTTGCCACTCTCGTTTACAAATGGCAATAAAATGAACAACCTCAGCCACACCCGGCTAACAGCAGATTTGCCGGCAAATCATTATTCTTGCATGGTTCTTCTATCCGGCCTGAAAGGAAAAGGTCTGGACTGTGGATCAAATCATTTGGAAACGAGTGATGCCAGGCGGGCCATGGCGGAGAATTTTCCCGGCTTGCCCACTGATGGACTTCCCGAAAGGGTAGATATATCAAATTTTTTGGCCGTGTAGCTTTTGTTATGTTCCGTAAATGCACTATCCCTCCATTTGCAACAGTCCATGCTGTTGAGCTGGTGGCCAATCGTTTGCTCTGCGGCAAACGGTTTGAAAAATCCCGACCTGCTTCTCCCGACAATGCCATCACCTGCAGGATGTGTTTGCTCTATTTAAGCCGCTTGATTCCGTCACAACGATTGCCAATGACACAAAGAGAGGACATCAGCGACCAGGCCAAACCGGCCCAGATTCTGCCTGATGTGGCCATTTGCCGTGCCAAGCCCAGCGGGGGTAATTGACTTGGCTTATTGTTTTGTGGATAAACCGCATGGCTGCCAATACGCCGAACCCTTCAATGGTAATACATTCTGTTTCCACCCAAAACGGGAAGAAATGATCGCCATAACTGATATTGGCCGCGGCTGAACTTTCCGCGTGTGTGGGATAACACAGGAAGATGAAAACCGCCGTTTCCAATTCTTCGATTTTTTCTTCCCCGCTGCCTTTGTTTTGCCCTCGCCGCAGTGTTAAATCCGAACCTTTGCTTTGGTGTCAGACTCACCGCAAGTTTCGCCGCAGGTTTCAATAACTCACCCGGTCGATCTTCACTTTGCCCCGGAAGATCCAGTAGATGCAAACCGTGTAGGCGATGACCACCGGCACACCGATGCACGCAATGACCAGCATGATGCCCAGCGTTTTTGGTGACGAGGCGGCGTTGTAGATCGTCAGGCTGTGTTCTGGATCTGGACGGCTGTAAATCATGTTCGGGAAGATGTTCAACGCGAACAACGCCATCAGCGTGGCGATGGTGGCGCAGGACGAGAGAAAAGCTTTGCCGTCGTTGCCGTGATGAAATTCGCGCGGGATGTTGGCGATGGCCAGCATGTTTGCCAATGCAACGGAAAAGAGCCACGGATTTTCGCGAACACGCGCGGCCATGTGCGGGACATACAGCAGCGTCGCCATCGTGAGCGTCACCGCGCAGATGACAAAGAAAATGATGCAGCGCATCGCCCAGACGCGCAGCTTGTCGTGGAGTTCACCCTCGGTTTTCATCACGCCATAAATCGCGCCGTGCATCATGAACAGCGCCACCGTCGTCACGCCCACCAGCAGCGGATACGGCGCCAGCAGGCCGAGAAAGGTGCCGGCAAATTCGCCGTTCGCGTCCACCGGCACGCCCCAAGCGATGTTGCCGAGCGCGACGCCGATGAGCAGAGCGGACAAAATGCTGCCAACGGAAAACCCGATGTCCCACGTCTGCCGCCACCAGCGCATCGGCTGCTTGCTGCGAAATTCAATCGCCACCGCGCGGAATATGAGCGCGACCAGCAGCAAAATCAGAGCGAGATAAAAACCGGAAAATGCCGTCGCGTAAACATTCGGAAACGCGGCGAACAGCGCGCCGCCGCCGGTGACGAGCCAGACCTCGTTGCCGTCCCAGACCGGCCCGATGGAGTTCAGCATGAGTCGCCGTTCTTCATCCTTGTTCGTGAACAGATGCAGCGCACCGATGCCGAGGTCGAAACCGTCGAGCATCGCGTAGCCGGTGAACAGCACGCCGACAAGAACGAACCAGATGGTGTTGAGGTCTAAGTTCATGGCTTTTTGTGATGGAGCAATTCGTCGGGCAACGCCAGTTTGCCGGACGGAATCAAATCGTCCTCGTGCGGCCCGTGCTGGATTTTGTCGTTGAGCAGATAAATGAAGACGGCGAACAGCAGAAAATAAATGAGCGTAAATAATATTAGCGACGTGAGGACGACATTGGCCTGCACCACGGCGGACAAACCTTCGGGCGTGCGCAGTTCGTGCCAGACCAGCCAGGGTTGCCGTCCGACCTCAGCCGCGAACCAGCCCATTTGGTTGGCAAGTTCCGGGCCGAGCACGGAAAACACCAGAATCCAGAGGAACCAGCGCTTATCCGCAATTATCCCACGCCAGAGATAAAAACAGCCAAGCCCGGCGATGGCCAACAACGCAAAACCAATGCCCACCATGCCGTGGAAAAACAGAAACGAGGCCGAGACCGGCGGCCGGTCTGCCGGCGGAATGTCGTTCAATCCGGTGACAACGCCGTTGGGTTCGCGATAGACGAGCCAGGTCAGCAGATCGGGCGCTTCGATGCCGACAATTTTCTGATTCTTCTCATCCACATAGCCCAGCAGCACCAGCGGCGCGTTAGAGGTCGTGTTGTAAAGTCCTTCAAAGCCGGCGAGTTTGGCTGGCTGGTTTTTTGCCACGCCGCGCGCGCTGGAATCGCCGGTGATGATTTGCAACAGCGCGGCAACGAGCGCGACAATAAAGCCGATCCGCAGAGATGCGTGTGCAAAAGCTGTGTGCTTTTTCTTCAGCAGATACCACGCGCTGATGCTGATGACAAGAAACGCGCCCGTCTGCCACGCGCCGCAGATGGTGTGCGACAAACGGTCAACCATTGAAGGATTGAAAACCACCTGCCAGAAATCCGTGACTTCGGCGCGCGCCTTCATGCCTTCGCCGACAATGTGATAGCCCGCAGGCGTCTGCATCCAGGAGTTGGCCACGACAATCCACACCGCACTAAAATGCGCGCCGAGACAGACCATGCATGTTGAAAAAAAATGCATCCTGGGGCCGACCCGATCCCAGCCAAAGAGCAGCACCGCAAGAAAACCGGATTCGAGGAAGAACGCAAAAATTCCTTCCGCCGCGAGCGCACTGCCAAACACATCGCCGACGAAGCGCGAATACGTCGCCCAGTTCGTGCCGAACTCAAATTCCATCACGATGCCCGTCGCCACGCCAATAGCAAACGTCAGGGCAAACACGCGTGTCCAAAACCGAGACGTCTGGTGATAAATCGTGTTGCCTGTTTTGAGCCACAATCCCTCCATCAGCACCAGCATAATGCCCAAGCCGATGCTCAAGGGCGGATAGATATAATGAAAGGCGATGGTTGCCCCAAATTGAATTCGTGAGAGCGTTAGGACGTCCATAACATACGTTTAGAGTTCTACTAAATTTCCAAACTGCCAACTGTTTTTGTTCCTTTTGCTAATGTATTAGTTGTATTAAATGGCATTAGAAGACGTGTGCTGGTGCGGATGGTGGTGTGTTTGAACCAATGAATCCAGCCGTTGGATTAATTATTCCCGCGATCCAAACGCCGAATGTGCCTGCGGTATTTCAGTGCTGAAGAAGCACCTGCCCTCTGGATGCCTTCCACTTGAATTTTGTGCGGCTGCAAAAGCCAGATGACTTCGGACGCGAGGCTGTCGGCGGCTCAATTGCTAAAAGCCCTCTCGCCGGAGGATTCAATTTTGCCGCAAGCTTGCGCGCACAAGTCGTATCGCGTTGAGCTTTGCAACCTGAATCAACCAAACTGTCGGTTGGTCGTTAATCCATCATGCTTCTTTGGCAGGAGGAGTTGGCCGCAAAACTACAGATAAATCATTTTGAATTTTGAAGGTTTGTAGTCTGGGATTTTTCTGTGATTTTTTTTGCGCGAGGCATAATCTGAAAGTTAAAAAAGCTATGTCTGCAACAAAAACAAAGTTTGAAGGTTGGGAGAAGCCGGAAGATTTGCAAGCCCCTGACTTGATTTTCAACCGGCTATGCAGGCAGATTATCAAGCGTAAGCCGGACACCGGGATGAGCGTTCATCAAGGTTATGCCAAAGGCCTGAAATTATTTCTGCACGCGATTTCGACGGGGACAATTGTTGCCTGTGGATGGTTGGGAATTATCGGCGTCATGGCGCAAGAAAGTATGACCTTGGCCGGAGGTCAGTCGCAGGCGACCATCTCGATCAAACAAGGCGGGGACTGGCGCACCTACGACCTAGCAAGCAACGCCAAATTGCGCGGAAACAGTCCGCCGGATAAGAACATCACGTTTTTCGAGACCCCGGACCATGCCGTTATCCGGACCGGCAATGTCATGTTTGACGGTCTTTATGCCATGGCGGTGCATGAGGCAGTGCAAAATTCTGTCTCGCAGATTAAAGACGGTGCCTACAACCACGGCACCCCGATCAATCTCGAAGCGTATCAGACGGGCGAGTTCTGGACCTATGTCTGGACGCGTGATTTGTCCTATTCTGTTTACCTGGCATTGGCCCAGTTTGATTCCCAGCGCGCCATCAACTCGCTTCTGTTCAAAACTTCCATTTTGAAGCCTTCCATTGTTGGCGGATACCGAAACCAGATCATTCAGGATACCGGTTCGGGCGGCAGCTATCCGGTTTCAAGCGACCGCGTCGTGTGGGCGCTGGGAGCGGCTCAGACGCTCAAGTTTTTGCCGGCCGCCGAGCAGGAAAAATTTCTCGAACAGGTTTATCCGATCCTGCACGACACCATCGAACAGGATCGCCGGCTGGTGTTTGATGCGGCAGATGGTTTATATCGCGGGGAACAGTCCTTCCTCGATTGGCGCGAACAAACCTATCCCGGCTGGACCAAGGACAATGTCCTGTCCATTGCGATGTCCAAGGCGCTCTCGGTGAACGTCGCCGATTATTTTCTCCTGAACACCGCCGCCGGCTATGCCGGACGATTGGGGCAAACTGCCGATCAAGCTCGTTACGCGCAGTGGGCGGAGGACTTGAAACGATCCATCAATGGCCGTTTCTTCGATCCGGAAGCGGGGCTTTACAGCACCTATCTGCTTTCGGATGGCGTGAATGAAATCCGGGTTCATCGCTACGACCTGCTTGGCGAATCGCTCGCGATTCTATTGGATGTCGCCGACCAGCCCAAGGCTGAGGTGATCTTGAAAAATTATCCGGTGGGCCCGCATGGACCGCCGGTGGTCTGGCCACAGGAAAGCACGGTGCCCATCTATCACAACCAGGCCATCTGGCCGTTCGTCACCGCCTACTGGATCAAAGCCGCGCGCCGGGCGAACAATCCGGCCGCCGTTGACGCCGGCATCCGTTCGCTCGAACACCTGGCCGCCTTCAACCTGTCCAACATGGAAAATTTTGACTTTGTCACCGGACTGGCCGAAGTCAAAGGGCAGCATTTGGACGGCCCCGTCATTAATTCACGCCGCCAGCTCTGGTCCGTGGCCGGCTACCTTTCGATGGTGCAGGACATTGTTTTCGGATTGGAAACCTCCTGGGACGGCATCCGCTTCCGGCCGTTTATAACAGCCGGTTTGCGGAACGAAACCTTTGGCGGCAGCGGACAAATCGAATTGCGCAACTTCAACTATCGGAACACCAGCCAGCAGGTGCGCGTTCATCTTCCGCCGAAAGCGGTCAACGAAGGGGTTTGCCCGATTAGCCGGATTGAACTCAACGGCAAAGTCATCGGCGAAGGGTTCGTGGCTGCGGCCACTCTGCAAAAGTCCAATCTCTGGGACATTTATCTGGCGGCTCCGACGCAACTGAAAAATCCCGGCCGGTTGCGGTTGGTGGACGTGAAGAACGAACGGGCGCTGTTCGGGCCGCGGCAACCGGTTTGGGACGAGTCGCAGCAGAGTGGCATCACGGTGGCGGATGGCAAACTGGTTTTGCACTTTCAGCACGGTGATGTGGCAAACGTGGCCTTCAACATCTATCGCGACGGCGTGTTGTATGCGAAAGCCATTCACGCAACAAACTGGTTGGATGCCAAATCTACCGATTATCTCGAACACCTGCATAGTTACGCGGTGGAAGCGGTTGAATTTGCCAGTGGCAATGCGTCGCACTTGACGCCGGCGCGCTTTTACTTGGCTGATGGCCAGCAAAAAACCATTCCAGCCAGAGCAATGGAAAATCGCGGTGGAAATTTGGTGGCTGGCGACCATTTTGAAAATTGGGGACGCACGGACGACCAGCTTTCAATCACGAATTTTAACGTCGCCCGCAGCGGACGTTATCTCATTCGCGCCGAGTTTTCCAACGGCGCCGGGCCGGTCAATACCGGCATCACCTGCGGCGTAAAAAAATTGGAGGTTCGTGTGGCCGGTTCCGGCGGAGTTGTTGCCTGCGGCTATCTGGTGATGCCACAGTCCGGCGATTGGAAACGATGGGATTTATCCTCACCCGTCGTCGCCGACCTGGTGGCCGGAATAAACTACGACATTTCCATCAGCGAAGATGATGTCTCCCGCAACATGAGCTTTCTCAAAATGAACGAGGCCTACACCGCCTGGCCGGGCGGAGGCGAGGCGAGCTGTAATTTTGTGAATATTTCCGCCTTGAATCTGGTTTTTGACGCATCGCCAGTCAAATGACTGTGAGGCGGGCGGGATTGTTGGAAATTTTCAGAAATAAAAATCCCGCTGTCCATGTCATCCTTTCGCAACGCACTTTCTGGCCTTTCAGAATCACGGCTTCACCGTGACGTGATCGAAGAGGGTGGAATTCAAAACTGCGTTATTGTGCGCCGTAAGCGCCAGGCCGATGGACAGGTTTTTGTTCAGCGCATTGGTGACGCTGCCGGCGGCGAGCCAGTTCGTGCCGTCAGTGGAAACATAGCCGTTGAAAACATTTCCATCGCGCGCAAGTTTGAGCCAGCGCGGCAGCTTCGCCTCCGGGCCGTCGGCGCTCGCGCTGGGGCCGTCCGCCGTCGCGCGCGATTGCAACGCGGAACCGCCCTGGCCAGTCAGGCCGAGAAAAACGTATTTCGCGCCGGGCGAATTGTTTTCGCGCACCATCACGCCGGCTTTCGCCCATGGATCGGTGTATTGCACGGACACGACATGGGCCACGATGCTGCCGTCGCCGGCGAGCGGGTGGCTGGCGAAATGAAACGCGTCGGCGCTCTCCCAAATATCGCTGCCGGAGGCGAGCAGGTTGAAATTGCCATTGAGAAAATCCGCCTCGCCGCTCACGCCCACGTTGCCGATGTCCGCGCTGGTCCAGCCTTTGGGCAGGGTCGGCGGTTTGGCGCGCTGCGTCATGATCCATTTGCCGATGACGGTGATGGCCTTGTCGTCCACGACATTTCTGCCGAGCTGCGGCATCTGATTGTCGCCGACGATGCTGACGCGCTGGAACAAAATGGATTTGTTCGTGTCGCCAGGCGCGATCACTTTTGCGCTGGCGATGCCGAGCTGGTTCGCGACCGGGCCGTTGATGAGATTTTGTTTTTTCAATGGCGTCTCGAACCTCGCGTCAAAGAAAGCACCCGCGCCGCCGGGGCGATGGCAGATGGCGCAGTTTGCGTCGAGATAGGAGCGCACGCGCAATTCCAGCGCGGCAGTCGTGTTGGTGATATTGGCGAGCCTGGGCGCGCGGAAAATTTTAAGTTCGTCGAACGCGCCGTCAAAAATTTCCATGTGGCCGAGCGCGCGAAGCTGGTTGTCGGTGTGGTCGTCGTGATATTTGAATTTGCCGTTGAGCTGGCGCGTGTTCACTCCAAGCACGCCGCCGGAGACAGGCGTGTGGCAGGTGAGGCAGTCCTGCTTGCCGGGATAAAACCAAGTTTGCGTGCGCGTGCCGGCGGCGGTTTTGATTTCAACCGGTTCGGAAATTCCAGCGTTGACCAGATCGGCGTCGGAACTGTCCGCGCGCCATTTGTAGCTCGCGCCGTAAACGTAGCCGTTCGTGTCGCGCACCAGGATGCGCGTCTCGAGGCGGCGAAGGATTTTCGGGCTCGTTTCATCCACCGGCAGTTCAAAGTGCTTCACGAAAACGCTGCCGGCGGGAAAAGTCCACTCGCCGTTCAGCGTGAAATGGATCGTGGTGTTGGTTGGAATCGTGAACCAGCGCGTCTTCTGCGCGCCATCCGACCATAGCGGCGAATTGACGGTGTAGGGAATCAGGAAATTCGCAGGCGATAGGTTTGTCAAATCGCTAAACAGTCCCAACTGCGAAAGTGTCGCGGGCAAAACTTTTTCCGGCGGCGGCGGCCCGCCGCGTTGTAATTTGTAAATGCGGCCGCCGATGCTGCTCATCTGGCAGAAATAAATTTCGCCGGCAGCATCTGTGCCGAATGAGGAGAGGCCGGTGTAATCCGTGCCGGAATTCGGGCCGTCGCCCTTGGGTATAACGCAGAGCAGCGTCTTCTTCGGCGGCGTGGCGGTCTCGTCGAGTGCCCAGATGGTGCGGAAGACGTTGTCGCCGAAAATATATCTGCCGCCGAGGTCATGCGCGAATTCCTTGCCTCGATAGACGTAGCCGCCGATGATCGCGCGGCCGTCGCTGTGCGTGTAATCCAGCAACGGCCCACGGCTGATGCCGATATAATTCGCGGGCATCTTGCCGAGGTTGCCTTCACAGTAATTCCACTGAAAATTCAGGCCGGATTCGCCCGGCCCAATCACGTCTATTTCCTCGCGCGAACTCTGGCCGACATCGCCGATGAAGATTTTTCCGGTCGGCGCATCGTAGGTCATGCGGTGAGGGCTGCGCAGGCCAAGGCAGAAGAATTCCTCCAGCACGTTCGACTGGCCGACGAACGGATTGTCGTTCGGAACAAAATAATTTGCCGTGAAACCACCGGTCGGCTGGCGCGGCGGCGCGTGGCTCACATTTCCGCCGCGGCAATCCACATCAATGCGAAAAACGCCGGAGTATAAGCTTTTGTCAATGATCTGGTCGTTGTCGCCGACGGAATTGTCCCCGTCCGTCCAGTAAAGAAATCCGTTCGCCGGATGAAAAAACATTCCGCCACCGTGATGCCAGACGGTCTGATTGGTGAGATCCACGAAGATTTTCACCGAGTCGGGAATCGCCACGCCGTTCGCGTCGAGTGTGTAGCGCTCCATCCGGTCGTGGTAGGTGTCCGGCAGGATCGGATTTGGCCGCGTTGTCGGCGAGCCGGCGACGGTGCCGGGAGCAACCCAAGTATAATAGACGAACATGAAATGATTCGTCGCAAAGCCCGGATGAAATGCGATGCCAAGCAAGCCCGAGTCGTCCCAGCCCTGGCATTGGTCGCTGAGATCGAGCACGAGTTTCTTCTCCGTCGCGCCGGGGGAGTTTTGAAATGACCAGAGGCGGCCTTCGCGTTCCCAGACGCACAATTCATCCGTGCCGGGAATTGAAGTGAGCCCGACGCTGTTGGTGAACAGGAGATTGGTGAAGGCATTGACCGCCGTCCAGTTGCCGGAAATGGACGGTGCGATTTCGGGCAGCACGCCGTTGAGAAACGCGCCGATGGCCGGGCGGCTGGCGGGGGCAAAGGATTTTTCGGCGATGATGGGCTTGGCACCAGTGGACAAAAAGCAACTGCCCGACAAAGCGAGGGACAGAATCCAGAGGCGGTTTTTCAGC
>Ga0181528_10000526_pt1 | contig 26920 bp, 22 predicted proteins | sample PEATcosm2014_Bin_47_FD_119742 | JGI IMG/M metagenome (GOLD analysis project Ga0181528, IMG submission 119742) | Peatland microbial communities from MTU Mesocosm Facility, Houghton, MI, USA - PEATcosm2014_Bin10_10_metaG | ecosystem: Environmental > Terrestrial > Soil > Wetlands > Peat | place...
ATGGCCGCGTCGCGCATCTTCTGATACTCGCGGTCGGTGAGCGTCTGCGCGGGGGCGACGGTGATCGAGTCGCCGGTATGCACGCCCATCGGATCGAAGTTCTCAATGGAGCAAATAATGATGACGTTGTCGGCAAGGTCGCGCATCACTTCAAGCTCATACTCTTTCCAGCCGAGCACGCTCTCTTCGATCAGGCACTCATGCACCGGCGAAAGGTCAAGTCCGCGAGCAAGAATCTCCATCAGCTCTTCACGGTTGTAAGCGATGCCGCCGCCTGTGCCGCCGAGGGTGAAGCTGGGGCGAATCAGCACTGGAAAGCCGAGCTTCGACGCGAACTCCAGGCCGTCGCGCAGATTGTTCACGAGCGCCGATTTAGAAACATCGAGGCCGATGCGCAGCATAGCATCCTTGAAGAGCAGACGGTCTTCGGCCTTCTTGATGGCTTCGAGCTTGGCGCCGATCAGTTCGACGTTGTACTTGTCGAGGATGCCCGCATCGGCCAGATCGACGGCCAGATTCAGCGCCGTCTGCCCGCCGACGGTGGGTAACAGGGCGAACTTGCCGGAGCCTGCGCCGAGCATCTCCGATTCAAGACGGATGATCTCCTCGACGTATTCGCGCGTGAGCGGTTCGATGTAAGTGCGGTCAGCGAGATCGGGATCGGTCATGATGGTGGCTGGATTGGAGTTGACCAACACCACCTCATAGCCCTCCTGCTTGAGAGCCTTGCAGGCCTGCGTACCGGAGTAATCAAACTCCGCCGATTGGCCAATCACAATCGGCCCTGAGCCGATCACCAGTATCTTCTGAATGTCATTTCTGCGTGGCATATTTCGCTGTGTCTCTCTTCAGCCTCTCATTATTGAGGCGAATTTCTTTCTCAAACTCTGCGACGCTCGTTGTCGCCCATGAACAGTTCAGTCCAGTTATCTCTAGAACCCATCGCAATTCACCGGGATGAAGGATGCCACGTAAGTCCGTCCCCACATGAACCGTAAGTGGAATTGCTCGAAAATACTGTGATTGAACTTGAAGCTCATATCTCCCCGGCTGAGCCTTGAAATCAAAATGTCCGTTCTCGTCCGACGTCGTCTCTGCAACCACGCGATCATTTTGCGTCAATTTCAGTCTAATGCTCGGAATAACAGCTCCTATCGCATCGAAAACTCTGCCTCTGAGGTGCACGAGATGGACGATTGGCTGGCCAATGCAATCAACCTGAGCGCTGACGCTAGAGCCAACTGAAACAAGCAATACCGGGAACCCAACTCGCAGAATCAACCAAAGGAAAATCGAATTCCTAAGATTCATAGATTCCCTCCCTCAGGGGCTAAATCCCCTATTCCGTGGTCAGGTTCATCGAACGGGCTTAGGCCTGTCCCCTTCAATACATTCTTTTGAGCAATTGTTGGAGTCTCCACTGAATGCGCAAGCTGAAGGGTACGGGCTTCAGCCCGTACATCAGCAGCACCAATAGAGCCGGGCTTTAGCCCCCGAGGGAATTCACTGTTGGGGAAACCAATGAACTCATAAAGGACAGCATCCGAAACCAATCTGGCCTCGATGGGGTTCGACCGAATGTACTCCAGGTGTCTCATCCAATCTTCTTCATTCCGGATGCGGTGATCGGTAAAACCCGGCTGCCAAATCTCTCCATTCCATTGCAATTCTCTTTTGGCACGAAAAGAGAACCCGCCTTTGATGAGCTGGATCGATTTTTCAATCGACTCGATTGGGGTGATCAAAATATGCAAGTGATCGGGCATGATGACATAGGCATGAAGTTTGTAGCCGGTGCCGTCGTAATGGTTCAGTGTCGATACCATCAGCCGCGCCCAGCGCTCAACCCGGAAAAGAGACTTGCGCCCAACCGTCTGTGTCGAGACGAAGTAGGCAAATTCATTGCTCCGAGTTGTCTCCCGCTTGGGACGCATTTGATTCCCTCAGGGGCTAAAGCCCCAGGTATTCAAACCACTTTGATGTACGGGCTAAAGCCCGTACCCTTCACCTAAAGCCTGTACCCTTCCCATGAAGCTTTTACCCGTTCTCAAGCACAAAGGCCCAGCTTCTATTCTCATACTTGCGGCACGACTAAAGTTATGCCCTTTCAATACGCTTCACTGTGCTGCTCGATCCGCGCTAATTGGGGCCAGAGGACGCCTGGCCCTGATCTATCAGCAGCGCGGGCAACTTCAGGCCGTCCGCTGTCAGGGGCGCGGGCAATCTCTTGCTCCAGTGGGCGGCGATTTGTCTGTCGTCTTTCGTCAACTTCGGCGTCGGAGCCGGTTCTCCATCCAGCCCGATAAAGTGAAATGGATCCGCTGCAATCAACTCTCCATTCGGCTTTCGCGTCCAGCGCATATGCATTGCCCATCGCAGAGTGCCATCTACCGGAATCCGGAACTCCGTTGCGTCGAGCATTCGGAGTTTTTTGTCCGCGTCGAAACAATAGAGGGTCCGCGAAAAACTGGCCACATCCAACATGGCATTCCACTCTTCAATCACCAAACGATTGTCGAGCTTCCACACCTCTGCCGTCCCGATCAGGTGCATGACACGGTGGTCGTAGGCCGCCGGCAGGTTGCTGACCACTCGCCACGTACCGAACTGATCGTTGGCAAAACCGTAGCGCGCTGAGATACCTTTGAGGTCTACACCGCAGGCCGTGGCAAAGCGGAGGGTCAACGGATCGATTCCGTGGGCGCGAAGAATCTCCATATGGAGATCGAGCGGGCTTTGAAGGCTCTTGACCTGCGCGGAAGAAATAAAACTCCCCAGCCCTGCGGACAACGCCAGGACCGGGAGCCAGTGCTTCATCCGTTGTAAGTTATTTCCGCGTCGCATCATCTTGTTCGATTCCTTCACTCAAGCCCATACCCATCTCTCAGCGGCAGCTCCTAAACAAAACAAACCACCTCTCATCTATCTGTCAGCGCAACAACCCATTGGGCAACTCCAAATCCGCCCATGTATGCGGTTCAATCTTCTCTTGCTTGAGACCCTCCAGAGTATCCGCATCCAACTTCGGCGCGGCAATTGGCTTTTCTCTCAGGTCGACAAACAGGCGTGAAATAGTTTCAAACTTTCCATTCGGACCGAGCTTCCACCTGTGCTCATACCCCCATCCGGAATCTTTCGAACTATCGTTATCGGGTGAAATACTCCAACTGACAGAATCGACGAGAGTAATTTTCTTACTCTCCATACAGTAAAAAAGTCTGTAATAATCCCCCGTATCCAATTCCATGCCCCATTCCTCAGCCAATATCCGATCATCCAAATGCCAAACGGCCACGGTGTGATAAAAATCGGTTTTCTGATCTTGCAGAGCATGAGTCAAATCCTTCACGAGTATCCATTTTTCTCCTGGTTCTTGCGCATACCTTGGCACACCGGATTCCAGATCAACCTGACACTGCTCGGCAAAGCGAACCAAGGCTGGTTCAGGCCAGTTTGCTTTAGAGTCCGCGAGGTATCTATCAAATGGATTCAGTTTGTTTGAGGGCTTACCCATCCTCTTCGGAAGGATCGCCGGATTGTTCGGAAGGATCGCAGGCTTGCTAACGGAACTACTGGCTGGCTGAGGTGTGACAATCGGAACCGGATGTTTGCAGGAAATAGAACACCCCAGCCCTGCCAAAATCGCCAGGACTGGGAGCCAATGCTTCATCCCTTCCACTCCTCCATCATTTTGCGGAAGTCGTGGAACAAGTAGTTGGAGTCGTGCGGGCCGGGTGCGGCTTCGGGGTGGTACTGCACGCTGAACAAAGGCAGCGTCCGATGGCGCAGTCCTTCGAGGGTTTGGTCGTTCAGGTCTACGTGCGTCAACTCAACTTCATTGGCGTTGATCGAGTCGGGATCGACGGCGAAGTTGTGATTGTGCGCGGTGATTTCAACCTTGCCGGTAATCTTGTTCTGCACCGGGTGGTTGCCGCCATGGTGGCCAAATTTGAGCTTATAAGTCTTGCCGCCAAGAGCGATGCCGGTAAGTTGATGGCCCAGGCAAATTCCGAAGACCGGCACGCGTCCCAAAAACTTGCGAATCGCGCGAACCGCATAATCGACCGGCTCCGGATCTCCGGGACCGTTGGAGAGAAAGACGCCGTCGGGCTTGAGATCGAAGACATCTTCTGCGGAAGTCTCGGCGGGAACCACCGTTACGCGGCAGCCCTCGCGCACCAGCATGCGCAGAATGTTTTGCTTGATCCCAAAGTCGTAAGCAACAACATGCAGGGCGCTTCGCGCTTTTGCGTCTTGGACGAAAGCCGTGGATAGCAAGGGATCGCCGGTCTGGTTGCGGCTGTCGTTCTCGTCGAAGGTGTAGACCGACTTGGTGGAGACGACGCGGGCCAGATCGGTGCCGTCCATCTTGCGAAGGCTTCTCGCCTTCTGAACAAGGAGATCGGTATCGCTCTCGACCGTCGAGATGACGCCGCGCATCACGCCATGTGTCCGCAGATGGCGCACCAGGGCGCGGGTGTCGATCTCGGCGAGCACCGGAACCGAATAGCGCTCCATGTACTCGTCGGTGACCTGCTCGGAGCGCCAGTTGGAGCTGATCGGCGAGAACTCGCGGACGATCAGGCCCTCGATATAAGGCTTGGCCGACTCGTTATCCGCCTGGTTGGTGCCGTAGTTGCCGATCTGCGGGTTGGTGAGAACGACGATTTGCCCGGCATAGGAGGGATCGGTGGCGATTTCCTGATAACCGGTAAGGGAAGTATTGAAAACGACCTCGCCCCGGCATTCACCAGGTGCGCCATAGCCGTGGCCACGGAAGATGCGCCCGTCTTCGAGCGCCAGAATCGATTGCATTGCCTCTCCGAGGAGTGGATTCAATCGATTCTAACAGGTTAGGCCGTTAGATTTCGCGGCGGAATTCAGCATTCCGCAGGCGGCAAACCCAGGCGAAGGAACGGGCATCGGCAGCTCACGGAATTTCGCAGACTAAACGCTCTTTTTTTATTGACTTACATGGTATTTCATGCGCAAATAGCAGACAGCTTTTCTTGCCCCCAGGAGAAGGCCATGAATCGTTTCCTCCTCAATGCCTTGATTTGCACAGCCCTTTTGGCGACCGCGGCAGTGGCGCCATCGCCGCAGTACGCCCAATCCGGTAGCGCGCCGAAAGATCAAACTTCAAAGCCATCGGCTGTGCCGGTCTCCGCCGATAAGCCGTCTGCCGGCGATGATTCCACCGACAGCCTGCTCACCGCGGTTCCGCTCAAGGTCAGCCTGACGCCCTCAGAATCCCCGCTCAAGATCGGATCGACCTCCAATATCGCCGTCGATATTCAGAATGTCTCCACCAGGCCGGTGGAGATCGATACCGATTCGGTGCAGTTGATGACGCCGGCCATTCTCTCCCAAACCGATTCCCTGTGCGTGATTCCGCTGGGACCCATCACCAATACCGGCTTGCTCGGCCTGCTGGTTCTGCAACCGCAGGATCACGTGAGCATCTTCTTCAATCTTTCGCAGAACGGCTTCAACTATACGACCGAGGAGGCAAGCGCAATCGACAAGATACTCATGGAGCAGAATAGAGTTCAGCCGGCGTCCACACAGTCCTCGCCGCAACTCGATCCGTCGCAGCAGAATCTGCAAATCAATCGAACCAAGTATCAACACATCTACCAGCAGGCTTATTCCCGCTCCTGCCAAGCTGGCTTTTTCGGCCCGCTCAAGCGGGCGATCGATTTCACGCCGGGGAACTACTCGTATTTCCTCTCCGGGAAGTTCTCCATTTGCAGTCCAGACGGAAGCACGCCCTGTCCTCTCCCCACGCGCTCCTTTGGACAGAGCGCGACGATCCCGGTGGGCATCGACCAGACCCTGATTATCATCTTCGCCGTGGCCGGCGGCTTGCTGGCATACTGTGTGGTCTCAGTGCGCGGCACGGATGCGCCTGCAATGCAGTTCTACTCGCTGATCTCGTCGAAGAGCAGCCTGGAAGGCGTGGCCCGAAGCGCTACCAAGGATGGTTTGGTCCTGCTGGTGAAGATCGCGCGCGATGTCATCGGAGTGGCCATCCTGAGCGCCTCGTTCACCATTGTCTCCTCGCGGCTCTCGGACAGCCAGTTCCCGATTAAAATTTCGGTGCTGGATGTATGGGGCGCGATAACGGTTGGCTTCCTCTCCTATTTCATCGGGAACAAGTTCATCGATTCGCTGCGCAATCTGGTGAAGTGACGCGCGGCGTTATCGCACCGTACCCGCGTCGCGCGCAGGCCACATGACGAAGACGGCCTTACCGTAGATCAGCGGGCGGTCAACCGGGCCGAAGGTGCGGCTATCGGATGAGATGCAGCGATGATCGCCCATCATGAAATAGTGGTCCGGGGGCACAATCATCTCGGTCATGGAAACGCTGTCGCGGTACTCATCCGGCACATAATCTTCGGTGAGCGGTTTGCCGTTGAGCCAGACCGTGCCGTGATCGATGCGCAGCCGGTCGCCGGGCAGCGCAATAACGCGCTTGATGTAGCTCTTCTCCACGTCGCGCGGATAGTGAAAGACCACGACATCGCCACGTTCGATCGACGAGATGTGATAGACGAACTTGTTGATGAAGAGCCGGTCCTGATCTTCCAGACGCGGCAGCATACTGGTTCCTTCCACGCGTACCGGCTGATAAAGGAAGGTGATGATGAAGATCGATGCGGCCACGGAGACCAGCAGATCGCGCACCCATAGCCCGACAGTGCCGGATTCACAGGACGGCTCGGCGGCCTGGTCCGCAGAGACCGGGTTCAAATTCCCACTGGGCACGGCAGGCTGCTCGGGTTGGGAAAGGTCGTGGGGAATCGGCTCCATCATCATCTTCTTCTCTTGTAGAATCAATATACTACAAGTTTCTTGCAACAAAATTCCGCTTCGCGCTGCGCGCTACGGCTTATTTCGAGTGTAATCTCTTTTCCAAATGCAGGACCAGCGACGGCAAAAACCAGCGGCGCGGCACCCACATCCCTCTTTCCCGGCTGCGGCTACCGCACAGCCATCCTGCCGCGATACTCTTAGAACCAACGTGATCCGAGAAGACGAACAACCCGGCACTCCGCCCTTGGAGAAGGAACTCAGCGAACTGACCCCCTTCATGCGCCAGTGGACGGCGGCCAAGCGCGAGAATCCCGATGCACTGCTTTTCTTCCGCATGGGGGATTTCTACGAACTTTTCTACGACGATGCGGTGACGGCCAGCAGGGAGTTGCAGTTGACGCTGACGGCGCGTGACCGCGAGCGCTCGCAGCCGATGTGCGGAGTGCCTTATCATGCCGTCGACAGCTATTTGACGCGCCTGCTGCGCAAGGGTTACCGCATCGCCCTCTGCGACCAGATGGAAGACCCGAAGTTGACGAAAAAGATCGTCCGACGCGAGGTGACGCGGGTGCTTTCTCCGGGAACCGCGCTGGATGCCGGACTGGGTCAGGAGCAGAACAACTTTCTGGCGGCGTATTTCGAGAGCGGCACGGAAAAAGAGCCGCTCTGCGCGGTGGCATTGCTGGATCTTTCCACCGGCGAATTCCGCACCGCGGAGTTTTGCGGAAGAGCGGCGCAACAGCAGGCGGCAGAGGAGATTTTGAAGGCGGGATCGAGCGAAGTGCTGATTGCGGCCAGCGCCGCGCTGCCTGCGCTGCTGGAGCGTCTTGCGGCGCGGACGCGGCTCGAAGATTGGGTTTGGACGCGCGACTTTGCCGTGCCGCTGGTCGAGCGTCAATTGAATGTCCGCTCGCTCGAAGGCTTCGGCCTCAGCGATCACCCGGCCGCGGCAATTGCCGCCGGCGCGGTGCTGCACTATGTGCGCACAACGCAAAAGAACGACGCTCTGCACGTCGATGGCTTGAAGTTTGAGGAGCATTCGACAGCGCTGGAGCTGGACCAGGTGACGGTGCGGAATCTCGAACTTGTGGAGCCGCTCTTCTCCGGGCAGGATAGCCGCGCGACGCTCTTTCATACTCTGGATGAGTGCCTGACGCCGATGGGCAAGCGGCTTTTGCGGGCCACGATCCTGCGTCCTCTGGTGGATGCGGAAAGATTGGAGGCGCGCTATGAGGCTGTGGGAGAGGCTCTGGGAGATCTGATGCGCCGCGAAGAGATTCGCCGGGCGTTTTCCGAGCTTTTGGACCTGGAGAGGCTGCTGGCGAGGATTTCTCTGGATTCGGCGGGGCCGCGTGACCTGCGCGCGATGGCGTCAAGTTTGAGCCGTCTTCCCGGATTGAAGTGTGCGTTGGACGCGATGCGCGCCGCACACTGGCGGCAACTGGCGCAGAGGCTCGATCCGCTCGACGATGTGACGCTGCGGATTGCCAAGACGCTGATCGACGAACCTCCGCTGACGCTGGCCGATGGCGGCGCGATTGCCGAGGGCGTGGATGCCGAACTGGATGAGTTGCGCACGATCTCGACGACAGGCAGGCAGCAGATCGCGGCCATCGAAGAGCGGGAGCGCGCGCGGACTGGAATTGCTTCGCTGAAGGTAAGATATAACTCGGTTTTTGGTTATTACATCGAGATCACTAAAGCAAACTTGGCGATGACTCCGGCAGATTATGAGCGAAAACAAACGCTGGTGAATGCGGAGCGATTCACCACGCCGGAGTTGAAAGAGTATGAGCGCAAGATTCTCTCCGCGCACGAAAGATCGATTGAAATCGAGAAGAGAATCTTTGCCGCGCTGCGCTGCGCGGTCCTGGAGGCGGCGGGACGAATCAAGCAAAGCTCGGCGGCCGTGGCGGAGGCGGATCTGCTGGCCAACTTTGCGCATCTGGCGGCGGCGCGCCGCTATGTGCGTCCGCATCTGACGGACGAGCCGGTGATCGAGGCCGTTGCTGCGCGGCATCCGGTGATCGAGCAGTGGATGGAGGAGACCCGCGAGGGAAGGTTCATCGCCAACGATATTTATCTGAACGCGACAGGCGATGGGCCAAGCCTGTTGTTGATTACCGGTCCGAATATGGGTGGAAAAAGTACATATCTTCGCCAATCCGCAATGCTGGTTCTGCTGGCGCAGATGGGAAGTTTTGTGCCAGCGGAGAGTTTGCGTTTCGGTCTTGTGGACCGGATTTATACGCGCATCGGCGCCAGTGACAATGTGGCGCGAGGACGGTCTACGTTCATGGTCGAAATGACGGAGACAGCAACGATTCTGAATACGGCAACCAACCGGTCGCTGATTCTGCTCGACGAGATGGGGCGCGGAACGGCGACCTTCGATGGGCTCTCGCTGGCCTGGGCGACGGTCGAGTATCTTCATGCCGAAACCGGGGCGCGCACGCTCTTTGCCACGCACTATCATGAGTTGACGATGCTCGCCGAGAAGCTGCCGCGCGTGCGCAACCTGCGTGTGGGCGTAAAAGAAGCGGCAGGCGGAATCGTCTTCCTGCACAACATCGAACCGGGAGCGGCGAGCAAAAGCTATGGCATTGAGGTTGCCCGTCTCGCCGGATTGCCAACGGCGGTGATCGAGCGCGCCAAACACGTGCTGCGCCAGCACGAGAAGCAGGAGCGGCAGAGCGTGCAAGTGGAGACAGCCGCCGAGCCAATGCAATTGACCATCTTTACTCCGCTCTCGCAGCGTATAGTGGATCGCATCGAATCAACGGATGTAAACTCGCTGACTCCGTTGCAAGCTCTCAATCTGCTGGAAGAGTTGCAGATGGAACTGAAGGAGAAAGCATGAAGGCGAATCTGCGGCAGGCGGCGGGAAGTCTTCTGGTGGTGGGCTTGAGCGGCACGGAGTTGAGCGGCCTGGAGCGTGCGTGGCTGAAGCTGGTTCGGCCAGCGGGAGTCATTCTCTTCCGGCGCAACATTGTGAATGCAGGACAGACGCGTGCGTTGCTGGCAGAGGCAGCGAGCCTGTGCGCGCCGCATTGCTTTCGCTGCGTGGATGTGGAAGGCGGCTTGGTCGACCGGCTGCGGGATGCGCTTGCGCCCATGCCTTCCGCATTTGCAGTGGCCGAGGCTGCGCGGCGAACGGGCAAGCGCGGGACCATCCGTGAGCAGGGAGAGTTGATCGCACAGGGCGTGAAGGCCTTCGGCTTCAACACGACGCTGGCCCCGGTTGTGGATTTGGCTCTTCCAGAGTCCGCCAGGGTGATGGGGACACGCGCGGTCAATGCAAAGCCGGAACACGTGGTAGATTATGCGCGCCAATTCCTGGCCGGCCTGGCTGCGCGGGGCGTTGTGGGCTGCGCCAAGCATTTTCCCGGACTGGGCGACAGCGCGCTCGATTCGCATCTGGAGACTCCCGTGATTCGGCGCAGCGGCCGCGCGCTTTGGCAGAAGCATCTCGCTCCTTACCACGAGTTGCGCAATGAGCTGCCGATGGTCATGGTGAATCACGCGGCTTACCCCAACACTCCCGGCAAGGATCGTCCCGCAAGCGCGTCGCCCTACTGGATCACTACAGTTCTACGCAAACGGCTTGGCTATTGGGGAATCATCTTCTCCGACGATATGGAGATGGGCGGGATACTGAAGTTCATGTCCATCGAAGAGGCCGCGGTTGCGGCGATTCGCGCAGGGATGGATCTGCTCGAAGTCTGTCACACTCCGGAGATGATTCTGCGCGCCTATGAAGCGCTGATCGCCGAGGGGGAGCGTTCCCCTGCCTTTTCGAATCTGGTCTTGTCGCGCGCGGAACAGATGGCGCGGCGGCGCAAGGAACTCTTTGCGCGCGGCGTTCCGGCGGAGCTGACAGTCAAGCAATTCAAGGCGCTGCGCGCGCGGATTCTGCGCTTCAGCGAAGCGATCCGAAAGGCACAGGAGACGCAGGCGGCATGAGCGCAAAGAGCATGACCGTCGCCGGCATCATGAGCGGGACCTCCGCCGATGGCATCGATGTGGCCGTGATGCGGATTGCGCTGGGGAAGCCGAGAGTGAAGCTGTCACTTCTGGCGCACGAGGGCTTCGCTTTTCCGGCCTCGCTGCGGCGCGCTATTCTCGCGGCGATGAACGCGGCCGCAATCTCAACGGCGGAGCTGGCGCGGCTCAACTGGCGGCTGGGCCTAGCCTATGCGGAAGCAGTGAGTGCGACGCTCGCGCAGCACAAGATCAAGCTCGATCTGATCGGCTGCCACGGACAGACGCTCTATCATCAGCCGCACGTAGAGAGCTATGCGGGCCGGCGCTTCACTTGTACATGGCAGTTGGGTGAAGCGGCGGTGATCGCCTCGGCCACCGGCGTTCCCGTCGTCTCGAACTTCCGTCCCGCCGATATGCTCGCCGGCGGCCAGGGAGCTCCTCTGGTTCCGCTGCTCGACTATGTGCTCTTTGCCGATGCAAAGCGCGGACGCGTTCTGCAAAACATCGGCGGCATCGCCAACCTCACGGCGATTCCCGCTGGAGCCGCGCCGGATGCTGCGACGGCCTTCGATACCGGCCCAGGAAACATGGTGATCGATTGGCTTGCGCAAGAGCTTTTCCATAAAAACTTTGATCGCAACGGGAACTTTGCCGCACAGGGAACTGTAATTGAAGCAGCGCTTGCCAAAGCGCTGCGCAACCCTTACTTCAAGCAGAAGCCGCCGCGAACAGCGGGACGCGAGCAGTTCGGACGCGCCTACGCGGCAGAGTTTTTGCGCGCGTGCCGTATGCATAGCAAGCAGCCTGAAGACGCGCTGGCGACGGCGACCGCTCTGACCGCAGAGACGATTGCACGCAGTTATGAGAAGTACATCCGGAGCGGCATGAAAGGCCATCGCGTCGATTACATCGTCTCCGGCGGCGGCGCACGCAATGCGGCGCTGATGGCGATGCTTGCGCAAAGACTGGAACCGCTGGGCTGCGAGTTGGCCGCAAGCGAAGAGTTTGGCTTGCCCGCAGAGGCCAAGGAGGCCGCGGCCTTTGCGCTGCTGGCCTGGCAGAGCTGGCATCATCTGCCGGGAAATCTGCCACGTGCCACTGGCGCAAGCCGCCCCGCGATTCTTGGCCAGGTGACGTATGCGTAGAACTTTCAAGGTTCGCGGTCTCCCAGGTCTCAAAATCGAGACCTGGGGCACCCAGCGTTGGTTGCCGATTCTTACGGTTTTCATGGCGCTTGCGGGCTGCCATTCCGCGCAGCGCGATCCGCACACAGTTGTGTTTCTTATCGAGAGCAGCCCTGCAAGCCTCGATCCGCGCGTAGGGACCGACGCGCAATCGGAGCATATCGACGAGCTGCTCTTTGACGGACTCGTGGCCCGCGACGCCAGCTTTCACTTCACTCCGGCGCTGGCCGAGAGCTGGGAGCAACCCGATCCACTCACGCTCCTCTTTCATCTCCGCGAGGGCGTTCACTTTCATGATGGCCGCTCGCTCACATCGCGCGATGTTGCCTGGACTGTGAATTCCATCCGCTCCGGCGCGCTCCTCTCGCCAAAGGCCGCCGCTTATATCTCCGTTGCGTCGGTAGAGGCTACCGATGCGAGGACGGTCGTCTTTCATCTGAAGTATGCGGATAATTTTCTGCTCATCAATCTTTCCACTGGCGCATTCGGCGTGGTTCCGGAGGGCAGCGGAGCGGAGTTCTGGCGGCATCCGGTGGGCACCGGCCCCTTTCGCTTCGTGAGTCAGCAGATCGATCAGGATGTCGTGATCGAGCGCAATCCGCTGAGTTGGTCGGTCGTTCCGAAGATCGAAAGGGTGCGCTTTCGCGTGGTTCCGGATCTCATCACCGAGTCGTTGGAACTGGAAAACGGTTCGGCCGATGTGGTGATCAATTCACTGCCAGTCGATCTATTGACGGTGTTGGCTACGCGACCCAATCTTCAGATCGACGATGTGCCAGGAACGCAGATTCAATACCTCGGCTTCAATCTGCGCGATCCGGTTTTGAAAGATGTGCGCGTACGCCAGGCGATTGCCTGCGCCATCGACCGCAAGCTGATTATTCAGACGCTTCTTCAGGGCCACGCGCAGCCGGCGGAGAGTTTGCTTCCCATCGGCCATTGGGCTTACACCGGCGATGTTGCGCATTACGACTACGATCCAGCCCGCGCAGCGCATCTGCTGGATGAAGCTGGTCATGCGCCGGACAAAAACGGCGTGCGCATTCATCTGACGATGAAGACCTCGACCGATGAAGGGGCGCGGCTGGTGGCCGCAGTCTTGCAGCAGCAGTTGGCGCTCGTGGGCATCGCAATCGATCTGCGCAGCTACGAGTTTGCCACATTTTACTCCGACGTGAATCGCGGCGCATTCCAGATCTATTCATTGCGTTGGATTGGCAACGAACAACCGGACATCTTCAACGTCTATGCGACAGAGAACTTTTCACCGAAGGGAACCAACCGCAGCCACTACTCGAACCCGCAGATCGATGCCCTACTGGACGATGCGAGAGAGAATCCGGATACTGTCAAGCGACGCGCCGATTACGTCGAGGCGCAGCAGATTCTAGCCCGCGATCTGCCCGCCATCAACCTCTGGTACAGAGATACAGTCGTGGTGCGCAGCCGCCGGCTGACGCGTGTACAGCCCACTCCCTCCGGGAGTTTCGCTTTTCTGGAGACTGCGGAGCTGGCGCGGTAGCAGAAAGCCGAATTTCTCCGAATCAACCTTTTCACGGTCTGATTCGTCTACAAAAGCAAGGATGAGTTTCTTATCCCAGAGGCGTATTGGAGCCGTCTGGTGGAGGATTGGTTTGTGATGAGCAGCATGAAGATTCGTATTTCTGTCGCAGTAGCGCTGTTGAGCGGATGTATCGCCACCGGTAGTGTGGTTTGCGCGCAAACGCCCACACGGCTTCTCGGCACAATCTCCGCCATCGGCAGCAACAGCCTCACGGTCAAGACCGACCAGGGCCAGACGGTTCAGATCGAGGTCCCGGCCACCGCAGTGCTCAAGCGCATCGCTCCCGGCCAAAAGGATCTGACTTCAGCGGAGACGATTCAGTTCAGCGATCTGGCAGTGGGCGACCGCGCTTTGGTAAAGCTGAGCCTCAACGCTCCGGCCGGTGTCTCTCAAGCGCTGCAGATCATTGCGATCAAGCAATCCGATTTAGCGCTCAAGCAGCAGGCGGATCGCGAAGACTGGCAGCGGCGCGGCGTGGGCGGGCTGGTGAAGAGCGTTGACCCGGCAGCCGGCGTGATTGTGCTGACCACCGGCGCCGGCGCCGCCGCCAAGACCATTTCCATTCACACCACCAAAACCACGACGCTCAAGCGCTATGCGCCCGCCTCGGTGCGCTTTGACGACGCCAAGCCGGCTCCGATCGACGCGATTCATCCCGGCGACCAGTTGCGGGCGCGGGGCACAAAGAATGCCGACGGAACTGAGCTGATTGCCGAAGATGTGATTTCAGGGGGCTTCCGCAATATCGCCGGAACCATTCTCTCCATCGACAAGACAACGGCCTCTTTTGTAGTCAAGGATTTGGCCACCAAGAAGCCGGTGACCATCCACATCTCTGCGGAGGTGCAGATGCGGCGACTGCCGGAGATGATGGCGCGAATGCTCGCTGCGCGGTTGAAAGGCGGCGCGAATGGCGGTCAAGCTGGCAACAGCGGTAATGCTGCTTCGGCAGGATCACAGCATAGCGGCTCGTGGGGCGGCGCATCCGGCGCGCCCGATCCACAGCAGATGCTCAGCCGCGCCCCTGCGATTCAACTCGGCGATCTGCAAAAGGGCGAGGCGGTGATGCTGGTTTCTACCGAAGGAACCAGTGATGTGACCGCAATTACGCTTCTGGCAGGTGTTGAGCCGTTGTTGGAGGCTCCGGCAGCCAGCCAGGATCTGCTTGCCAACTGGAGCATGAACGGCGGCGCGGGCGCGGCAGACGCGGCAGTTCAGTAGAGATTCGCAAACATTTATCGGAACCAAGTGAGGGAAAGGTGTACTCAAAAATGCATTGCCTGAGATATTTTGCATTCGCTTTGGCGCTGGGTGCGGCGGGAGTTGCCGCAGCGCAGACGCAGAGTTCCGCCGCACCGGCGGAAGCTCCCGCTGCTCCTGCATTGACGGCTCCTTCAGCCGCCACTTCTCCGGCGGCGACCGGAACTTTGCGCGGACACATCGTTGACCCAACCGGCGCGCTGATTCCGGGCACAACCGTGACCGTCACCACCGCTGCGGGAGTCACTGTATCCACGGCTACTGCCGATGCGGATGGCGCCTACCAGGTAACCGGTCTCGCGCCCGGCTCCTACATTGTGCTTGCGAATGCGGCGGGCTTTGCGCCATTTTCTTCGCAGCCGATTCAACTGGCGGTGGGCCAGGTAATGCACGTGAAGGTTTCGATGGCGCTTGAGGTTGAGCAGCAGAGCGTGACGGTCACCGACGAATCGCCCGCGGTCAACGTCGAGGCGGGCGGCAACGCCAATACCATCGTCCTCAAGGACAAGGATCTGGAAGCGTTCTCCGATGATCCCGATGAATTGTCGAACGAACTTCAGGCACTGGCCGGGCCATCGGCGGGGCCGAATGGCGGGCAGATTTACATCGACGGCTTCACTGGAGGAACACTGCCGCCCAAGTCGGCGATCCGCGAGATTCGCATCAATCAGAATCCATTTTCCGCCGAATTCGACCGCATCGGCTACGGTCGAATCGAGATTCTGACCAAGCCGGGCACCGATACCCTGCATGGCCGCGCCTTCCTGATGGGCAACGACAGCCTCTTCAATACCGGCAACCCATTCGTCTCTTCGGTTCCCGACTATCACAGCATTCAGTACAACGGCTCCATCGGCGGTTCCATCAACAAAAAGGCTTCCTTCACCTTCACCGTGGAAGGGCGCAACATTCAGGACGAGAGCATTTACACCGCCAGCACCGCGGTTCTGAATACAACTACCGGCCTCTACTCGATTCCCACCGATGCAAACGGCAACATCATTCCCGTGACCGGCTCCATTCCCGCGCCTTCCACACGCATCGAAGTTTCGCCGCGCATCGATCTGCAACTGGGCAGCAGCAATACACTGACCCTCCGCTATCAGTTTGAGCGCGGCACTTCGAGCGGAAGTCTGGGATCGATTTCGCTGCCCACACAGGCCACCTCTGGAACTTCTTCGGAGCATTCATTTCAGTTGACTGATTCGCAGATCATCAACGAACACATGGTTAACGAGACTCATTTTCAATACCGGCGCGCGTTCTCTACTACGACGCCGGTGAGTATAACGCCGATGGTAAGTGTATCGGGGGATTTCACAGGTGGCGGATCCAACGGGCAATTCAATAACGATCATACCGATCATCTTGAATTGCAGAATATGACCACGATGTCTGCCGGCGCGCACGCCATCAAGTTCGGTACATGGATTCGCGACAATCGCTACGCCGATTCGACCAACGCGAACTTCAACGGCAGCTTCAGCTTCCCCTCAGTGCAAGCCTATGCGGCCACGTTGAACGGACTTGCCGCGGGTGAATCCTTTGCGCAGATTACGGCTGCTTGTCCGCCGCAGCAGACTGGCGGCTGCCTGCCCAACAATCTGTCCTATACGACCGGCCCGGTGGCAGCCGTGGGCAACGTCTTCGATGCGGCGCTCTACTTTCAGGACGACTGGAAGTACAACAAATTTCTCACGCTCTCCGGCGGCCTGCGCTGGGAGACGCAGAATCACACTGCCGACCACAGCGACTGGGCTCCGCGCATTGCATTCGCCTATGCCCTCGACGGCCACAAGGACAAAAAGCAGGCCAAGACGGTTCTGCGCGGCGGCTACGGCTTCTTCTATGACCGCTTCCAGGTCTCCAACCTGATGTCGCTGGAACGCTACAACAGCAGCGGCAACAGCCAAACGCAGATCACCATCCGCAACCCAAACTGTTTTAGCGCCGTCAGCTTGAGTAGCATCGTCGGCGGCCTGGCCTCGTGCGGCACGGGAACCACCGCCACGCCGGAGATCTACCAAATCTCGCCCAGCTACCACGCACCCTACACGGAGCAGCTTGGAAGCAGCCTGGAGCGGCAGGTAACCAAGACCACCTCCGCGACCCTCACCTTTCTGCACTCCGTCGGCGTGCACCAGATGGCCACGCGCGACTCCAATGCTTTTGAGCCTGAGGCGGGAACCTTATTCTATAACAGCACGACCGGCCCGCGGCCCAATCCGAATCTGGGCATCGTCAGAGAGTTCTATCCCGAGGCGGTCTTCAAGCAAAATCAGGTGATTGTCAACATCAACGCGCACTTCACGCCCAAATTCAGCGTGATGGGTTTTTACAATATGACTTACGCCAACGCGGATACGGGAACGGCGTCGAACTCCTACAACCTGAGCCAGGATTACGGCCGCGCCTCCTTTGCCTCGCGCAATATGGTCTTCCTGATGGGCAGCTACACCGCTCCATGGGGAATCACCTTCAACCCTTTCCTGATTGCCCAGTCCGGCAAACCCTTCAACATCGTCACGAATAACGACCTGACCGGTGACAGCTTCTTCAATGATCGGCCGTCACTGGCGGCCAATTCATTCTGTACAACTCCCACTCAGGGTTACGTGCAAACCTCTTTCGGCTGCCTGAATACCGATCCGCAAGCCGGGGATATCCTCATTCCCATCAATCTCGGTGATGGACCGGCGGCGGTAGCCGTCAACCTGCGCGTTAGCCGGGCAGTCGGCATCGGACCAAAGACAGCCTCCTCCAGTCAGAACAGCGGAGGCGGCCCGCCGCAGGGCGGACCACCCCCAGGCGGCGGACCCGGCGGTGGAGGTCGAGGCGGTGGTGGCGGAATGGGAGGATTTGGGCCTGGCGGATTCGGCGGTGGCCGCGGCGGCGGAATGGGCGGCATGAGCGGCACTGGCCACAAATACTCGCTTAATTTCAGCGTACAGGCGCTCAATCTCTTCAATAACATCGACTACGGGCAGCCGTCGGGAAACCTGATTCCCACTCTCGACTCCACGACCAATTTGTACGGTCCCGGCAGCCGCTTCGAAAAATCGAGTAGCCTGGCCAACGGCGTCTTCTCATCGCCTACCAGTTCCGCTGCAAGGCGCATCTTCTTCCAGGCTGCATTTACCTTTTGATCTACACATAGCACATGGAAAGGCCGGAGCGCATTGCTCCGGCCTTCTGTTTATTGGAAGAATCTCCTTACTTTGCAGCAGTCACTGTGTCGGGGCCTGTGCCGGCTGCAAAAGCGTCCGTCAGCGAGATCACCTTCATCTGCGCCTTCAACGCATCCAGCGAGGCCGCGCTCGTGGCCGTGATCTCCGCCGTCTCGCCTGGACGCAGGTCAAAGTAGTTATCGGAGAGCTGCACGTCGAGATTGCCAAAGGAGAGATACACGCTCCGCGCGAGGACCGGCGAAGCAACACGAATCTTGTAGCTTCCCTTTGCGCCAGTGGTCTCCACCTTCAGTTGCGCCACCTTCAAATGAATCTCCTTGACCGGCGCCAGATAGACGAGATTGCGCGAGATCTCTCCTCCGACAGCCGCCAGATCGGCGGTCACAAAGACATGAGTAGTATCCGTAGCCCCAGCGTCAGCGAGTTTCTTCAGCGGCCATTCGAGATAGACCTGACTGGCCAATGGCGCAACGCTGACGGTGCGCGACTCTTCCAGCAGCACCTTGCCGTCAAAGTCCATCAAGCGCACGCGCAGTGTGGCCGGCTCGGCCTTCACCTTGTCGCTGACAATGTAAACCTTCAGCGCACCATCCTCCACGTGCGGCGAAACCAGCACCGGCGCATAGAAGCGCCGCGCGTAGTATTGCAGCGCCTTCCAGCGTCCGTAGTAGTCGATCGAAGACCAGGAGGCCACCGGCCAGCAGTCGTTCAACTGCCAGAAGATCGAGCCCATCGTCTCCGGACGCGAGCGGCGCCAATGCTCCGCGCCGATCTTGATGCCTTCCGCCTGCACGACTTGACTGACATAAAGAAAGCTGGCGAAGTCCTTCGGCGCGGGATAATCCTTGGCGATGTAATCCTGGATGATCGAGTTGCCTTCGTTGTTCTTCTGATGCGCCAGCATCACCGGCGTGAAGATGCCGGTGCGGTCTTCCGGCTGGGTAAAGCTCTCCACCGTGCGCATCTCCGGGAAGGACTGGAAGCCATACTCGCTGACAAAGCGCCAGTGGTGCTTCTCGTACTCACTGAAGGGAACGCGCCCGTGCCATACGCTCCAGTCGTGATGATCGCCCGATTGATAATGATCGCTGAGAGCCTCATAGTCGGCGCTGGGAGAGCTGGGCCAGTAAGGCGTCTCCGGATTCAGGCGGGCGACCACGCGCGGCAGTATGCCGCTGAATTCGGTCAGGTAGTCCTGCCACATCAGAAACTTCACATCGTCCGGCAGGCCGGGACGCGGAGCCCACTCGAAGGCGCTCTCGGTCTCGTTATTGCCACACCATAAAACGATGCTGGGATGATTGCGCAGGCGGCGCACCTGATCCTCGGCCTCGGCTTCGATGTTCTGCTTGAAGGCATAGGTGCCCGGCTGCCAGTCGTTGCCGAACATGAAATCCTGCCAGACCATCAGCCCCAGCTCATCGCAGATCTCGTAGAACTCCTCACTCTCGTAGTAGCCGCCTCCCCAAAGCCGGATCATATTCATATTGGCGTCGCGGGCAGACTCCAGAATGCGGCGGTAGTTGGCCGTGGTCACGCGATTGGGAAAGCTGTCGAAGGGAATCACATCTGCGCCTTTGGCAAAGACGGGAATGCCGTTGACGACAAATTCGAAGCTGCGCCCCCACTTGTCCGGCACGCGATGTAGTTCGATGGAGCGGAGGCCGGTCTTGACGGTGCGTTCGTCGACGGGATAGCGGCCCGAACCAACCTCAGTGATGAAGTCTCTTCGTGTTGTTCCCATACGCGCAGTGAACTCATAAAGCGGCTGATCGCCATAGCCCACTGGAAACCAGAGTTTTGGCTGTGGAATCTCGATAGGGACATCCACAATGTTGCGGCCTGGATGCAAGCTGGCTGTGGTCACGACAATAAGTGGTGCTCCATCGCTTGACATCTGCACGGAGACTTTCTCCGATACGGCGCTCGCCGCCTCGATCTCCACCTCCGCATCCAGATGCGCCACTTCCTTCGTCACATCGCGCTGGCGGATGTGAAAGTCGCTGATGCGCGCCTTGTCCCATGCCTCAAGCCGCACCGGCTTCCAGATGCCGCTGGTGACAAAGCGCGGACCCCAATCCCATCCGTACTCATAGGCGGGTTTGCGAAGATAGGTCTTGTCCGCTGTCTTCGACCGAAGCCGGAAAAAGTCGCTCGCCGCGGCCTCCTCGGCGGCTTTGGTTGCCGATGGAAAGACGACGCGCAGCAGGTTCTTGCTGGCTTGCAGATGGTTTTTTGCGGAGACGCGCCAGATGCGAAAGCTGTTGCCGGTGCGTAGCATCTCAGCGCCATTCAGATAGACCAGGGCGGCTCCATCCAGTCCGTCGAAGACCAGATCGACATTCGACCGGGCAAGCAGCGATGGCGCAACCTCGAAGCTCAGCCGGTACTCCCAGCCTTGATTCTCGATCCATTGCAGCTTGGCTTCGTTGTCGCGATAGAAGGGGTCGGGAATCTTCTTGTTGGCCGCTAGATCCAGATGCACGTCGCCAGGAACCGTGGCCGGAAGCCAGTCGGCCTCCGTGGCCTCCGCCTTCACCTGCCGGAACTGCCAGCCGTGATCGAGCGCCAGCACCGCATTTTTCTCCATCGCCTGCGCCCGTGCCACTTCGCCTCCCAGAACAACCGCCGCGCCCAGTAGTGCGCAGCATCCCACTCGACATACAACCGCTGCTCGCATCCAGCTTCCTCCCCGCCCCTCGCACAGCCGCTTAGTCGGCCTCCGGACGGCAACCCATCAGGCTATCACTTGTCCGCGACCTGGCAGCAGATCAACGCTTTTTCGCCAATACCTCCCGGTAGAGCGCCTCCCACTCCCCGGCTTTGGCCTCCATGCTGAATTGGTTGGCAATGCGGGCACGCGCCGAGCGGCCCAGCGAACAGCGCTCTTCAGGTGTGCTTTGCATGATCTTGACCATCGCTGAGGCCAGCGCCTCTGAGTTCTTTGCGGGAACGATCAGGCCCGCATCACCCACCAGCTCGCGCACACCGCCCACATCGGTCGCCGCCACCGGCTTTTCCATCGCCATTGCTTCCCCTACCGCCAGCGGCATTCCCTCCCACGCCGAAGCCAGCACAAATCCGTCGGCGGCATCCAGCAGTGCTGGCATATCGCGCCGCAGCCCCAGCCAGCGCACGTGAACTCCCAGCTCCGCCGCCTGCGCTTGAATCCGCGCGGACGCCTCGTCCCTACCGCTGCCCGCGATCCAAAGCTGCGCCGCCGGAAAAGATGCCCACGCTTGCGCAAAGGCTTGCAGCAGATTCGGATAATCCTTGGCCGGAGCGATGCGTCCTGCCGTGAACCAGACAAACTCCCCGGAGATGCCCATCTCACTTCGCAGATGAGCACGGCGATCTGGAGTTGGCGTAAACTCCACCGTGTCGATCCCGTTGGTGATCACGGAAGTCTTGCCGGCCGAGACCGCTTTGAGGCGCACAAATCGCTCCGCGGCTGCCTGACTGACTGCGGTTGTGTGAAAGCTCAGGAAGCCGGTCAGCCGGTAGGCCAGCATCCGCGGCCAGCTTCCTTCATAAACATTGTGAATTGTTGAAATTACCGCAGCTTGCGGGATCAGAATCTTCAGCAGACGCGCCGCCATGTTCGCAGGGTAGGTGTGGCTATGAATCAGATCGGGATCAAAGCCGCGCAAGATGTGGGCGCCTTTTGCCAGACCGGCAGCCACGCTGGCTAGCGTCTTGCGCATCTCCAAGCGGGCCAAATCGATCTGTGCCGGCCACTCTTCTGGTTGGCGCTCACGCAAGACAAGCAGCAGGACCGTGTGGCCGCGCGCCTTCATGCGCTCCGCCAGCGCCAACACCTGCCTTTCCGCCCCGCCGATCCCCAGCGAGGTGAGCACATATGCGATCCGCATTCCCGATACGCCCTGGTGACCCGATGATAACGCTCCCGCTTGAACTCTGGCAGCATCCCATTTTGAATTCTCGCGTTCCCCGATTGCAATCGCTCTCACATTCAGGGATGAGCCGCTGCAATCTCTTCGTTGGGCCTTTCGTCATCTGCTAAACTCAAATTGCTTTCGATATTTTTTTAGGAGGCTGTATGGACCTGGGCGAGTGGGTAAAAACCAATGTCGATTATGGCCGGCGGCTGGTCGGCTCCGGAATAGAAGGTGCGCGCTCCGGTCAGGATGAATTTCTTAACGGCGAGCCGCTAGCTCCCTTTCTCAGCGAATCCGTCAAGGCCTCGCTGCTTCCGGCTGCGATCGGAGCCTGTGTCGGCGCGATGGTGGCTTATCCCATCTACCGGCAGAAGTCCAAGCCCGCCACTGCCACTCTGGCCTATGGATTGCTGGGTTGTGCTATCGGATTGACTACGGGCCTCGCCTGGAAAAGCCGTCATCTCAGCGCCAGCGTCGCCGGCGGAGCGATGAAAAACATCGGCAAGGTGCGCGATGAGCAGTGGCTCAGCAAGCATCCCATCGACTACGCATAGAGATGAAAGCAAATGAATTCAGACGTCTATCCATCTCCTGGCTTCAGCCCTGTGATGGATAGACGTTTCTTGCATGGTCTACAAATGTTGCAGCTCCAGCTTTCTATTCAACATTGCTGACTGCGCCATCCATGAAAGTCACCTTCATATCCTTGTAATAATAGATTTCCTTCTCTTCGAGCTTGGCAATTCTCAGCGGCCGCCCGAATGCGGCAACCACCATATCCCTGGTCTGGCCGAGGGCAATAGTCGGCGGCGGAGCATCGGGCGGCGCGGGCGGCGGAGCATCGGGCGGCGCGGGCGGCGGAGCAATGGATGGCATTGGGGCCGGAGCGGGCGCAGAATCCGCTCCAAACCTATTCCTGCTGGGTGGAGGTGGAGGCGGCTCATCCTGACCGTCTACCGTGAGCACCTATGCAATTAACTTTAGAACCACATCCACGGGCGGAATTTCCTTCTTGACGGGGAAGTTGATCTTCAGATCCCCGAAATAGCGATAGCCATTGTAGGGAGCGCTGAACAGACTAAAGAGAACCCCAAAATTTGACATGGCGCAGGGTCTTCGCCTAACATTTCAATCAGATGCAAAGCAGCCGCCATCACGGTCATCACCACCATCATGGAAGTTCCATGTCGGCGGACTGTCATGGCCTGAAGTAAACGGCCAGAGAGATCAAAGAAACCCGAAGCCCGCCGGCGACTGAAGCCAGCGGGCTTTTTCATGCCCAGAGCACTTTCATGAATGCTAGGAACAAAAATCAAAAATCCCCAACGAAGGAAAACAATGAGCAATTTGAATCCCACAATCGACTTTGACAAAATGGACGGCCTCGTCCCCGGAATCGTGCAGGATGCGCGCACCGGCGAGATGCTGATGCTGGGCTTTCTCAACGCCACCAGTTACGCCAAAACCCTTGAATCCGGCTTCGTCACCTTCTGGAGCCGCACCCGCCAGAAGTTGTGGATGAAGGGCGAAACCAGCGGCAATCGGCTGCGCGTGGTCTCTGCCGCAACCGACTGCGACAACGATACGCTGCTCTTTCGCGTGGAGGTCGAAGGCGACGGACTCGTCTGCCACGAGGGCACTGTCAGTTGCTTCACCAAGCCCATTGCCGTCGACGCAAACGCACAGCAATCCAACCAGAAAGAGGTAACCCGTGGCTAACAAGCTCAGACTCGGCATTCCCAAGGGCAGTTTGCAGGATGCAACCATCGCTCTCTTCAAGCGGGCCGGCTGGAATATCTACGCCGACGGCCGCTCTTACTTTCCCTCGATCGACGATTCGGAAATTGAATGTATGTTGATTCGCGCTCAGGAGATGGCGCGCTACGTCGATCACGGTGTCCTCGATGCCGGCCTCACTGGCATCGACTGGGTCGTCGAGAGCGGACTTGACCTTACCAGCATCACCTCGCTGACTTACTCCAAGCAGAGCCGCCGTAAGGTACGCTGGGTGCTCGCCGTTCCGGAGGCCAGCGGCTTTGAGAAGGCCGAAGACCTGGAAGGAAAGATCGTTGCGACTGAATTGGTCGAAGTCAGCAAGCGCTACTTCGCCGCCAAAGGAGTCAACGTCAAGGTCGAATTCAGTTGGGGTGCAACCGAAGTCAAGCCTCCCACACTCGCCGATGCGATCGTCGAAGTGACCGAGACAGGAAGTTCGCTGAAGGCCAACCGCCTCAAGATCATCGACACTATCATGGAAAGCGAAACGCATCTGATCGCCGGCAAGAAAGCCATTGCCGACCCGTGGAAGCGCGAAAAAATCGATCAGATCGCCCTCATGCTGCGCGGCGCCATCGATGCGCAATCGCAGGTGGGTCTCATGCTTAACGTTAAACGCGAAGACCTGGAAACCGTTCTCGCCGTGCTGCCAGCGCTGAATTCGCCAACGGTTTCGCAGCTTTCAAACTCCGAGTGGGTCGCAGTCAACACCATCGTTGAAGAACGCGTCGCCCGCGATGTCATCCCCAAGCTCAAGGCAGCGCACGCCGCGGGCATCGTCGAGTATCCGCTCAACAAAGTTGTGCTGTAACACCGGAGACGAACAATGAAACTGATCCGGACAAAAGGACGCGGCGCGCGGCAGACAGCGGAGTTGCTCGCCGCCCTTGAAGATCGTGGCGGCGCGGCGCTCGATGCCGTGCTGCCTGCCGTCAGCCGTATCGTGAAGGATGTCCGCAAGCAGGGCGACCGCGCGCTGCTCCGCTACGCTGCGCAATTCGATGGCCTCGGGAACGCAGCCAATCTGCGCATCACAACGGACGAGATGGCCGCCGCATGGGATGCAATCACTCCTGCGATGCGGCACGCGTTGACCATCGCAGAGGAACAGATTCGCTCCTTCGCTGTCTCGCAACTGCCCGCTTCCTTCAACGAGGAATCGATCCCCGGTCTCATGACCGGTCAGCTTGTTCGGCCTCTCGGCGCGGTCGGTTGTTATGTTCCCAGCGGCCGTCATCCGTTGCCTTCCACGCTGCTGATGACCGCGATTCCCGCGCAAGTGGCGGGCGTCGCGCGCATTGCAGTGGTCTCACCCAAGCCCGCGCCGGAAACTCTCGCCGCAGCGCATCTGCTTGGCATCAAGGAGTTCTATCGCCTCGGTGGCGCGCACGCTGTCGCCGCGTTGGCATACGGAACTGCGACCATCCCACGCGTCGACAAGATCGTTGGTCCCGGCAATCTCTACGTTACTGCGGCCAAGCGGCTCGTCGCCTTTGATTGCGCCATCGATATGCTCGCCGGACCCACTGAGATTGTCGTCACCAGCGAATACGGCAACGCGGATGAGATTGCGTCTGATCTCGTTGCGCAAGCTGAGCACGACCCCGAAGCGTTGGCTATCTTCATTACCACGCGCGCTGACTTGGCGAAAGATGTCGTCCAAAATGTCAATGCGCGAAGCGCCAACAATGCCGTTGCGAGCGAGGCGCTGGATAAGAACGGCCTTGTTATTCTTTTATCGAGCGTTGAAGAAGCGCGCGCGATCACCAATCGCCTCGCGCCTGAGCACCTCACCGTCGATACGGCAGCCGATCTCGATTGGGTGCAGAATGCGGGTTCGGTCTTCGTGGGCCGATGGTCCGCGCAGCCCATGGGTGACTATATTTCCGGTCCCAATCACACGCTGCCCACGGGTGGCATGGCGCGCGTACGCGGCGGCTTGAGCGTGAACGACTTCGTCAAGCTCATTACTGTGCAGAAATACAGCTCGCAAGCCATGCGCGTACTGGGTCCGCCGGCGGCTCTGCTCGCGGAAGCGGAAGGACTCATCGGTCACGCTGAAGCGATTCGCACCCGGCTCACAAGGAGGACTCGTGGCTGAAGCCATCTCCGCAGTGACTCCTAAGCCGCGCACGCGCGTGCAAGCTATGAAGGAGTATCACCCTCCACTCGGCAACCGCGACACGTTGCGCCTGGACTTCAATGAGAACACCGTGGCCTGCTCGCCAAAAGTGCAAGAAGTGCTGGGACGCATCAGCGCGGGCAGCCTTACGCGCTATCCGGAACGCACTCCTGTCGAAGCCATCGTCGCCGCGCATCTCGGCCTTGCGCCCGCTGAGGTCGCGCTCACTAACGGCGTGGACGAGGCCATTCATGTTCTCTTTGAAGCATTTCTCGAAGAGGGAGACGAGCTGCTGCTTCCTGTGCCGACTTATACGATGTACGAGATTTACGCGTCGGCAACGGATGCGCGAGCGGTCGCGGTGCAAGCTGCCGACGACTTGCAATTTCCCTTCGAGCGCCTGCTGGCCGCCATCACTCCGCGCACCAAGATCATCGCCATCGCCAATCCCAACAGCCCTTCCGGCGCTGCGGCTACGCGGCAGCAACTGATCGAAATTGCCCAGCGCGCTCTGCAGGCAGTGGTCTTGGTCGATGAAGCCTACTTCCATTTTTTTGGAGAAACAGTCGTTGATCTTATCGGTAAAATCCCGAATCTGATGATCGCACGCACTTTTTCAAAAGCCTACGGCCTTGCCGGTCTGCGTCTCGGCCTGCTTGCCGGTCCAGTGGAATTGATGCGTTGGGTTAAGCGTGTGCTTTCGCCGTATAGCGTGAACTCGCTTGCGCTAGCCTGCCTGCCGCCCGCGCTCGAAGATACAGCTTATCTCGACTGGTATGTGGGTGAAGTGCTGGCCGCGCGAGGTGAATTTGAAGCTGCTCTCGACGCAGCGGGAGTTCGCCGCTGGCCGAGCAGCGCGAACTTTGTCCTCGTCGAAATCGGCCCACAGCACGTGGAGTTCACGCGCTTGATGAGCGCCGAAGGCGTGCTGGTGCGCGACCGGTCGAGCGATCCAGGCTGCGATGGATGCGTACGCATCACCATTGGAACGAGCGAGCAGATGCGGCAGGCTGCGATTGCTCTCAAAGAAGTGTTGGCTGCACTCAAGATTCAAGGAGGCGCGAAATGACGCCGAAGGAAAAAACCGCCCTGCGGACTGCCAGATTTGAACGCAACACCACCGA
>Ga0181528_10000528_pt1 | contig 26910 bp, 24 predicted proteins | sample PEATcosm2014_Bin_47_FD_119742 | JGI IMG/M metagenome (GOLD analysis project Ga0181528, IMG submission 119742) | Peatland microbial communities from MTU Mesocosm Facility, Houghton, MI, USA - PEATcosm2014_Bin10_10_metaG | ecosystem: Environmental > Terrestrial > Soil > Wetlands > Peat | place...
GGGGCAGGCGCGGGAGCCAGCGCCGCGGGCGGTAAAGCAGGGGGTTCAGGCACAACCACGGTTCTGACCGGCGGCGGAGCGGCTGGAGCCGCAGGCCCCACCGATTCTGGAGCGGGGACCACGACGGGCACGATTGCCCGTCCCGCCTCCTGCTGCGGTGGCTCGGCTTCGAAGATCTCTTTCCAGCTTGCGTCCACGCTCTGCTTATCATGAACAAACTCTTGGTAGAGCTCTTGTTCCAGCCAGCTATTCACGCCCAGGGGTTGCTCGGATTCGCTCGACATAGTGCTATCTGATTACTGAAAAGGGGTAAGCCCGAAATTCTCTACAGTGTAACGCGGATCTATGCGCCTCCCTCCGCGATAACCGCGCGTTCTGACGATTGGATGGCCTGTTCAGTCACCCAGTCGGTCCAGGACGCAGAGTCGCCGCTCGAGATTGGCTCTTCTCCTGATTGGACGGCAGAGACGAAGTTCTCGATGCAGGGCAAATGCGGGTTTGCGTGCATCGGCAAGTCTTCTTCGCCGCCGGGCCATTCGATCCTGGGGCCGTTGAGCGGGGTCAACCGCAACTCACCGCTGGAGCCCAGAATTCGGCACTCGTCGCGGTGCTCGGGGCTCCGCCAGGAGACGTCAACCAGACCGCGTACGCCTTCCGCGTATTCGACAAGAACCGCCGCCGACTGCTCTACCGTGTCTGGCGCGGCGGCCGGGGAAAGCAAGCCATTGACTCTGAGCGGCCGGCCAAAGAGGAAGTTCAGCACGTCGATGCGGTGCGAACCTACGTCATAAAGCGGTCCTCCGCCCGCCATCGCCGGGTCGAACTGCCAGGGATCGCCGGCGATATCTGAAGGCGTCAGCCAGACGTGGTGAACCAATTCGGCCAGCAGCGGGCGTCCAATCGCTCCTCCAGCAATCAACTCCTTCGCCTTCAATAGCTTGGGATAGAACCGGCGGTAGTAGGCCACGCCGAGCGTACGTCTCAACCGGCGTGCCTCCTCCACCATCTGCCGAGCCTCCTTGTAGTCCATCCCAAACGGCTTCTCGCACAGCACGTGGCAGCCTGCGCGCAGTGCGGCCAGCGTCTGCGGACAGTGCAGCGCCGGCGGCGTCCCGACGTACACTGCGTCAAAGCGCTGAGATGCCAGCGCCAGATCGAGGCTGGGCCATGAAGGCAAGCCCCAAGGCTCCGCCTTGCATGGATCGCGCGTAACGAAACCGGCCAGCCGGCTGTGCGGCTCAGCCAGCAGGGCGGGGATCAAGCGGCGGCGCGCGATGTCGCCGATTCCAATGAGCAGCCAGTTTACCATCGGTTGCATCGTACAATTTCTTTACGGGTAACTGGCAAGAAAACATGAGGATTCTCGTTTTTTCAGACATCCACGGCGATAAACCGGCCCTGAACCGGCTGATGGACACGGAAGCGGATATGTATGTTGCCGCAGGGGACCTCGCCACGTTCGCGCGCGGACTGGACGCGCTCGCGCCTATTCTGGCCCGGCACGCGGAGAAGATGTGGGTTCTGCCGGGCAACCATGAGCACGCGAGCCAGATTGAGGCCTACTGCGCGCGCTACGGTTTTCACACATTCCACAGGAAGTCACTCCTGGTCAATGGTATTCACCTCGCCGGCCTGGGCCATTCCAATCCGACACCTTTCAATACGCCGGGCGAAGACTCGGAAGAGACCATCGCCTCGAACCTGGAGGCGTTCGCCGCGCTGAAACCGCTCGCCCTCATCTGTCACTGCCCGCCGCTGGACACCCCGCTCGACGAGGCGTCGCCCGGACGGCACTTCGGCTCGCGCGCAATTCGCAGTTTCATTGATGCTCATCAACCCGAATGGTTCCTATGCGGCCACATCCACGAAGCGGCCGGACGAGACGTGATGCTGGGCAAGACGCGCGGAGTGAACGTGGGCAAGCAGGGCTACCTGCTGGAGCTATAGATGTGGGGCGGTCCTCCAGGACCGCGCGGGGACTCCAGTCCCCGCAAGACTAACCCGAAGAAGCTGGCGGGCTCTGGAGAGCCCGCGCGGACCTGGAGGTCCGCCCCACTAACACCGTGTAACATTTTCTGATTCAGACCTTGACGTCCGATTCATTCGCAGGCAAACTACCAGTAGTTAAACTATGAGTAGTTCAGCTACTGGAAACGCTCCTGAGCATGGCCGCGCCGAGATCCCTCCCGGCACGCTCTATATGTTGATCCTGAAAACCCTGGCTCGTCTTGGCCCGCTGCACGGCTATGGCATCGCTCAGTACATCCAGGAAGTCTCCGAGGACGTGCTGCAGGTCGAGGAGGGCTCCTTGTACCCCGCCCTGCAACGGATGCTCATCAAAGGCTGGATTGTGGGCGAGTGGGGCCTTTCTGAAAACAACCGCCGTGCCCGCTTCTACCGGCTCACGCCAGACGGCGAGAGGCAGTTGAGCGTCGAGGTCTCCGATTTTGAACGGGTGACGCGCGCTCTGATGCGCATCGTTCAACCTGCTTCAGGGCAGCCGGCCTGAGTGGAGGATTGGCCATGGAAAGCTTGAGCGAGTTGGGACGCAGGGTGCGCTTCTGGCTGCACCGCTCCGAGGCGAATCGCGAACTCGAAGAAGAGATGCAGTTCCACCTGCAGATGAAGGCACGGCAGTACCAGAAGGCGGGCATGCCGGAGCGGGATGCGCCCTTCGCCGCGCAACGCCAGTTCGGCAATCCGCTGCTGCTCAAAGAGCAGAGCAGCGATGCCTGGGGCTGGCGCTGGCTGGAGACGTTCCTCCAGGACGTCCGGTTCGCCGCACGGTCGATGGGGCAAACCAAGGTGTTCACCTCCGTCGCCGTCCTGACGCTGGCCTTGGGCATTGGCGCCAGTGCGATCATGTTCAGCCTGGTCGACGGCGTGTGGACGCGTCCAATCCCAGTCCGCGACCCGCGCGGACTGGTCCACATCTTCGCCACCGATCAAAAGGGGCAGCCGGACACGATTTCCTACCCCGACTATCTCGATTTCAAGGCCCAGGCACATTCGCTGGCCGACCTGTTGGTCGAGGATCGAAGGGGGCCGACGCTCAAGGGCGATGGTTGGACTCAGCCGACGCTCACCATTGCCACCAGCCCGAATTACTTCACGCTGCTGGGCGTCGGCGCGCAAGCCGGCCGCATGTATACGGATCATCCCGAACCGCCCGGTGAGGGACCAATCCTGGTACTGAGCTACAACCTGTGGCAGCGACGCTTCCACGGTGATCCGGCCATCGTTGGCCAGGCTGTACGCCTGATGGATACCGCGTTCACTGTGGTGGGCGTCGCGGCCAAGGGGTTCCGGGGAACGGAGCTCGGGGAAGAAGTGGACCTGTGGATCCCCATGGCCTCGTGGGACGTGTTTTCGCCCAACGATTCCAAGGATCGGCGCTTCCACGAATTCGTCGCGACCGGACGCCTGCGGCCCGGTGCGACGCCTGAACAGGCTCGGGCGGAGCTGCTCTTGATCTCGCGCCGCCTGGCCGCGAACTACCCAAACAGCAATGCCGGCCGCGGTGCAATTCTCAAAACCGACTTCGAGTACCGCGTAGCGATGCAGCATTATCAGCCATTCCTGTTGTTGGGAATCGTGGTTCTGGTGTTGCTGATCGCTTGCGCCAACGTGGCGAACCTGCTGCTGGCGCGCGGAGAGGCGCGGACCAGGGAAATCGGGATGCGCCTGGCGCTTGGCTGCAGCCGGCTGCGATTGATCCGGCAGTTGCTCACCGAGAGCCTGGTGCTGGGCGCGGCCGGGGCCGCCTGTGGGCTCGCGCTCGCCGCGGGAGGCATCCGGTTGCTGCCTGCGTTCTTCCAATCCGGAGGCGTGGTGGTAGCCAACTCAGGGGGCCAGCCAATAACAAACGAATTCCTGTTGGACGCCCGGGTCGTAACTTTCACGCTACTGGTTTCGCTCGCCACAGTGCTCTTCTTCGGGCTGCTGCCAGCGGTGCGGCTCAGCAAACTCTCGGCGAGCAGAGCAGCCAGGGACGGCGCTCCCCGTGCTCGCGGCGGCCTGCTGCGCGGGCCGGGACTGCTTGTCTCCGCACAAGTTGCGCTCTCGTTCATCCTCCTGATGAGTGCCGGGCTGCTCGCCCGAACGCTCATCCACGCGATGCACGCCGACCTCGGTTTCGAGCGTAAGAACGTCTTGCTGCTGGAAATGGTCCCGCCAGGCAATCATGATCACGCCATGGCATTCTATGACGGGCTGATCGATCGCTTGCGATCACTGCCCGGCGTCCGTCGCGCCTGTGTCACCCTGCATCCTCCGATGGCCGGCTACGGCGGAGGCTTTGCCGAACAGGTCGCGATCCCGGGCTATCTTCTGCCTCCTGGAGCGCCGAAGCTGGAAATCCATCAGAACAGAGTGGGCTCCGGCTATTTCGAACTCCTGGGAGCACGCCTGCTTCGCGGCAGGGTCTTCGATGCTCATGACACGGCCAAGTCTCGTGGCGTCGCTGTCATCAACCACACTATGGAACAACGCTATTTCGCGGGGCAGGATCCGGTAGGCCGCGTGATTCGTGTCGGGGTGGGCGATAACGCCCACGATACGGAGATCGTCGGCGTCGTCCGGGACATCCGAGTCAACACGATCGAGGAGAATCCCGAGCCCTACATCTTTCTGGCTTATTCCCAGGCAGCCAACTGGGCCGAGGCAACTCTCATGGTGGAGACCGCTGGCGATCCCATGCACTACGCCAACGCCATCCGCCGCGCAGGTCTGGCATTGAGCCCTGAAGTGGACATCGCCCCGCCAACGACGCTGGAGAACATCGTGCAAGACCGCCTGCAAGGCTCGCGCACGACGGCCACCGCCGTCGGCATACTGGCTGCGCTAGGACTGATCCTGGCCTCGATTGGGCTGTATGGCGTGATGTCGTATTCCGTGGCGCGGCGGAAGCGCGAGATCGGCATCCGCATGGCCCTCGGAGCGCGACCCGGCGACACCGTGGGCCTGGTCCTCAGCCGTGGAATGACGCTGGCAGGGGTGGGCGCCGCTGCCGGAGTGCTGGGCGCATTGGCCGCGGCACGTCTGCTCGCGAACATGCTCTATAACGTCAGCCCGTACGATCCAATGACGCTTGCAGCAGTCGTTGCCGTGATGATGGCCGTCAGTCTTGCGGCCTGCTATCTGCCTGCGCGCCGCGCCGTGCGGGTGGATCCTGCCGTCACCGTGCGCGAGGAGTGACGCTCGAAGCAAACCTGCAATTCCTGTCTTAAGCGCGAATCGTTTGTGGAACGTTCGCCCTCACGCTTGCGATAATAGGCCATAAGTAGAAAATGGCTTAATTTCAATACAGTTACGGGGGCAGCGTGAGAGAGCCGATCATTGAAGCCCGGCAGGTGGAGAAGTTCTACGGTCAGCCGGGCGGGAACCGCATCCAGGTGATCGCGCCGCTGGACATGAGCATCTATCCCGGCGAGATCGTGGCGCTGCTCGGTCCCTCGGGATCCGGCAAATCCACTTTGCTGCGTATGCTGACCGGCCTGGCTACGCCGACCGGCGGCGAGGTGCTGTGGCACAACAAGCCGTTGCACGGACCTTGCGAAAACGTCTCGATCGTTTTTCAGAGCTTCGCGCTCTTCCCCTGGCTGACAGTGCTCGAAAACGTCGAGGCGCCGCTGAAAGCTCGCGGAATCGACGCCGTGAAGCGCCGCAAACGCAGCCTGAAGATGTTGGATACGGTCGGCCTGGACGGATTCGAATCGGCCTACCCTAAGGAACTGTCGGGTGGCATGAAACAACGCGTCGGATTCGCCCGTGCGATGGTGGTGCAGCCCGAAGTGCTCTTCATGGACGAGCCGTTCTCGGCGCTCGACGTGCTCACGGCCGAGAACCTGCGCGGGGAACTGCTGGAACTCTGGGAAGACAAGAAAATCGATACGCAATCGGTCTTCATTGTCACGCACAACATCGAAGAGGCCATCCTGCTCGCCGACCGCATCGTCGTGCTGGGCAAGAACCCGGGCCGCATCCGTACCGACTTCCGCGTCGAGCTGCCGCGTCCCCGCGAACGTAAGTCGCCAGCCTTCACGATTCTCGTCGACTATGTTTACAAGGTCCTGACCAAGCCGGACGCCGGTTCCGACTTCGGACTCGCGCCGACCACCACGCCGGTCTTTACTCGCGAGAAGCCGAAGTATCAGATGCTGCCACACGCGCGGCCGGGCGGGATTGCGGGTTTCCTTGAAATCCTCTCCGACCACGGCGGCCATGCCGACATCTTCCATTTAGCCGACGACCTGATGTTTGAAATCGACGACATGCTGCCCACCGTGGAGGCTGCCGTCCTGCTCGGTTACTTGAAGCTGTTTGAAGGAGACGCGGAGATTACGCCCGAAGGCCAGACCTTTGTCGACGCCGATATTCTGGCACGCAAGGTGGTATTCCGCGCAGCGGCGCTGGAACGCGCTTCGCTCATCAAGCAGATTACACGGTCACTCGAAACCAAAGGGGACCGCACTCTGCCCGACGAGTTCTTTCTCGACCTGCTCGAAGAGCACTTCAGCGAGGAGGAGGCGAAGTTGCAGATCGAGACCGCGATCAACTGGGGCCGCTACGCCGAGCTGTTTGACTACGACAGCAAGCGCGAGCGCTTCTTCATGCCGGAAGAGCCGCCGGCGCCGGCGGAGGAGACCGGCGACGAAAGCGAAGTCGGACGCAGCCTATGAGTGCGCCGCCGCATGCGCTGAAGAGCGAGAAGACCTGGCCGTTCTTCCTCGACGCCATCGTTCTGGGCGGGGTGATCGGAACCGTTTATCTGATGATGATCGTCGGGCGCTACTGGTTTGGCGCCATAGTGCCCGCGGCGGAGATTTCCCGCTCGCCCCGGGCGATCCCGATGTACACCGTGTACTCGCTGGTGCGCATGACGGCCGCTTACCTGCTGAGCCTGGTATTTGCCATCGCATACGGCTACGTAATGGCCTATAACAAACGGCTGCAGGCCGCGATGCTGGCAACGCTCGACATCCTGCAATCGATCCCCGTCCTGAGCTTCCTGCCGGGCGTCATGCTGGCCATGGTCTCGCTGTTTCCGACTCGCCAGGTGGGGGTCGAGATCGGCTCGGTGATTCTGATCTTTACGGGCCAGGTTTGGAACATGGCCTTCAGCTTCTACGCTTCGCTGAAAGCCATTCCGAAAGAGTTGCGGGAAGCGTCGCGCATTTACCGCTTCAGCCGTCTCCAGCAGTTTCTGCAACTCGAACTGCCCTACGGCACCATCGGGCTGGTGTGGAATTCCATGGTCTCCGTCGCCGGAGGATGGTTCTTCCTGATGGCTTGCGAGATGTTCGTGCTCGGCAAGCGCGACTTCCGCCTGCCCGGTCTCGGCTCGTACCTCCAGTCGGCGGCCAGCAACGGAGATACGCAAGGTATTGTCTGGGGATTGGCGGCGATGATCGCTGTGATCGTTCTAATCGACCAGCTCGTCTGGCGCCCGGTGATCGCCTGGGCCGACAAGTTCAAGATGGAGCAGGTGGAGAGCGTGGCGGCCAGTGAATCGCCGATCCTGAGTTTCCTCCAACGCTCGCCGCTGCTCACCCGCCTGACGCGCAAGACGCTGGCTCCTTTGGGCGAGCGCTTCTACATGTACGCCGCCCACCATCACCACGAGCATCATTTCCACATGCGCGAAGCGCGGCGGGGCCGGCTGCTGCGCTGGGCCGCCAGCGGCCTGGTCGTGGGGTTGATCCTCTTCGCCGTGGTCCAGGCGTTTCTGACATTGCGGGACGTGACATCGACGGAGCTGTTGACGACGGTGGAAAGTGCAGGCGCAACATTCCTGCGCGTCACCATCGCGCTGGTTCTCGGTTCGGCCTGGACGATTCCCGCCGGCGTCGCCATCGGCTTCAACCCCAAGCTGGCGCGCATCGCGCAACCGCTCGCCCAGATCGCCGCCTCGGTGCCGGCGACGGCGCTGTTCCCCGTGGTTCTCCTGGCGCTCATCAGCGTCGGCGGCGGTCTGAAGGTGGGTTCCGTGCTGCTCATGCTGCTCGGCACGCAGTGGTACATCCTGTTCAACGTGATCGCAGGCGCGATGGCGATCCCCTCGGAATTCCGCGAGGTCTCGGAGATCTTCCGCTTCAGCCGGCTGGATCGCTGGCGCACCGTGATTCTACCTGGCATCTTCCCGTATCTGCTCACTGGCCTCGTGACGGCGAGCGGAGGAGCCTGGAACGCCAGCATCGTCGCCGAGTACTTCCACTTCAAGGGTCAGGTGCTGTCTACCTTCGGGCTCGGCTCGCTCATCAGCTCCGCTACGGACGCAGGCAACTTCTCGCTGCTGCTGCTCTCCACGGTCGTCATGGCGACGCTCGTCGTCACCGTGAACAGGCTGCTTTGGAGGCCGCTGTACCGGGTCGCCGAGCAACGCTACAAGCTGGAGCCGTAGAGTGGCTGAGCGCATAAAAACCCGCGAATGAATGGCGGCTCCACCGCGCCGTCGAGACTCAGTTCGAAATCGGAGATCAACCACGTTCTTTCAAAACCATTCTGAACCTCTCAGGCGCTCATGAGATTATGCGCACCCAGCAGGCCCGTGAGCATTCTCTACGTGCACAATTGAACTGAAGGACAATCCATGCCGCACCCCTGGAAGCCGATTGAAGATCTGCCGGAAGACTTCTCCACGCTGACGGACTCCGAGCTTGTGTCTCTGCTGGTCTACTGGCAGGACCAGCGCCTTGATCTCGAACGGGAGGGTTCGCTCGGTGTTTTCAATGCTCGATTGGCACGCGAGTGGGCCATCGAAACGGGACAGATCGAGGGTGTTTACGATCTGGCCAGAGGCATCACTCGCACCTTGATCGAACGTGGGATTGATGCCGATCTGATTGGCCATCAACCAGGACAGAAGCCGCCCGAACTGATTGCCGCGATCCTGCGCGACCATCAGGATGCTCTTGAAGGATTGTTTCAATTCGTAAAGGGAGAGCGGCCGCTCACCAAAGGCTACATTCACGAATTGCATTCGGCCTTGCTTCGACATCAGGACACGACGATAGGCGTCGATCAGTTTGGCCGGATGTTCGACACAGAGGTGCTGAAGGGCCAGTACAAACTACGCCCCAACAATCCGACCAGGGAAGATGGGAGCGTTCACGAATACTGTCCTCCAGAGCAAGTCGAGACCGAGATGGAGCGTCTGGTGCAACTGCACCAGGAGCACAGTAGCGCCGGCGTGCCCGTCGAGGTAGAGGCTGCCTGGTTGCACCATCGGTTTGTCCAGATCCATCCATACCAGGACGGAAACGGGCGAGTGGCGCGAGCGCTCGCGAGTCTGGTGTTCCTCCGCGCAGGATGGTTCGCTGTCATCGTCACACGAGACGACCGCAGCCGATATATCGACGCTCTCGAAGTGGCGGACGACGGTGACTTGCGCTCAGTGATTGCGCTGTTGGTTGACATCCAAAAGAGGGCGCTTTTTCAGGCGACGAAGGTAGCCGCTGATGTGCAACCGCCGGCGGAAACTGTCGAAGCCGCAATCGCCGCGGCAAAACGTGTGCTCGCTGGTCCTGGCCGGAGCCTGGAGCCAACCGTCTGGCTGGAGGCAAAGGCGTCATCCGAACGGCTTATGGATATTGCTCTGGAGCGGCTAAGGGAGGCCGCAGCTATCCTGAATGACCAGATCGGTGCGGATCGGCCAGAGTTCAAGTTTGATACTGGCGGATTGGAGACGACCTTGGGTGGGGTTGCTCTTGGTTACGAACCAAACACCCGGGACTATAATCGTGGCTTGTGCTTAACGATCCGTGGCTATCGTAAGTCGCACGTTGGGATCGTTGCGCACGCGATAGGTTCTAAGTTCCGAGGACTCATCGGATTTGTGGCGCTTTTCTTCTCCGACGGAGAAGCGTGGCAAGTGGTTTCAGAGGTGCCCTTCCAGGTCAACTACGCGGAGCCCTACGAAAGCGTGGAGCGCCGTTTCCGCGTCTGGCTCGAACGCTCTCTGGCGCGAGCCCTGACGCTGTGGCGCCAGAGCCTCTGAGCCACTGAAAAGCCAGCCAGCAATGCCAGTCAACTGCGCATGACAGGAAAGCAGAAACCGTAAACTTTTACGGTTTCTGTTTTTGGCGTCCTTTGTAATCAATCACTTGTGAGACAGAACCGTAAATACTTACGGTTTCCCTTTCAAGCGCCTATGAGATTCCTGCGACGGCGATGACATGCGAGCCCGCCGGAACCGGGATTGCGGCCCCGGGCTTTGTAGCCTCAGGCGCAACGCCATCCACGCTCACTTTCGTGCCCGCGACAGGCAGCACGACCTCTGCGCTGCTTCCGGCAGGCACTGTCACCTTCAACGTGAACTGAGCGCCTTCACGCCGCCAATCGACATCGACGTTTCCGTGCGGCGTGGGCACCGTACCGCGAGCGAACTTCAGCCCGCAGGGCTGTGGCCGGATCGCGATTCTCGTGAAGCCCGGAGCGGCGGGCGTGACGCCGAGGATGCGCGAGGACATCTGAATCAGCGGCGTGCCGCCCCAGCCGTGGCTGTAATCCCCGTCGGTCCACATCTCGCGCACCGTGCCGCTGTCGGGGTTGATCTGCAACTTGTGCATCTGCGCGACGGCGTAGCGCTCGAACAATCCGGCGTGGGCCAGCGAAGCGTAGACGAAGTGCATGAAGTAGGGCTGCACGTTTAACGGTTCGTCTTGGAGCACGCGCTCCAGAATGGCCTGATGGCGGGCCTTCGGCGCGAGATCGTAGAGCACGGCCAGCGCGTTCACGTGCGGGCTGAAGGTCTCCATCTGCGTGTCAGCGGGGAGCCATTCGTCCGGCTTGACGGAAGTTTGGAACGGCTTACCGTCGCGGTAGAGCCCCTTCTCTGGGTTCCACAATTCACGCTCGAACGCTGCGGCAGTCGCCGTGCGCAGCTCGTTATAGCGCGCGGCCCGCGTCGTGTCTCCCATCAGCGCGGCGAGGCGCAGGCCGTCGGCGAGGCCCCGGTAATAGAAGGCTGTCAGATAACCCTGGCCGATCACGGCCGGCGGGTGATGGCACGGAATCCCGTTGATCTTTACCCAGTCGAGAAACATGTAGGACGGCGCCTCCGAGATGAGCCCGTTGCGCCCGCGCCACGTGCCGAACTTGTCCAGAAGGCCGTGCGCAATGGGCGCGAGCTCTCGCACCAGAGACGCGTCGCCTGTGTAGTCGTAATACTCGACGAGCATCTGCAACCAGAGCAGCGAGTAGCTCGTATGGAAGTTCAAGTAGCCCGAGTTTTTGAGAATCAACCCGAACTTGCGCAAGTCCTGGCGCGCGAGCCACGGCTCGCCGAACGCGTAGTAGTTCTCGGCCGCCTCAATCAGGTAGTCGCCCGGATCGCTGATCGGCTCCTGATGGTTTGGCGAATCCAGGTGATGCGCCTGCAGGCAGATCTGCGTCGCCCAGCGAAACGATTTCCATAAGCGATTCAGTTGCGCGTCACTAGTTTCGAACGAGCCTCTGTAGGCAACCGGATAGGAGATGAAGCTGGCGCGAATGTCGTCGAACACGACAGGCCCAGTGGCGTGGCGGACTTCAATGTTCAGCGTGGAGAAACCGTCCATCGTCGGGAACTCGTAGAGCGTGGTCCCGTCGCGCAGGACCACGCCGGTTCGGCGATGGAAGCCGGGTTGTTTCAACTCGTTGGGTTCGATCAGGATCTCCGTGCCGGCCGGGCCGTGAACCCGCAGACTTGCGTAGGCGCTCAGCACCCTGTCGAAATCGACGGAGAACTTGCCGTCGCCAGCGAGCTTCACAACGCCGCCATCGCGCAGCGGCTGAACGGGCAGGGTGACACCGTCGCTCGCGCGCGAGATGCCCGCCGGTGGATAAATCGCCTCCATGCGCGGTGGCACTTCACTGGCAGCGAGCATGCCCCAGACCGACGCGACGGCCGTGGCCGCATGCCAGTCCGCATCTTTGAATCCGGCCAGACGCCAGCCATCGGGCTCGCGGCTCGCGTCGTAGCGCAGGTAGGATTCGTCGCCGTCCGTGGCGCTGAAAGCCACCGCCGGCAGCGAGCGCCAGTCGGGACCAGTGGCCACCGTGACAGGGGATTGCGCCGAGCGGATCTCCGCCTCGAACAGGAAGCCAGGCTTGCCCAGCGAGTAGTTAGGCTGGCCGACGCTGAAGACCTCGGCCGCGATCACGTTGCGGCCTTTGTGGAAGAACGGAGTCAAATTGCGGCAGTCGTAGAGCCAGCGATGCGACCAGCCAAAGCGCGGGTCAATGTCGTTGCCAGGGTCGGCGGGCCCGCGCGAAACCAGCTTGCCGTTGATCCACAGACGATAGACCTGGTCGGCGCTGACGCGCGCCTGCACCGACTGCGGCACGTCGTTCAGATCCACCTCTTTGCGGAACCAGGCCGCAAGCGCGTGCTTCCCGTCGCCATGGCGCGCACTCGCATCCGTGGCGGGATCCAGCCAGATCCAGGATACCTTCAACGCGGCTTGCGTCGCGGCCGGTTGGAAACGATAACCGACCGCCTGCACGCCGTCGCCTGCGCGCACGGTCATGCCCGGGTTGACGACAGGCCCGCGCGGGTCGCTTAGAACTTGAGCAGCCGCCGGGTACAAGCAGCACGTCGCGATGATGAGAAAAAGCCAACTGTATTTCATGTGAGAACAAAGCCTAACTTTGCATGCTACACGGCTGCGCGGGCGGACGTTATAGCTGCTGAATCTACAAGCGCGGAAAGCAGCGGGGCTGGCACCTCCCTGCGGCGCATGGACGAACAGCGATCGATGGTGGAGAATGTGAGCATGATCACGTTGGATATCTTGCGCACGGAAAGACGAGCCGCAATTGTCCGGCTTGGTGAACGGCACGGAGCCTCGAATATCCGCGTGTTCGGCTCGGTCGTCCGAGGGGACAATCGCGAGGAGAGCGACATCGACTTTCTTGTGGATTTCGAGCAGGGACGTTCGCTGTTCGATTTGATCCGGTTCAAGCTCGATCTCCAGGAGCTCCTCTACGTCACGGTCGACGTGGTGACGCCGGGCAGCCTGCGGTATCTGCGACAGCGCGTGCTAACTGAAGCTCAGCCTCTGTGATTCACCCCTTTCCGATCAAACTGCAAATTGGTCAGGTCGTTAGCCTAACGCCATAGGAAATACAGAACCCAATAGAGCACCATGAGCCCGAGTGCAAACCAGGCTTGAGCAGTCATTCGGTATGGAGCAGACACTCCGGATTGTTTCGGCCTGCTGAAAATCGGAATATTCGCGATCACAAAAACGGAGACGGCAACAAGTAGAAACGTCTTAACCGGAAGGTCGCGAGGGACTAGGAAAATAGAGCAAAAGATCCCCAGCAGCAGACCCGCTTCCAGGAGAATAATGGTCCGCTTCTTCATGCTTCCACCCTACCGCTTAGTGTGCCGTCTTGAGCGTCACTCATCGTTAGTCCGATCCTGGAGCCGTAGATGAGGGTCTCAGCGAGAGAAGTGACTTCGCAAGGCTCAAACGGCACGATTCAATCGGATGCCCGCGGGTAATTCTCCCAGGATCTTCATTCCGCAGGGCTCCTGCGCCGCACGGCCTCGCGCGATTGGAGGAAACTGACGAGTGGGCGGGCAGACCGCCCAAAGCGTCATGCAAACCCAGCTCTCCCTCTACGGCCAAGCGTCCTCTCATCCCTCTCCCGTCAGTCAGATGATGGCGGAATTCGCGGGCACCTTCCGCGACGGCGTCGACATCAATCTCGGCGTCGGCTACGTGAACGAGAAGACGATTCCCGTGGCCTCACTCGTCGATGCGATGCAGGCTGTCGCGAGTGACCCCGCGAAGTACCGGCAGGCGTTCAACTACGGCAGCCCGGCCGGTTCGGGGAACCTGACCGCGTCCATCCGCCGCTTCCTGCTGGAAAGCCAGCGCGGGCAACTGGACGCGGCGACGCTCGCGCGCAAGCGCCTCGCCATCGGAGCCTGCGGAGCGACCAGCATTCTCGACGCGCTCACGGACGTGTTGCCACGCGGCATCGTCGTCACCTCGGACCCGATGTATTACATCTACACCGAAGGCCTGATGCGCAAGGGGTTCGAGGTGCTGGCCGTGCCGGAGGACGACGAGGGAATCGATTTAGACATTCTGTCGCGCAAGCTCGAAGCGCTGGGCGACGCGGCGCAGCGGATCTCGTTTTTCTACGCCGTTACGGTGAACAACCCGTCGTGCACCATCCTGTCGAACCGGCGCCGCCGCGCGCTGCTGGATGTCGTTGCCGCGATGTCTCGCCAGCAGGGCCGGCGGATCCCGATCTTCTACGACCTGGCTTACGAACTTCTGCTGCACGACCCCGCCGCCGAGCCCTTCGCTTCTGTCCTGCCCGTGGACGATTTGGGCATCGCCTATGAGATCGGGACGCTGTCGAAGATCCTGGCGCCAAGTCTACGCATCGGATACTTGCTCGGTCCCGATGGGCCGCTGATGAACGCCATGATCCAGTCCACCAGCGACACCGGTTTCAGCGCTCCGCTGTTTGTGCAGGAGATGGCCAGCTATCTCATCGACAACTGCATGGGCGCGCAACTCGAGGCCGTCAACGCAGGCTATCGCGAGAAGGCGATCGCCGTGCGAGAGGGCATCGAACGCAATCTTGGCCCGTTTCTGCAAGAGTGTCGTGGAGGCAGCGCCGGCTTCTATTACTACCTGACCTTCAAAGACGTTGAGACGTGCCCGGGCTCGGACTTCTTCCGTTATCTGATGCGCACCACGGGCGATGCAGAAGTAGACGGCCCGGCCGGCCATCGCAACCCCTGTGTGATCTACATCCCCGGCGAGTACTGCGTGCATCCGCAAGGCGATCTGGCTGAGCGCGGCAAGCGTCAGCTCCGGCTGTCGTATGGCTTCGAAGAAGTGCCGCGCATCCTGCAGGCGCTGGAACTGATGCGGGACGCGGCCGAGTTCGCTTCTTAGCGTGTTGTGGGGCGGTCCTCCAGGACCGCGCGGGCTCTCCAGAGCCCGCTCTGGACAAACTTGCGGGGTCTGGAGAGCCCGCGCGGCTCTGGAGAGCCGCCCCACACGGCTATTTTGCCAGCAACCCTAACCGCCGCATCAGCGCGCCCGGGTCCGGATCGCGCCCCATAAAGCTCCGGAAGAGTTCAGCCGGATCCTCGCTATCGCCTTTTTCAAGGATGTTGTGGCGGAAAGCGAGGCCAGTTTCCCGGTTGAAAATGCCCTCCTTTTGGAAGCGCGTGAAGGCGTCGGCATCGAGGACCTCCGCCCATTTATAGGAGTAATAGCCAGCGCCGTAACCCACGGGGTCGCCGAAGAGATGCGTAAACGCCGCGATCATCGCGTACCCTTCGGGGAACGTGGCGGCGGAGAAATCCTGCAAAACGCGGTTCGCGTATCCCAACACCGCTCCATCACGCTCCGGCTCATACAGCGTGTGCAGGGAAAGATCCACGGTAGCGAAGCCCAACTGCCGCATCTGCACGTTGGCGGAGCGGAAGTTGCGGGCCCGAACCACCTTCTGAAACAGTGGCTCGGGCACCAGCTCGCCCGTCTTCCAATGCCGGGCAAACAGGTCGAGTGACGCCCGCTCCCAGCACCAGTTCTCCATGATCTGGCTCGGCAGTTCCACGAAGTCCCAGGCCACATTGGTGCCGGCCAGACTGCGCACGTCCACGCGGCTCAGCGAGTGGTGCAGGAGATGCCCGAATTCGTGGAACACGGTCTCCACGTCGCGGTGCGAAAGTAGTGCGGGCCGGTCGTTCAGCGGTGGAGTCACGTTGCCGCACATCACGCCGATGTGCGGATGCCAAACCCCATCCTCGGTCTTGCCCGTGAGGAAAGAGCCCATCCAGGCCCCGCCGCGCTTGGTCTCGCGCGGGAACCAATCGGCGTAAAAGCCGGCGAGCAACGCGCCGTCCGCGTCACGGATGTCGTAATACTTGACGTCCGGATGCCACACGGGCTTGCCGGGCGCCTCCACGACGTGGATCCCGTATAGCTTGTTTACGAGGTCGAACAGGCCATTCAGTACGCGTTCCAGTGGGAAATACGGCCGCAATTCCTCTTCGTCATAGGCGTACTCGCTGGCGCGCTGCTTTTCTGCCCAGTAGCCGATCTCCCACGATTCGAGCCGGCGGAGATCTCCCGCCCGCTTCGCCCTGAAGTCTTCCAAGGCCTTGTTCTCAAGCTGGAACGCGCCCTCGGTCTGCGCTTGCAACTCGCGCAGGAAACCAAGTGCCCGTCCGCCGTTCTTGGCCATGCGTTCGGTCAGAGCGAAATCGGCAAAGTCCTTGAACCCGAGCAACCGCGCCTTTTCGCGACGCAGCTCCAGAATCTTCGCCACGCGCTCCACATTCTCCTCGGCCGCGCGGCGGTTATAGGAGCGGTAGAAATGCTCGCGGACCGTGTCGTCGTCGAGATAGGTCATCACAGCCAGATAGCTGGGCTGCTGAAGCGTGAAGCGCCAGCCCTGCTTGCCGCGCGCCTCGGCCGACTGTCGTGCAGCGGCGGCGGCAGCCGCGGGCAAACCGGTGAGGCCATTTTCGTTCACAACGATGTATTCGAACTCTGCCGTGGCGTCGAGCACGCTCTGTGCGAACTTGGTGCAGATCACGGAAAGTTCGACATCTATCCCGGCCAGACGCTTCTTGCCCGCTTCGTCGAGGTCGGCGCCGTGACGGCGGAAGCTGTCGATGGTCTTCTTGAGGAACCGCGCGCGAACGCCGGTGAGCGCCTTCGCGTCCGCTGTCCCTTGGTAGCCTTTGAGCGCCGCCCATAGGCCGGCGTGCAGGGGGACACGCGAGTAGAACTCACTCACCAGCGGCTGAACCTCATTCCAGGCCTGCCGCAATTCGGGTGTGGAAACGACGTTCTCCAAATGCTGGATGACCGACGACGCGTAGTCCAGCTTCTCTGTCGCAGAGTCGAGCGCACCGAGCGTGTTCACGTAAGTGCGCGGCTCGGGGCAGGAGGCTATGGCCTCAAGGCTCTCCTGAGCCTCTTCCACCAACCGGCGTACCGCCGGACGCACGTGCTCGACTTGCACTTCGCCGAAGGGAATCGGCGTGCGAATTGTGACCAACGGGTTTACTTCTTGCACTCTAAGATAGGATACCCACATGGCAGGCCGGGCAGCATTGGCGCCTCAACTCTTTGGGCTCGTGGTGACGTTGGTCGCCGTGGCTGTGTATTTCGGCTTCACCTTCGACCAGGTTCGGGGCCTGCAACGGCTGCAAACCGAGATCGTGGACCGCAACCGCCGCGACTCGCTCCAGCTCATCCGGATTCAGAACGACTTGTACCAGATCGGCCTGACCCTGCGCGAGGCCGCCGAGAGCGGGGACCAGTACCCTCTCACCGGTTACCACGGGGCGTTGCAGGCTCTGCGCACGGATCTCGACGATGCCATCGCGCAGGAGCACGGACTCGCTCCGAATTCCCGCACGCGCGACCAGCAGGAACTGCTGGAAGCCAGCCTGCGCCGTTTCTGGGACGAAATGGACCAGATGTGGATGCTGGCTTCCGCCGGGCAGGAAGGCGAAGCGCGCACGCTGGTCCGCACGCGGCTGAACTCCGAGCGAGGCACGCTCAATTCGACCGTGGCGCAGTTGCTCGTAGAAAACAGCGACGCCGGGTCGGCCGGAGAGCGGGCCATCTCAGACATTTACCGCCGGGGCGAGACCAACCTGTATTGGTTTATCCTCGCGGTGCTCATCACCATATCCGCCACTGGAGCGTCGGTCATCCGGTTCAGCCGGCGCATCTTCGAGCGGCTGGAGACTGTTTCCGACGAGCGCAAGGAACTGGCGGGCAAGGTCATCACGGTGCAAGAGGAGGTTTTCCGCACTCTGGCGCGTGAATTGCACGACGATTTCGGACAGGTACTGACCGCGCTCGGCGCCATGCTGCAACGCGCCAAACGCCGCATTCCCGAAGATTCGCCCGCGCAGGCGGATCTCCAGGAGATCCGCGACGTCGCCGCAACCACTTTGGAGCGCGTGCGGCTGATGTCCCAGATGCTGCATCCCCCGGTTCTGGACGACCATGGACTGGAGAAAAGCATCGAATGGTACTTAACGCAGTTCCGGAAACAGTCTGGATTGGTGGTTCATTATGAGAAGATCGGAAATGGACCGTGGATCGGTGACCAGGTTGCCATCCATGTGTACAGGATCCTGCAGGAGGCTCTGAACAACGTTCTCCGTCATGCGAAGACCTCCGAGGTTTGGGTGAAGGCGGAATACACTCCCTCCCAATTGCGCCTGGCGGTCGAGGATCATGGCGTGGGAATGCCTGGTTCCCAGCCGCGCCGCGGAATTGGATTGATCTCTATGCGGGAGCGGGCCGGGTTGCTCGGTGGTGATCTGGAATTCGCCAATCCCGCGGCTGGCGGTGTTCGTGTCACGTTGGTTCTGCCTTTGCAGTCTGGAGTCTCTTGAATGACGAGTCCGATCCGGGTTCTTCTCGCCGACGATCATAGCTTGGTCCGCAAGGGCTTTCGCAGGCTGCTGGACGATGCGCCGGAAATCGAAGTGGTGGGCGAGGCGCCCAATGGGTCCGTGGCGATCGAACTAGCTCTTCAACTGAAGCCCCAGGTCGTCGTAATGGACATGGCAATGCCTGAACTGGATGGTATTCAGGCCACCGTTCAGATCTTGCGCCACCTGCCCGAAACGGGGATTCTCATTCTCAGCATGTACTCCGAGGATAATTATGTGCGCAGCGCCTTCGCCGCCGGCGCCCGCGGTTATCTTCTCAAGAATGCGCTTGAAGTGGACCTGCCTTACGCCATCAAGGAAGTCGCCGCGGGGCGCACGGTGCTGGCGCCCGGCTTGAATATGCCGGCGCAGGACCACGCGAGCGACTTCGACAAGTTGACGCAGCGCGAACGGGAAGTGCTGCAGTACATCGTGCAGGGCAAGTCGAACCGTGAGATCGCGGGAATTCTCCGCTTGAGCGTGAACACGATTTCCGTCCATCGCGCAAATCTCATGCAGGCCCTCGGAATCCACCGCACCGCCGATCTCGTGGTGTACGCTCTCCGCCGAGGACTGGTGGCGATGCCCCAAGCACCCGAAAGATAGGACCGGCCGCCCGCGCTGGACGCATTCCGTACTTCAGCAAACCAAGCCGTAAGCTGGCGCGTCCACTCCGGAGTTGCATCCACTGCACTTGGGGCACGAGAAAGGCGCAGGAGTGGGTGATGCGGACCCTCCAGGCCGGTACGGCGGGCGCGAAAGTCGTTCGTTACGGGTCGCGCGATTTAGCCGGCAATCTCGAAATCATGCGACAATTCCGAAACTGGATGTGCGAAAACGGATTACTGGGATCCGCGCTGCCGCTTCTCAGCGCAAACACGTACTGGTATTTCTTGACTAGTAGTTTAATCCTTCTTTACCAATAGCTTACACATCCGGGAGCAGCTTCCTTGAAGCTCTCTGTCTTGCCATTTGGCGGTAGCCCCAAGTACTGGCCGGCGTTCTCAATGACAGCTTTCTCGCTAACATTTGACTGTCAATTAGTCACCACTGCGCAAGCTGTCGATTGGAACAACTGATTTGAATCCCCCGCGTAATTACATTCTGATCCGGCGACGGAAATCTACCCGCCCTGGCCGGTTGCTGAGCCGGGGAGGCCTGGTAGTTTCGCTCGCAGCCCTGGCCCTGCTCATTTTGACCGCCGCCATGGCATTCCTGCTGCGTCCCATAGAGCGCTTCCAAGGCAAGACGGTGGGGGATGAGACGGCAAATCTCATGCCGCTCAGCATTGAGGAGTACGCGCGGAAGTTCCCAAGACAGTTCGAGCGGCAGACTTACCCATACTCCGTAGTGCCTGGCGGCGTCGCGAACGCCGCGGAGGCCAAATTCGCCGCCCTGACCGATCCCGTTGTGGGGGCTCACTACCGGCACTTGGATCTCGGCAATCTGAGGCCCGCCATTTTGAGAGCGGATCGGGCTGGGTATGTCTCCTACCGCAAAGGCGACAAGGTCTTCTGGACCACCAGGAAGATCAGGTTGTTTAAGGGCGAGGCGGTCCTGACGGACGGAACCAACCTGGTGCGTGGGCGATGCGGCAATTTGATCTCGGACTCTCCATCTATGGCTATGTCAGGCATGGAGGAGCCGACCGAAGAGGCGCTAAACACTCCTGCCTCGCCTTCGGATGCTGCGTCCTTCGTCCCGCCGCTGGGAGCCGTCACTCCGCTGGCCGCTGCGGTACCTGGAGACTTGGCGAACCCCGCGGGTCCGCAAGCAGCCGTTACGCCTGACCTCGTACTTGCGTCGGCGTCCGAGCAGCAAGCCGATCCGCTCACGCCGCTGTTCGTTCCGTCGGGAATGCCCTACGGGGCCATCGCAGGCCCGTCGCCAAACCTCGGCGCGAATCCTGGCGGCACAACCACAACCACGGGAGGAGGCGCTACCACCCCGATCACGCCACCTCCGGCTACGAATCCGGCGAATCCAACCACGCCTGTGACTCCTCCAAACCCTTCGCCCTCGCAGCCGCCCGTGGACCCAACCCCACCGGTTGGACCGGAGCCCCCTTTGCCGCCCTCTGTCTCGCCTCCGAGAACTTTCCCGGGAGCACCGTCGCCCGTGCCGCCGTTTTGGGGGCCGACGCCAGGAAGGCCTTCCCCGGATCCGGGGCCGGTACCGACAACGCCACCTATCGGCCCCGATCCAGGGCCTTTGCCGCCAGACGTGGGGCCCCTGCCAACACCACCGGGTCCAGGGCCGGGGCCAGGTCCAGGTCCAGGTCCGTCTTCCGTGCCGGAGCCCGCGACCTGGCTGCTGGCGGGCGCCGGATCGCTTGGACTGCTCTGGCGGGTTCACTCGAACCGCCGCCGCAGCCGGGCGCTCGTCAAGCCGGACTAGCGGGCGCGTCCGGCATCGCCGCAAACCTCCTGTTCCAGGCCCTGAAATAGGCCCGTTCAGGGCCAGGTGGTATCGTATCGGTTACGGGCCAGAGGGTCCGCCGGATATCCCCTATGCACCAGATTCAGCCGATCGTGCCTCTTACCCTGGAGGGCGCCAGCGTCCTGCATCAGATGTTCCGTGTCCGTTGGGACGAGTGGCGCGCCGTAGACGGTCATACACGCTCCGAACTGCTGGAAGAAGCAAGCGCGTGGCTCGCGAAGGCCGAGTCCTCCCAAGGCGGCAGGCAGAGCGCCGCCTACGCCATGCTGGGGCACAAGGGCGACCTGATGCTGCTCCACTACCGCACCGATTTCCCAGGCTTGCTGGAGGCGCAACTGCAGGTCTCGCGCCTGCGGCTCGCCGAATACCTGGAGGTCGTGAACTCTTACGTGAGCGTGGTTGAGTTGGGTCTTTACGAGTCCACGAAGAAGATCTACGAGGATTTGGCTGCCCGCGGCTTGCAGCCAGGCACCGCGGATTGGGACCAGGCCGAACGCGAGACGATTGAGCGCCAACGCACGGCTATGGCGGTCCGGCTTCATCCCGAGGTGCCGCCGGCCCGGTATCTGTGCTTCTATCCGATGGACCGCAAGCGCGGCGAGCGGAAGAACTGGTACGCCGAGTCCTTTGCCGAGCGCCAGCGGATGATGCACGAGCATGGCCTCATCGGCCGCAAGTACGGCGGGGTGATCAAGCAGGTCATTTCCGGCTCGATCGGCTTTGACGACTGGGAGTGGGGCGTCGATCTTTTCTCGGAGGATCCCGTCGCCTTCAAACAGATCATCTACGAGATGCGCTTCGACGAGGCCAGCGCCGTTTACGCGCTCTTCGGGCCGTTCTACATCGGTCTGCGAGTACCTTCCAAAGGTCTGGAGGCCTTCATGGCCGGCGACGCCCGCGCGGCGATCGGGTAGCCCAGACTCAGAAGTTTATTGAGGGATTTTGCACGGTAGGGCGGACCCCCTGGTCCGCCCTACCTACAAAGCGCCTTCTCTAGAGAGCCTCTTCCGGGATGACCGTCGCCTTCGTAATGCCGTCCATCTTCGGGAAGCTGGCTTCCAGATAGGCATTGCCTAGCGTCCGGACCTTGCCCTGATCGGGGCCGCTGCCGTAAGGCGCGCCCTCGCCATAACCCGCGTACAGTTTCTCCACCACGTCGAAGCCTTCCACCACTTTCCCAAATGGAGCGAAGCCCATGCCGTCGAGCCTCTGGTTGTCCACCAGGTTGATGAAGACCTGCGACGTGCGCGTGCCGGGACCCGCCGTGGCGAAAGTGATGGTGCCCTTTGCATTGGTCTGAGTGACTGGATCGTCCTTGAGGTTGGACACTTTCGGAGCCGTCTTCGGATCGGCCGGCAGTCCGAACTGCACCACAAAACCAGGCAGCACTCGGAAGAACTTCGCGCCGTCATAGAAGCCGCCAGTGACGAGCTCGGCAAAGCGCGCCGCGCCCAGCGGAGCCCATTCCGGCGTCAATTCGATCACGATATCGCCCTTAGTTGTCTCGAACTTTACTTTAGCCATGGTTGATTGAAATTCCTTTTCGTATCGCACGCAGCGCCATTCGGGCACACTTTCGAGCGCGGACGCTGTCTGGGCAGACGTCCGCGCTCGCGTGGACGCCTCCGGTTGCTCTCTCGATGGCTGAGGAACGCCCGCCGGGCGCTCAATCCACCACCGATGCTTTGAAAATCTTATCGAGCAGGGGGAACTTAGACTCCGCGTAGGAGTCGCCTTCCACCGCCAGCTTGCTCGGATCCGGTCCCGTGCCGCGCGGCGGCATCTCGCCATATCCGGAATAGAAAAGCTCCAACGCCGCGTCCATGCCATCTATGACCCTCGCAAATGGCGCGAAGCCCTGTTTGTCGAGTTCCGTGTTATCGCGAAGGTTGATGAATACCTGCGTCCGTCGAGTCCCCGGGCCATTGGTGGCAAAGCTCATCATGCCCCGCTTGTTGCTCTGCTTCACCGGATCGTCTTTGATCGGCAGGCTATTGAACACCCCATTGGTGTGCGGATCGGAAGAGACCCCGAACTGTACCACGAAGTGCCTCTTCACACGAAAGATCCGCGACTTGTCGAAGAAGCCCAGGTCCACCAACCGCCAGAAGCGCTCTGCTCCGCGCGGCGCCCAGTCCTTGTGGACCTCCACAACGAACGGTCCCTTGTTGGTGGCGAAACGAACCTTGTAGACGTCCGGCATCGTCCGGGCCACTTGCTTCCTGGGTGGTTCCTGTCTCTTCTCCGGAGCCGGTCCACAGGCGGCCAGCGACAACAGCGCCAGCGCAAGGGCGAGCCGGATTAACTCGCGGTAACATATCGCGCGCATCGTCGCTATTCTCTCATTTCGGAGTGTGCTCTACCATAAATCCATGCTCGTCTGGGATACGCCGCCCGCCTGGTTGCCCAGGTCATTCAGTGCACTCAGCCACTACAACTCGCGGACTTTCACCTCCGACGTCATCGCCGGAATGACTGTAGGACTGGTGGCGCTGCCGCTCTCCATGGCCTTTGCCATCGCCAGCGGGCTGCCTCCGCAGGCCGGCATCTACTGCGCCATCTTCACCTACTCGGCAGCCGGCGCGCCGACGACCCGCACCGGATCGACCAACAACCACGCAAGAGCGCCCGCTCCGCACAACACTGCCGCGACCAGGAACGAAAAAGACCAGCCGAAGTAGTTGGCCAGAATCGGCGTCAGCGACGCGGTTAACGCACCGCCGATCTGATTGCCCATGTTCATAAATCCCGAGAGCACGCCCGCCGATGGTCCGGAGATGTCCGCCGAGACTGACCAGAAAGAACTCTGCGAGAAATACAGCGCACCCGCTCCGCCGGCCAGCAGCACAGTCGCCATTTGCGGGGTAGCCGCGAGCGGCCCAAATGCCAGGAACACCGCCGAGACGCCCATGCTCACCGCTCCCAGAACACACCGGCCGCGACGCCGGCCCCAATGCCGCGTGACGAAATCGCTGACGGTGCCGCCCAGCGGCGAGCCAACCGCCATCGCCAGGAACGGCAGCATCCCCAGGATCGCGCTCGACTTCAAATCCATCCCGCGCACCTTGGTGAGATAGATGAAGAACCAGGTGAAGTAAATATACGCCGTGTAGCCGTAGGTGAAATAGCTCAGGCTCATGGCCATCACCGAGCGGCTGCGTGCCAGTTGCGTCCAGCGCAGCGCGGGCGCGTTGGTCGTGGTTGCCGCTACGGGCAGTCCTGCTTCGATGGTCCGGACCTCTTCGGCCGTGACCCAGGGATGCTGTTCCGGTTCGTCGCGCGCAATGAAGAACCAGACCCCGCCGATGACCAGCCCGATCAGCGCGCTGATCCAGAACGTCCAGTGCCAGCCGTAGTGCGTGAGGATGTAGGTCACCATCGGCGGCGTCACGCCCGCGCCGATACCGACGCCGGCGAAGATCACGCCGTTGGCCACGCCGCGCTCCGCGGTCGGAATCCACTTCGACACCAGCCGGTTGGAGGAAGGATAGACCACGGCTTCACCCAAGCCGAGCGCGAGGCGCACGCTCAGCAGAATCAGCAGCGCGCCGGCAACGCCACTCGGCGCCATGGCGGTCAGTGAGGTGAACACGGCCCACCAGATGGTGGCAATCAGGAGAGTGCGCCGGGGTCCATAGCGGTCGACCAGGCGCCCGCCCGGCACTTGGAAGAGTGCATAGCCGATGACGAACGCGCTGAAGACCCAGCCTAATTGCGTATTGGAAAGGTCGAACTCCTTTTGCAGTATTGGCCCGGCAATGGAGATGTTGACGCGATCGAGATACGCCGTAGCGCTGATAGCGAACATCCAGGCGACGAGCAGCCAGCGCAGCCGGCCCCGCAAAAGTTCTCGCATGTAGAAGCTCCAAACCGAAGATGAATTGCGCGCTCCGGTCTGGACCTCGGCTCGCAGAGGCTGCACAAACGGGCCTGCGCGGGATGCGCGCGCGCCCTCGCCTCGCTTGGCCAGCCGACGAACAGCATATCAACTTCGCGGTCAGCCGATGCGGGCTGCGGCTTCGACGCTTCATTCCCGTGAAGCGCTATGGACAATCGCGCGCAGTTCTCGCCGGATGGTGTACGATTGTACACAGAAAATGGACGTTGAATGGGACCCGGACAAAGCGCGCCTGAATGTTCGTAAGCACGGCATTCATTTCTCGGATGCCCTTCCGGTCCTGGAGGATGAGAACGCTTTGACCATGACTGAGGAATCGGCCGATGGCGAAGAGCGTTGGATCACGCTCGGCGCCGGCGCGCTCGGACGGATTCTGGTGGTGGTTTACACATGGCGCGGGCGAAGGGTGAGGGTGATTTCGGCCCGCCCCGCGACACCGCGCGAACGGCGGCAGTACGGAGAGGGCTTATGAAAAAAGAGTATGACTTCACAAAAGCGAAACGCGGGCCGGTCGTGAAAGTCCCGGCAGGCAAGACGCGAGTGACGATCCGCCTCGACGACGACATTCTGGAGTGGTTTCGAAAACAAGTGGATGAAGCGGGCCGGGGCAATTACCAGACCCTGATCAACGACGTCCTGCAAGATTACATAGCCCGTCAGCGCGAGCCCCTGGAATCGACAATTCGCAGGGTGCTCCGGGAAGAACTGCGCCGAGCGGGGTAGCACCCGGTATTCAACATCGCCCCCGGTCCAGGTCGTGCGAAGATCCATACCCGCCAGACGTCCTCCCTCAAGGCTTCAGAACTGCGCGCGCAAACCCCGCCAGTCTCGGAATCGTCGATACTCCGTATAGTCCGTTGTCCGGGATGCGTTTCTTGTTCAAGCAGTATGCTATCGCCGAACACAAGCACAGGAGACCGCGACGGCAAGCGCGGAGCCGCGAATCGTTCGCCCTGCTCTGCTTACGTGCTCTCCGCGGGTCTTGCGAAACCGGCCGGGGCCATGCAAGCTGAGGGAGAATGCCCGAACTGCCGGACATCGAGGCCTATATCGCAGCGCTGGAACCGCGCGTGATGGGACTGCCGGTCGAGCGCATCCGGCTGGCCAGCCCGTTCTTGCTTCGAACCACGACCCCGCCGCTCTGCGAGGCAGAGGGAAGAACGGTGCGCGAGTTGCGGCGGGTCGGAAAACGGATCGCGATCGGCCTCGAGGGCGATCTGTGGTTAGTGCTGCACCTGATGATCGCCGGCCGCTTGCATTGGAAGCCTCCCCACGCCGCGCTCAAGGGTCGTCAGAATCTGGCGGCTTTCGATTTTCCGCCAGGCTCGCTCACGCTCACCGAGGCCGGCGCGAAGCGGAGAGCCTCGCTCCATGTGGTGGCCGGCGAAGCCGGGTTGCAGAGCCTGGACCCGGGCGGCATCGACATTCTACCGGCCGATCTGGAGCGCTTCCGCGCCGCGCTGGTCCGTGAAAACCAGACTCTGAAACGCGCGTTGACGGATCCCCATATCGTCTCGGGTGTCGGGAACGCGTACTCCGACGAGATTCTCCACGCTGCACGGCTCTCGCCACTCGCGCTGACCCATAAGTTGACGCCGGAAGAATGGGACCGCCTCTTCATTGCGGCGCGCGCCACGCTCGAATTCTGGCTCGGCCACCTGCGCGCGGAGGCACTCCAGCGGTTCCCGGAGAACGTCACCGCGTTTCGCGAAGGCATGGCCGTTCATGGACGCTACGGGAAACCATGCCCCCGGTGCGGTGCGAAGATTCTCCGCATCCGCTACGCGGACAACGAAACGAACTACTGCGCGAATTGCCAGACCGGCGGCAGGGTGCTCGCCGATCGCAGCCTTTCCCGGCTGCTGGGTTCCGACTGGCCTCGCACGCTCGATGAACTGGAGGATTTGCGGCACCATTGAACGACGGGCGCTTGCCGGGTGATCGAGTCCCGCCAGTCGGCATCCCACCGGCCAAGCTTCCTTTGGCACATGGTTCGTCCGGAGAAAGACCCCTGGGAAGGGGGAAGCTAGTGTGCCGAGTTGTAAGTTCGCCGCATAAATCCAGGTGGGGCGGACGTCCACGTCCGCGCCGGACCTCCAGGTCCGGCTCTTTCGGACGCCAGGAACGCCAGGAAGAAGGCCGACGTGGA
>Ga0181528_10000530_pt1 | contig 26881 bp, 24 predicted proteins | sample PEATcosm2014_Bin_47_FD_119742 | JGI IMG/M metagenome (GOLD analysis project Ga0181528, IMG submission 119742) | Peatland microbial communities from MTU Mesocosm Facility, Houghton, MI, USA - PEATcosm2014_Bin10_10_metaG | ecosystem: Environmental > Terrestrial > Soil > Wetlands > Peat | place...
ATCACACCGGCCGGAATCGCTTGACCGCACCGACGATCACCACGATGAAGAACAGCAGCACGATGCCCTGCACCACCGCGAAGACAGGTCCGGACGGCGGATTGCCGGGCGCCAGCGCCGTCAAGACCGGTATCTTGAGGAAGCTCTGGATCACCAGCACGAAGACGTTGAAATAAAGCGAAAGCAGCGCGGTCACCGCATAGATCCAGCGCCATGCGCCTGACAGCTTCATGCCGTACAGCGCGATGCAGGCGATCGCCAGTAGCACCAGCGACAGCCCGGCGATGACGTAAGAGGGTTTGAAGCCTTCGAACGGAAACGGAAAGCCGGTGGCGCTGGTCAGGATGGTGAACAGCAGGAAGATCGCGGTCAGGCCCGGCTGGCGCCGCGAACCGAGCATGCCGAACATGACGATGATGCCGGCGACGATGGCGATCAGGCTGATGATCACATGGACCAAAGTGAAGGTCGCCAGACTCATTCCGAAAACCATGATGCATCCCCATTTTCAAATTCGATAGAAGCCACGACGCGCAAAATGCTACGACGCGTGCTCTGAAAAAGCCATATCGGATCACGACCGAGAGTTGCGCAGGCGCTGCCGGAATTTCTTGCACAATTGTGACAAACTGCGCGGACGATAGCCGCCCTCAATAATAGCGCGGGATCGGTCCGTTATGCGGGGTCATCCGATCCCTCAGATCGAACAGCGCCTCGTCGACATAGCACCAGCCCCAGCCTTCCGGCGGATCGTAGCCTTCGATGATCGGATGGCCGGTGGCATGGAAATGTTTTGACGCGTGCTTGTTCGGTGAATCGTCGCAGCAGCCGACATGGCCGCAGGTTCGGCAGATCCGCAAATGCAGCCAATCGCTGCCGATCTTGAGGCATTCCTCGCAGCCGAGCGCGCTTGGCGTTACCTCGCGGATGCCGGCGACGTGGGTGCAGTGCTTTGCCATTTCCGTTTCTCCTGATGGTGCCGTCAAAGCGCCGGCTTGGCGGTGTCGCCGAGAAAGCCATGCAGCGCCGCCACCACCTGGGCGCCCTCGCCGATCGCACCGCCGACCCGCTTGACCGATCCGGAGCGCACGTCGCCGACCGCGAACACGCCGGGCACCGAAGTTTGCAGCGCCGACGCCAATTCGCCGCTCGCCTTGCTGCATTGCGCGCCCGTCACGACAAAACCGCCGCGATCGACCATGACGCCGCAGCCCTTGAGCCAGCCGGTGGCGGGATCGGCGCCGACGAACAGAAAGAGATTGCGGATGTCGAAGTCGCTGTCCTCGCCGGACAGCCGGCTGCGCCAGCGCACCTGCTCGAGCGAGGCTTGCGGGACGCCTTCAAGCCCCACCACCTCGGCGTTGAACATCAATTCGATGTTCGGCGTCGCCTCGATGCGCTCGATCAAATAGCGCGACATGCTGGCGCCGAGGCCGCCGCCGCGGATCACCATGTTGACCCGCCTTGCATGCCCCGACAGGAACACCGCGGCCTGGCCCGCCGAATTGCCGCCGCCGACCAGCACGATGTCCTGTTCGGCGCAGAGCCGCGCCTCGATCGGGGAAGCCCAGTACCAGACCCCGCGACCCTCGAAATCGGCGAGATTGGCGATCTCCGGGCGGCGGTAGCGCGCGCCGCTCGCCACCACCACCGATCTCGCCTGCAGCACCTCGCCGCTTTCGAGTTTCAAGCCAAAGGTGCCGTCCTTGCGCGAACAATCCAGCGCTTTCACTTCCACCGGGATCATCATCTCGGCGCCGAATTTTTGCGCCTGGTTGAAGGCGCGCGCAGTCAGCGCCTGACCGGAAATGCCGGTCGGAAAACCCAGATAGTTTTCGATTCGCGCGCTGGCGCCGGCCTGGCCGCCGAATGCGCGCGCATCGCACACCGCGACGCTGAGCCCTTCGGACGCCGCATAGACCGCGGTCGATAGTCCCGCCGGACCGCTGCCGACCACGGCAACATCATACACCTTGTCCTGCGCGACGCCGCGGATCATGCCCAGCGCGCGCGCCAGTTCGGTCTCGCCGGGATTGCGCAGCACGGTGCCGTCGAGCACCACCACCAGCGGCCAATCCGACGGCGAGGGCGAGTAACGCGCGATCAGTTCGGCAGCGTCGTGATCGGTGGCGGGATCGAGCAGATGATGCGGAATGCTGTTGCGGGTGAGAAATCCGCGCAGCCGGACCACGCCGCTGGAATCCGCGGGCCCGATCAGCACCGGGCCGCCGGCGCCGGCCTGGATCAGGCTGACCCGGCGCAGGATCAGCGCGCGCATGATGCGCTCGCCGAGATCGGCTTCGGCCACCAGCAGCGCCCGCAATTGCGCCGGTGCAATCAACAGCGTCTCGACGTCGCCTTCGGCCAGGCCATCGACAAGCGCGACGCGGCCGGACAATTGGCCGATTTCGGCCAGAAACTGCCCGGGGCCCTGATCGATGACAGGCGTGACATGGCCAAGGCCATCGCGCTGGGTGATGGTGACGTGGCCGGACAGAACAATATACATCCCCGGCCCGGGTTTGCCGGTCTCGAACAGTCTTTCGCCGTCCTTGAAGTTGCGAATTTCGGCAAATCGCCGCACCCGCGCGATCTCCGGCGCCGTCAGAGTAGGAAAGGTCTGCTCATGGCGCGGGAAGAAAGCCGCTCGCGGCGCGCCGGGCGCTATTGTGGTTGCCGTCGTCGTACCCTCACTCATTCGCATCTCACCCATCGCGGATTTCCGAAGCGGCTACTCGTCCTGCTTGCTTGCGCCGTCGTCATATGGCGAGGGGGCGTCGGTATTGGAAGGTGCGGCGGGATCGCCGCGCCCGCGCGCCTGCGATTTGCGCCGCTTGAGATTTTCGCGCAGCGCCAGCTTCAATCGGTCTTGCCGCTGATCCTGTTTTGCGCTTTTGCCCGAAATTGCAAATGCGCTGCCTCGCCGCTCGCCTTTGTCGTCATCATCCTGCATCGCGACCTGTTGCTTGCTGCTTTCGAAATCCTTGACGAAGTTTTTGGCAAAGTTCTTGACGAAAATCTTCAAAATCCCCTGGAGAGACTAGACCGATGAGCAGGGTGCCTCGGCCGTATTAAATGCTCTGGCGGCTTTGTCGCAAAGGACGCCGGAGGGCGGCAGGCCGGCGAAATGATCGAATTCGTGGCCCCGAACTGCCCGGCCAAGGTCCCGCAGACGCTGGGCGAGGACAAGGGGAACCGGATCGGGCCGGAACTGATCGGCCTGAAAAAGGCCGCGAGGCCGCCTGAGGGGGCCGTTTTCGGTGCTTTTCGGCCTCCTGCCGCGCTTGCGCGAAAGGGGGCCTTGTGGCAAGGATCGGCCCGCTCTGTAGGGGCCTTTGGGCCGATTCTCGTATCCGGAGCATGCTGCCGTAGCTCAGTGGTAGAGCACTCCATTGGTAATGGAGAGGTCGACAGTTCAATCCTGTCTGGCAGCACCATTTTCTTGAGAAAATCAGTATTTTTCGAACAGTCCCGAAAATTCGGGCAGGTCTAGATGCAGAACGATGCAGGAAAACGCATCGATTCTGTCACGTGTCTCACCCGCGAAAACATGTTTCGTTCATGCTCTCGGGCGATCAAAGCGAGCTCTGGCTCGCGGTCCGCCGTTTCTCGCCATTCAGCATTCTCAAGAGCGCCCAGATGGTGCTGCCGAGGTACAGAAACGAGGCGGGGATGCACATCAACACACCGCCGAGGGCTTGGTCGTCGATGGAATTGGCGGCGTAGGCCGCATAAAGCGGTCGGGGCGCGAAGGTGATCAGGGCCGCCAGGAAGCTTCCCTGGATGCCGACCAGCGACACCATGAGGATCATCATGCCCGGGCTGAGCCTTCGCTCGCCGCTGGTCATAACGACGCGCCAAAATGCCGTACTGGTCGCCAGCAGGACGAAATGCTCGCCGGCGTGGCCCCATTTGTTGGCAAGCGCCCAGTTGTAGGTCGCCGGCGCGTGCCAAAACCACAGAGAGCCGACAAAGGCCGCGCACACGACCCAGGGGGTTACATTTGCATGCGCAGCGGATCTGACGCCCGGAATTCCGAGAATGGCGCGCCCGGTCCGGCGACGCCCATTTAGCGGCAACAGCCAGAGGTAGACGAGGTGAGCGTTCGAATACGCGATCAGGGGTGCCGCGAGCAGTACCAGCATCAAGTGCTGGACCATGTGGACGGAGAACAGCTCCTCGGCAAATGCATCTATCGGCGACAGGAGCGCGAGTCCGACTACCGCAAGCGCAGCTGCAAACGACAACACCCGCCACCCGGAAACCGGCCACCGCGTCGCGGGCCGGGACAGCATCCGAGCCAAGCCGCCGAGATAGAGCGCTGCCGCGATGCCGATGACAATCGCCACCGCGGGATCACCGAACCATGAGTTCCAGCCTACCGCGTCGGCGTGCGATCCGCCGTGCGCGGAGGCGGGCGAAGATCCAAGCGTCGCCGCAAGTGTTACGAGGCAGATCAGGAAGAATGACATGAGACGACCAGCAACGGGATGATCAGCGAAAAGCCCACCGCGACCAGAAACATCGAACTAGCTATCAGCCCGGCCAGAGCCAGGAACCGGGTCCGCCCGTGACCATGGGTCAGCGCGCTGTGGGAGCCGCCGCCGGCTTCGGATCGCGACAAATTCCAGCTTCGCCCCGCCGCCCACAATGCCAGCAGCACAATCAGCAACGCCGCCAGACCGACGGCGACCAATCCGCTCGTGACCAACGAGGAGGCAGCGTCCTCGGAAAGACCGGAACACCGCTTCATTCCCAGCAGCACGGAGATATTGAGTTGCACGAACCAGGCGGTCGGCGCTGCAAACAGCGCCGCGCTCAAGAGCCAGGGCGAAACCGTGTGGCGAAGCGGTGACGGATGAGAGACCGGACTCAGGGGGGGCGGCGAAGTCATGAGAACCTCGGAAACAGATAGATCGCGGTGAAAACCGCGAGCCAAACGACGTCGACAAAGTGCCAATAAAGAGTGCCCAGGAAGGCGCATTCGGGATGACGGTTGAGACGGCCGCTGACCGACCAGCCCATCAGCACCAGAAGCATCAGGAGCCCGACCACGACGTGTGCCATGTGGAAGCCGGTCAGGGTGAAATAGATCGCGCTGTAGGCGTTGGTTTTCAGCGTGAACGGCTTTGCCGCCCACTCAAAGCCCTGCACCACCAGGAAGATCGTTCCGAGAACAAATGTGCCCGCAAGCGCCAGCTGCAATCGCGCTTTATTGGCTCCCCTGCGCGCGCCCCAGCCCAGCAGGAAGCTGCTGGCGACGAGAACGACGGTGTCCGGCGCAGACAGGGCCAAGGATGGCGGGCCCGCGGGAGGCCACGCGCCGGGGGATTGGGAACCGAGATAGGCATATGCAAAGATCAGGTAGACGAAAAGGATGCCCTCGGTGGCGATCAGACACATCATCCCCCACCAGCGGGTCGAGATCAGCTCCTGGCCGCCGACCGGCAACGAGGTTTCGGCGAGGTGAATGTCAGCCATGGACTGCAGGCCTTTCCTTGGCCGCGTGATCGCGGGGCGCGAGCCAAACCAGAAGCACCATTGCGGTCCAGACAGCCCCTGCCCCAACCACCCAGAAATTGATCAGCAGCATTCCGCAAAAAATGACCATCATGCCGAGCGCGGTCAGCAGCGGCACCAGAGTATCGCCAGGCATTTTGAGGATGACATCGGGCTCTGCGTCCAAAACGGTGACGCCGACGGTTTCCTTGCCCTCGTCGAGTACCAATCCTCCGTGAACCGTAGATCGGTCGGTCGTCTCGTCCAGCCGATCTTCCCAAAGCGGATGCCGGCTCGCGATGACGGGAATGACCGCGAAATTATAGGGCGGCGGAGGTGACGAAACCGACCATTCCAGCGTGGGCGCATCCCAGGGATTCGGCCCGGCGACGGCGCCCAATGTTCGACTTCGAACAATATTGACCAGCAGCAGCAAAATGCCCGCCGCAAGGAGAAAGGCCCCCGCTGAAATCAGCAGATTGTATCCGCCAACTCCCAACTCGGCCGAGTAGGTGTAGACCCTGCGAGGCATGCCCATGAGGCCGATCAGGTGCATCGGGAAAAACGCCAGATTGAACCCGATAAACATGGTCCAGAACGTCCATTTGCCCAGCCTTTCGTCCATCATGCGGCCGGTGATCTTGGGGAACCAGAAATGGATTCCGCCGACGACCGGGAAAACATTGATGCCCAGCAGCACGTAGTGGAGATGCGCGACGATGAAGTAGGTGTCGGTCAACTGCCAATCGAGCGCTACCGAGGCGGTCATGAAGCCGGATACGCCTCCGATGACGAACAGCAGAATGAAGCCGGCAAAGAAAAGAAACGGCGTCTTGAATTGCGGTCTTCCGGTCCAGATCGTCGCGATCCAGGCAAAGACGGCAATTGCGCTCGGGATCGCGATCACGAAACTGGCGGCACTGAAAAACGAAAGCGCGACCACGGGCAGACCGGTCGCAAACATATGATGCACCCAGACGCCGAAGCCGAGGATCATCGTCGAGACGGTAGAAATGGCGACCAGCGTGTAGCCAACCAGCGGGCGACGGCAAAACACCGGCAAAGCGTCGGAAACGATCCCCATGCCCGGCAGCACCAGTGCGTACACCCAGGGATGGCCAAAGACCCAGAACAGATGCTGCCACAACAAGGGCTGCCCGCCGCCGGATATCACATAGAAGTGGGTGAAATAGCGCCGATCCATCCACAGCAGGAAGCAGGCGAGACTGACCGCCGGCACCGCCAGCAGATTGGCGACCGACGCGGTCAACGTTCCCCATACCAGGATCGGAAGCCGGTTCACCGACATTCCGGGCGCCCGGCAGCGCAGCACCGTGACGACAAAATTCGCCGAACCAACGACCGTGGAGATGCCCAGGAAAATCAATCCCAGCGAATAAATGTCAATGTTGATGCCCGGATCATATTGCAACTCGGTGTTGGGAACGTAGTTGAACCATCCGCCGTTCGGCGCCTGCCCCAGCGGAAAACTTATATAAAGAAAGATTCCCGCAAAAAGGTAGACCCAGTAGCTCAGCGCATTGAGCCGGGGAAACGCCATGTCGCGCGAGCCCAGCAGCAGAGGCCACAGATAATTCGAGAATCCCGACAGCATCGGCAGCGCGTAAAGAAAAATCATCGTAACGCCGTGCATCGAGAAAAGCTGATTGTAGGCCTCGGGCGACAGCAGTTTCAGGCCAGGCTGTGCCAACTGGATCCGCATCAGGAGGGCTTCGACGCCGCCGATAACGAGAAAGAAGAACGCGGTGCAAAGATAGCGGACTCCGATTTTCTTGTGATCGACGGTTGCGAGCCAACCGTAGATGCCGGGGGCAGTCTCCCAGATGTCGAGCAGCTTTCGGCGCTCGCTGGCAGGGAGGTCCTGTGCTATCTCGATCGCCATTATTTCAGACCCTCCAGATAGGCGGTCAGTGCGTCGACCTGGTTGGCCGCCAGATGAAGTTCCGGCATTTTCGACCCCGGTTTGACGCCCTGGGAGTCATTCAGCCAATGCGCGAGGTTGCCGGAGTCGTTCGGCAGAATGCCCGCCGCGATGGTTCTGCGGGATCCGAAATGACTGAGATTTGGGCCCAATATTCCGCCAGCCGGCAGACCGCGGATTGCGTGACAACCGCTGCAGCGCTCGATGAAGGTTTGCTGGGGAATCGCCTTGGGGTCGTTGCGGGCCGGCTCGAGCTGGTGATTCCACCATGTCTGGAAATCGGCCGGAGCCAGTGCGATCACAAAGAACGCCATCTGGGCGTGCTGCACGCCGCAGAATTCCGAGCACTGTCCACGGTAGATGCCGGGCCGATCGGCTTCGATGCGAATTCTATTCGTCTGTCCCGGTATCATGTCCATCTTGCCGGCGAGCTTCGGCACCCAGAAGGAATGGACGACATCGCGTGACCTGAGGTTCAGTTGAACGGGAACGCCGGCAGGGATGACCAGATCGTTGGCGGTTGAAAATTCGCGTGACGGCGTATCCGACCGATAGCGGACCTCCCACCACCATTGTTGTCCGGTGACGTCGATGTTGACCTCTGCCGCGCGAGAGGTGTCCGACAAACCCCGGACGGTCCAAAGGGTCCAGACCGCCGAGGCGAGCAGCAGCACCGTCGTGACCGACAGCCCGACGCCAATCCAGCGCAGCGACGATCTGTCGTCGCCACGGCCCAGCCCGTCCGTTTGGGCGCGCCGCCGGAAGATCGAAAAGACGAGCAGCGCGCCGGTGATCAGGCACACGGCGACCGAAATGCCCAACAGGCCCCAGCCCAGCGATGCGATCGATCGCGCGGCAGGACCCTCGCCTTCAAGATAACCCAACGGCGCGCGAGCGCAGTTGGACAGCATCAGCAGCGAGAACAGGCCGGCGGCGGAGCGCTTCATTGCTGATCCGAAGCCCCTTTTCCCTGCCCCTTGTCGCCGAGGTCTCCTTGCATCGCTGCCTGGTAGTCTTTGGCCGGAAAGGAACCGCCGAGCGATTGCAGGTAGGCGGTCAACTGCCAGATGCTGCGCGCGGGCAGTTTCTTTCCCCATGACGGCATGCCTTTGGGGCGACCGGACGCAATCGACTGGTAGATCTGGGCCGGCGTGCCGCCATATCGCCAGTAGGTGTCCGTGAGGTTCGGACCCATGTTTCCCTTGGCGTCATAACCGTGACACCCGGCACAGTTCATGGATATGAAGAGCTTGTGACCCTCGGCAACCGCGTTTGGATCGGAGGCTTCCGGATTTGCCGTTTCGGCGGATAAGATCGCCGCGGACTGCCCTGCGACATCTCCCAGCGGAAGCGAGGCGCTCGTTGCCTCATATTCGCCTCCCTTCAGCTGCGAATACGCGTGACGCGAGCTAACAATCCAGCCAGCCACGCCTGCGGCGATTGCCGCGACCAGGATGCCGCCTAGGATCGACTTGGCCAACTTCATATCGGCCTCCTGATTTCATTGCGGCGTTGCGGCGGCGGGAGCGCTAGCTCCGCGCGGTGGGCTTTCCGGCGATTGAATGGCGTCGCCATTCAAGGAGAAAACGTAAAGGGTGTTGCCCCTGGGTGGGAAACCCGCCCGTGATTTCTGGACCATCGCGGCGCCGCCGACACCGGCTGCGACCGCAACGTATTGCCGCCCGTCCGGTCCGGTATAGGTGATCGGCTGGCCGATAATTCCGGACCCAAGCTTCTGGGACCAGAGTATTTTGCCGGTCCACGCGTCCGCCGCGCGAAACCAGCCATCCGTCGTCCCATAGAAAACCAGGTCTCCCGCAGTGGCGATTGCGCCGCTCATCACCATGAATTTCTCGGGAATTTCCCAGATTTTCTTGCCGTGAGCCGGATCCCAGGCAATGAAGCCGCCCCAATTGCCGTCTTTGCCATCAACGGAGGAGCGCTCCATCTCCATCCCGTCATACGGTGTGCCCGGTATGTAAGAGGCTTCGTGGTCGGTAAGTCCCATGCAGATGTTGAATATGCCGACATAGAGCAGGCCGGTATTCGGGCTGAAGGCCGGTGGCTCCCAATCCTTCTGGCCAATGTCAGGCGGGCAGACCCGGTCAAGCTTGACCCCGGGCTTCGGCTCTTGAGCGGGATCGACAATCGGCCGACCCGTCTTCATGTCAAAGCCGGTCGACCAGTTTTGATATGCAAAATTCTTTGCGACCAGGACTTCGCCGTTGGTGCGATCGATCGTATAGGCGTAGGTGTTGCGATCGAAGTGAACCAGCGTTTTGCGGACCTTGCCGTCGATCGGCATATCCAGCAGCACAGCTTCGTTGATGCCGTCATAGTCCCATTCGTCATGCGGCGTAAATTGGTATGCCCATTTCGCCTGGCCCGTCGCCGTATCTCGCGCGAACATCGCGCTGGTCCAGAGATTGTCACCGGGGCGTTGGGCAGGCACGCGCGGTCCCGGATTGGACGTTCCGTAGAACACAAGCTTTTGGTCGGGATCATAGGATATGAAGCCCCAGGACGCGCCCGCGCCGGTGTGCCACATGTCCGCCGGCCACGTTGTAACGCCGAGGTCCTTGCCTTTCATCCATGGATAGAAAGGATTGAAGCCTTCTCCTATGAGAACGTCCTTGTCGGGTCCAACCGCGTGGGCGCGCCACAACTCCTTACCCGTCCCGATATCCAAAGCCGCAAGCCAGCCGTTGACGCCCATCTCGCCGCCAGAATTGCCGACAAAGACTTTTCCGTCCGCGGCGAACGCGGACATCGTCATCGTGACGCCCTTGTCGACGTCATCCATCTTCGTGCGCCAAACTTCTTTACCGGTTTGCGCATCGACCGCGACCGTGTGCGCGTCCAGAAGATTGTAGATCAGCTTTCCGTCGGCATAAGCCCAGCCGCGCAGGACTGCGTCGCAACAGGCCTTTCCGATGGCTGTCGGAGAAGGATTGGGTTGGAATGACCATTTGATGGAGGGGCTGGGTTTAGTGAGATCGAGTGCGTAGGCGATGTTCGGGTAAGGGGTCACGAGGTACATCGTGTCGCCCACGACCAGCGGTGCGCCTTCATGGCCGAATTGCGTGCCGTCGGAAAACGACCAGGCGATCTTCAAGGTCGCGACATTGCCGGCGTTGATCTGATTGAGGGGGCTATAACGGGTATTGGCGTAATCGCGCGCCTGGCTTGTCCACTCGCCGGGCTTACCGGCACCGTCGAAAGTCGCAGAGGCGCCCGATAGACTTGTGTGAGCAGCCGGGGTCGGTGTTTGCGCAGCCGCCGAACTCGCCCATGCAAACGCAAGTCCAACCGCGCCAAACAATGTTCGCATGACCGCCACCGACCGTTTCCGCAACTCGAATTCCCCGCGGGGTCGAAAGTTCCAGCGCCTAGACTAAAGTAGGTGAGTTCGCGCCGGACCTGTGAGAGCTGAACTATATTGATCAGCTTTGCAGTTTGGAGGCTGGCGGCCGATCGTTCCGGCGAAGCGCCGATCGTCGGCGTCCGTCGGGGCCGCGCGGTCGCAGCGGCAGTTCGAACACACGCCCCGCCGACATCCCGGCTCGCGGCTAAATCTCCGCAAATATCTCCAGCAGGTTTCCGTCCGGATCGCGAAAGAACAGCGTGCGATGTCCGAACGACTGATCGGTCGGCGGCGAGAGCAGTTTTACGTTTTGCCGCACCAGTTCGCCGGCGCAGTGATCGACCTCAAGGGCGGAAACCTTGAAGGCGAGTTGCAGCGACGCGCTGCCGGCGGGCGTCGGCGCATCCGCCGCGGTTCGCGTTGGTGTCGCCAGCGCCAGGATGTTGCTGCCGAGCCGGTATTCGATCCATTTCGGCGAAAGCTCGCGCAGCACGGGGAAGCCGAGCACAGCTTCGTAGAAATGGCGCATCGCCGCCATATCGCGCACGAAAATGACGGTGTAGTCGATTGACCGGATCGCTTGAAACACCGAACCGGAACGCGCAAGCGATTCGTTCACGGCCTCATCTCCATCGGGAACTCTCCAAACATTTTCTTGATCATGTGGTAGATCACGCGTTCGTCATCGCGCGTGAACGAAAACGCACGCCGAGCCTGCAAATTAAGGCATCTTTTAGCTTTCATTAAGCCCCCATTAAGCACGGAAATCCGTTGTTCCCCCGATTGGTTTGGTTATGCCCCGGTGTGACCGAAGGGTGACAGCATTTTATTCAAAAGCCGTCTAACTGCGCGCCATGGAGACGCGCCACACCCGGCCGATCTCGAAAAAAATCTGCTGGAGAACGAACAATGAAGAAGTTTCTACTCGCCACTGTGGCCGTCGTCGCTCTCGGCGCGACCGTGCCTGCACTCGCGGCCGACCTCGGCGCTGCGCCGCGCTACACCAAGGCCCCGGCCTATGCGCAGCCGATCTATAACTGGACCGGCTTCTACATCGGCGGCCATCTCGGCGGCGGCTTCGGTGGCGACAACAGCATCCTCGGTTCGAGCCGCTTCCTCGGCGGCGTCCAGGGCGGCGCCGACTACCAGTTCGCGCCCAACTGGGTCGCGGGTGTCGAAGCGCAGTACAGCTGGACCTCCAGCAACAACAACAGCATCGCCTTCCCGGGCGGCTTCGTCGCGAGCTCGAACAGCGACCAGCTCGGATCGGTCACCGGCCGCCTCGGCTACACCTTCGGCCCGACGCTGCTTTACGCCAAGGGCGGTTATGCCTGGAAGGATAACGACAATCTCGGCGTGAGAACCGCAGGCGGCGTGCCGGTGGCGTTCACCACCTTCGGCCACCACAGCGATGGTTACACCGTCGGCGCCGGCGCCGAATACATGTTCGCCCCGAGCTGGTCCGCCAAGCTCGAATACATGTATTACAATTTCGGCAGCACCACCTTCTCGGCCCCCGTCGCCCTCGCCGGTGCCCGCTTCAACGACGACGAGCATGTCGTGAAAGTCGGCGTTAACTATCGCTTCAACTGGGCCAACCCGATGGCGGCCCGCTATTGATCGCATCTGATCGAAAATAGACGGAAAGGCCGGCCTCGCGCCGGCCTTTTTGCTTTTTTGAGGCGCGCAAAAATCTGCACGGCGCCCCATAAAACTCCGGAGTTTATTAACTCGGTACCACGATACTGCCGCGCGAGGTTCACCCTAAGGGTGAAAGCACGGGCGAGGCAGAACGCATGTCTTCGAGGTTTTCGGCTAACCGACTTTCCATCCGCAAATTCAATTTCAGTTCCTTGCTTGGCTTCTTGCGTCCGCGCTGGGGCGTCCGGGGCAGCCTGTTCGCCGCCTTCGCCGTGATCGCCGGCATGGCCATTGTCATCGCAACGGTGGCGGGCCTGGTGCTGGCACAACTCGGCACGTCGATGGAAGATTTGAGCGGACAGGATATCCCGCGGCTGACGGCCAGCCTGCAGCTCGCCGCCCAGAGCGCGAGCCTGGCCAGCCAGGGACCGGCGCTCTTGGCCTCGCGCAGCACCGAAGCGCTCGCCGAACATACCAAGAAGATGAAGGAAACCCAGCAGACCGCGCTCGCCAAGCTCGGCGAGATCACCGAACTCGGCGCCGACAAGAATGTGGTCGCAGCGCTCGGTGAAACCGTCAAGAATATCGACGACATGATCAAGAGCCTGGGCTCGGCGGCCCGCGAACGGCTCGATGTCGTCGCCCTGCACGACAAGCAGTATGACGCCTTGCGCGCTGCCCAGGCCGGATTCGTTGCCGCCGCAAGCCCGGCGATGCTGGACGCGCAAACCCAGATCAACGCCGTGCTGGGGTCCGCCAACCTTTCCGCCGACGATGCGACCGAAGCGGCGCGGAGCGTCGATCAACTCGGCGGCGTGATCGCCAGCGGCCATCAGGCCGCCTCGGAAATGAACGCCGCGCTCTCGGCCAACAGCAGCGACACGCTCGAGGCGATCGAGAAGGAATTCAAGGACACCCGCGCGCGGGTCAAATCCAATCTCGAATTGCTGCCGAAGAATTCCGGCACCAAGGCGCTGACCGACGCCGCGCAGAAATTGCTGGCGCTCGGCGAAGGCAAGACCGGCGTCTTCAAGATCAGGCAGAAGGAGCTCGATGCCAACGATTATGGCGACGTCATTCTCGAGGAAACCGGCAAGCTCAATGTCGGCCTCGGCATCAGCGTGCAGCAACTGGTCGACGGCGTGCGCAAGGACACCGACGCATCGACCTGGCAGGCGCGCAAGGCGATCTCCCTTGCCACGCTTGTCATGCTCGGACTCGGCATCGCGACGCTGGCCGGATCGGTGCTGTTCGTCTGGCTCTATGTCGGCCGCAACATCCTGCGCCGGATCCGCAATTTGCAGCGTTCGATGCAGCTATTGTCCGACGGCGACCTGCAATCGGAAATCTACCACAGCAGCCAGCGCGACGAGATCGCCTCGATGGCCAACTCGCTGCAGATTTTCCGCGAGAGCATGATCGAGGCGCGCTCGCTCAGCGCCGAGCAGGACAAGGACCGGCTCGCCAAGGCCGAACGCGCCTCGCGGATGGAAAGCCGCATTGTCGAGTTCGAAGCCACCGTCCGCGCCGCGCTGGACAATCTGCAGAAATCCGCCGGCTCGATGCAGGCCACCGCCGAATCGATGACCACGACCGCCGATCAATCCAGCGCGCTGGTCAACGCCGTGGCGTCCGCCGCCGAGGAAACCTCGGTCAACGTGCAGACGGTGTCTTCCGGCACCGAGGAACTGTCGTCCTCGATCGCCGAGATCGGCCGCCAGGTGGTCTCGTCGGCGCAGATCGCCCGCAAGGCGGTCGATGAAGCGGGCGCCACCGACGCCACCATGCAGGGCCTCGCCGACAATGCCGGGCGCATCAGCGTCGTGATCGACCTGATCCAGACCATCGCCTCGCAGACCAATCTGCTGGCGCTCAACGCCACCATCGAGGCGGCGCGCGCCGGTGACGCCGGCCGCGGCTTCGCGGTGGTCGCTTCCGAAGTGAAAAACCTCGCCAGCCAGACCGCGAAGGCCACCGACGAGATCCGTATCCAGATCGTCAGCATGCAGGCGGTGACCAGTTCGGCGGTCGGCGCGATCCGCAGCATCAGCAACACCATCAGCGAGATCGACGCGGTCACCGCCGCGATCGCGTCGGCGGTCGAACAGCAGGGCGCGGCGACGCGCGAGATCGCCCGCAACATCCAGCACGCCGCCGGCGGCACCAGCGAGGTGTCGAGCAATATTATCGGCGTCACCAATGCCACCGCCGAGGCGGGCGCAGCCGCCAACGAGGTGCTGAACGCCTCCGGCGCGCTGAGCCGCGAAGCCGAGGTGCTGCGATCGGAGATCGACGTGTTCCTCTCCAGCATCCGGGCCGCCTGAGCAGCCAGTCACGACTTTGGCGGTAAAGGGTTGCGGAACACGCCGGCGCGCCATGCGCCGCGGGCGATGGCCCGCGCCCGCAGCGCATGGACCCTCTGGCTTTCCCGCCTGAATTCAGCGCATCCCCCGTTTTGTCCGAACGGCAAGGGTTTTTCGGCTGGCGCGGCGGCGCGGAGGCGGCTAAGCCGGTGACGGTCAAGCCGTCAAAACATCTCGCGACAGGCATCAATGGATTCTAAAACAGAGCCGGTTCAGTCCTCCGCCGAGGCGCTGCGCTACCCTTGGGAAAATCATCCCGGCCCCGACGAGGTGGTCGAGGTGATGCCGGGGGTGCTGTGGGTGCGGCTCAAGCTGCCGTTCCGGCTCAACCATGTGAACATCTATCTGCTCGCCGACGGCGACGGCTGGACCATGGTGGATTCCGGCTTCGGCAATGAGGAATCGATCGCGGCCTGGACCACCTTGTTCGAAGGTCCGCTCAAGCATGTGAAGATCACCCGGCTGATCGTCACCCATTCGCATCCCGACCATGTCGGCCTCGCCGGATGGATCGTCGAGCGCTTCGACTGTCCGCTGTATATGTCGCAGGTCGAATATCTGCAGTCGGTCTATCACCAGAACCGCGGCACCGAGGAGCGCAAGAACGCGCAGCGGCTGTTCTTCCGCCGTCACGGCATGGATGAAGGCCTTACCGACAAATTGCTCGGCCGCGGCCAGGAATATCTGAAACGGGTTTCGGTGCTGCCGCCGTCCTATCGCCGCATCTCCCATGGCGACGAGATTTCGATCGGCGCGCGGCGCTTCAAGGTGATCACCGGCGGTGGCCATGCGCTCGACCAGGTGATGCTGTATTGCGCCGCCGACAAACTGTTCCTGTCGGCCGATCAGGTGCTGAGCAAGATTTCGCCTAATGTCAGCGTCTGGGCGGTCGAGCCCGACCAGAATTCGCTCGGCGAATATCTGGCGTCACTGGCGAGCCTGACCACCACTCTGCCCTATGACGTCATCGTGCTGCCCGGCCACGGCGTGCCGTTCTACGGCTTGAAAACCCGCATCAAGCAGTTGGCCGATCATCACGAAGAACGCTGCCGGCTGATCGCCGACGCCTGCCGGGAGACCGCCAGAACCTCGCGCGAGCTGGTGCCGGTCGTGTTCCACAAATATCCGCTCGACGTTCACCAGATGGGCTTCGCCTCCGGCGAATTGATCGCCCATGTCAATTACATGCTGGTCGAGGGCCGCCTCAAGGCGGAGCTGACCGACGGCGTGCTCCAGTTCCGGACCACCTAGGCGGCGAGGATCGAGCTACTTCAGCGGCAGCGGCTGATCGCCGAGCAATCCCCTGGCGATGACGTTGCGCGCGGCGGCAGCGTCGAGCGAATGCCTGATCATCAGGTCATGGCATTCGGCGACGATCTGGTCGGCATCCTGCATCAGCTTGAGCTCTTTGTAGCGGTCGTCGCGATGCAGCCCCATGCTCTCGCCGACCACTTCCAGAATGTTGAGGATGCGAAACGGCCAATCGCGTTCGTGCGCGCAGAGCTCGCGATGATCGGAATGATAGACCGCGACCAGCGCGTCGATTCCGGCGTCCGACGCCGCCTGCAGCTCGTTGCGCTGCAGCTCGCGCTTGTACGCAGGCAGCACGCCGAGGCTGACGCTTTGCAGGCCGACGGCGGGCTGTTTCAAATCGACCAATTCGACGCCGGGAACCGCCTGCAGGATTTCCGCGGCGGCTTCCATCACGCCGGCCACGCCCGGATGGCGATGTAGTGCGACCCGCATTTTGAGCTGTCGCCGCAGCAGTGGGGTCAACTGCGCGAGCCGCTCGCGCAGAAAGCGCAGGAACGGCGTCATCTCGAATGGGCGCGCGGCGCCCTGCCGTTCGAGCGCCGGGATCGTCGTCTCGGTGAACTGGACGTAGCAACTCGGGCACCACGAGATCACCTGACCCGATTTCGCGTGCGACAGCTTCTCGATCGTGTTCGAACCCATGCGTCCGGACATCTCGACGTCGCCGGTGCGCAGTTGCGAGACGCCGCAGCAATGGGTCGGTCCGCCCATCACCTGATAAAGGACGCCGAGTGCATCCATGATGTCGAGCGCGAGCAGCGCGATGTGCGGGGTCTTGAGCACGTTGCAGCCGGTGTAGAATACGAAGTCCGGCGTTTCGTCCGGTATCGCGGCCGACGCCGCTTTCTGGCCGAGCCGCTCCAGCATCGCGTCATCGAGCTGCAGACGGGACAGCATGGTAACGTCGCGGCTGACCTCGCGGAATCGCGCGATGCCCTGGCGCCGCCGCTCCGGCAATTCGTTGCCGGCTTTGCTGATGGCGACGCGCGCCATCGCGAGCAGGAAACGCGGATTGACGCCGTAGTCGCAGGCCTCGATGCACTCGCCGCTGAGCATGCAGGCCGCGGCCCATTTGCGCGACGCTTCCGGTCCCGCGCCGGTGCGCACGAAGTCGAGGATGCCGCCGATAATGTCGCCGGCGCTCGCATCGGCGATTCCGGCGGGTGTTACGCTCGGGCAGACCTCGACGCATTTGCCACAACGGGTGCAGGCGTCGAGCATCTCCTCAACGCGGGCATCTAGCGCCGTCTCGAACGAAATTTCGCTCATCGGCTGAAACTCCAGCACCAGGACTCTCGCGACAGAGACACTGCTTATCACGACAACGTGAGCGGCGTCACTGCGAGCGCGCGACGGCACGTGCATCCTGCACACGTGGTTGCGGGATGGTCTCGCAACATCAACAGGAGAAACGATAATGACTTTTCAGAGCAACGACAATCTCGCGAACCGTGAGCTTTCGATCGAAGAACTCGAAACGATTTCCGGCGGCGACTGGCTGGGCGCCATCGTGAACTTCTTCGAGGGCCCGGTCGGCCTTGCCCAAGCGGCTTATGACGCCCTCGGCCTCGGCAAGCCCGGCACCGTGTATGCCTCCAACGCTCACCGGCTGCGCTGAAAAGGGCCCGGTCAAAGCACAACTCCCGGGTCCTCAGACCCGGGAGTTCTTCTCACCAGAACACCCGCTCCGCGGGGATCACGGCAACCCAGGACAAATGACAATGACAATTTCCACGACCGAGATGCTTGCCGCCAGCCTGGCAAAGCACGCGCTTTCCACCGACGAACTCGAGACCGTTACCGGAGGCGCTACCATCATGAGCGGCGTCCCGAATTCGATGACGACCACCTTTCAACACGGGCCTGCAGTGCCCCCACCGCGCTGGTCCGGCGTTCCGTCGAACTCGGCGATCCACATGGCGGCTTTTTGAAGAATCAACCGCAGTACATTTCGTCGTCGCAACTCCCGGACACCCGAGTCCGGGAGTTTTGCTTTGGCGACGCGCGCGGATCTGATCGGCACACTGCAACGTTGCGGGATCAACCAGGACTACCCCCGGGGCGGATTCCCGAACTGGTTTCCGCGGCCGCTACAGCCCTTGTAGATTAGTGACCTAATCGTCGCGGCGGCGTTCGCGCGCCGATATCCTACGAATCCCCGGCAGCGATTGTAGCACGTTGATCCAAATCAATTTTTGATCCGCGTGAGTCGCAACCCCGCGTCCCGTTGACGGCTGGCGAACCGGCCGATTCCGGCTCGACAGCAAACCTGGAAACGCTCTAAAAAGGCCTACGCCGCTCCGGCTTCCGCCTTCGTTCCCGGGTTTTCGTCATGGATTACAGCCAATTCTTCAGCGCCGCCCTCAGCCGCCTGCATGACGAGCGCCGCTACCGCGTTTTCGCCGACCTCGAGCGGATCGCCGGCCGCTTCCCGCATGCGGTGTGGCACTGCCCGCAAGGCCCGCGCAATGTCGTGATCTGGTGCTCCAACGACTATCTCGGCATGGGCCAGCACCCCAAGGTGGTCGGCGCGATGGTCGAGACCGCGACCCGTGTCGGCACCGGCGCCGGCGGCACCCGCAACATCGCCGGCACGCACCATCCCCTGGTCCAGCTCGAACAGGAACTGGCCGATCTGCACGGCAAGCAAGCCGCCCTACTGTTCACCTCGGGCTATGTGTCGAACCAGACCGGCATCGCCACCATCGCAAAACTGATTCCGGATTGCCTGATCCTGTCGGATGCGCTGAACCACAATTCGATGATCGAAGGCGTCCGCCAGGCCGGCTGCGAGCGGCAGATCTTCCGCCACAGCGACATGGCTCATCTGGAGGAATTGCTGCGTGCGGCCGGCCCGGACCGGCCGAAGCTGATCGCCTGCGAAAGCCTTTACTCGATGGACGGCGATATCGCGCCGCTGGCCAGGATCTGCGACCTCGCCGAGCGCTACGGCGCGATGACCTATGTCGACGAGGTTCATGCGGTCGGCATGTACGGCCCGCGCGGCGGCGGCATTGCCGAGCGCGACGGCGTGATGCACCGGATCGACGTCCTGGAAGGCACGCTGGCCAAGGCGTTCGGCTGCCTCGGCGGCTATATCGCCGGCAATGCCGACATCATCGACGCCGTGCGTTCCTATGCGCCGGGCTTCATCTTCACCACCGCGCTGCCGCCGGCGATCTGTTCGGCCGCAACCGCTGCGATCCGCCACCTGAAAACCTCGTCCTGGGAGCGCGAGCGCCATCAGGACCGCGCCGCCCGGGTCAAGGCGATCCTCAACGCCGCGGGCCTGCCGGTGATGTCGAGCGACACCCACATCGTGCCGCTGTTCGTCGGCGATCCCGAGCTTTGCAAGCAGGCGAGCGATCTGCTGCTGGAACAGCACGGCATCTATATCCAGCCCATTAACTATCCGACCGTCGCCAAGGGCACCGAGCGGCTGCGGATCACGCCGTCGCCCTATCATGACGACGGGTTGATCGATCAGCTTGCGGATGCGCTGTTGCAGGTCTGGGAACGCCTCGGCCTGCCGCTGCGCGAAAAGTCGCTGGCCGCCGAATAGCCCACCCCGCCGCGTTAACAGTTCCGACTGAAGCCTGGATTTCCGGGCACGGTTGTCGTGCTTTACCAGCCCGATCCGGCTATACTCAGGCAATGCGACGGCATTGGTTTGAGGTGGCGCAACTCGTTGGGCCATTTCCCGAAATCGCAAGGAAGTAGGCAGGTATGCTGCACGACTGGGGCGTGATTGCAGCCGCGTTCGGCTACATCGGGTTCCTGTTCTTCGTGGCAAGCCACGGCGACCGGCTGTCGCCGACCCAACGCGGCCGCGCCAGCGCGCTGATCTATCCGCTGTCGCTGGCGATCTACTGCACGTCATGGACCTATTACGGTTCGGTCGGATTCGCGACCCGCACCAGCGTCGATTTTCTCGCGATCTATGTCGGCCCGGTGTTGATGATCGCGTGCTGCACTCCGATCCTGCGCCGGGTGATCCAACTCGCCAAATCGCAGAACATCACCTCGATCGCCGACTTCATCGGCGCCCGCTACGGCAAGAGCCAGGCGGTCGCCGCGACGGTCGCCCTGATCGCGATCATCGGCTCGGTGCCCTACATCGCGCTGCAGCTCAAGGCGATGTCGTCGTCGCTCGAGACCATCCTGAGCGAGGACCAGGCCTTCTCCCGGATTCCGATCATCGGCGATATCGCGCTGATGGTGACGCTGGCGATGGCGGCCTTCGCGGTGCTGTTCGGCACCCGCCAGACCGACGCCACCGAGCACCAGCACGGCTTGATGCTCGCGGTGGCTTCCGAATCCATCGTCAAGCTGGTGGCGTTTCTCGCCGCCGGCGCTTTCGTCACTTTCTGGATGTTCAGCCCGATGGAGCTGATCGAGCGCGCGATGAAGACGCCGGAAGCGGTGCGCGCGATCAATTACGTGCCGTCGATCGGCAACTTCCTCACCATGGTACTGCTGTCGTTCTGTGCCATCATGCTGCTGCCGCGGCAGTTTCACGTCACCGTTGTGGAGAATTCCAGCGACGCCGAGGTCAAGCGCGCGCGCTGGCTGTTTCCGCTGTACCTGGTCGCGATCAACCTGTTCGTGATCCCGATCGCGATCGCGGGCCTCGTGATCTTCCCGTTCGGCGCCGTCGACAGCGACATGTTCGTGCTGGCGCTGCCGATGGAGGGCAACGCGCCGCTATTGAGCGTCGGCGTCTTCATCGGCGGCCTGTCGGCGGCAACCGCCATGGTGATGGTGGAATGCGTCGCGCTGGCGATCATGGTGTCGAACGACATCATCCTGCCGCTGGTGCTGCAGCGCCGCGGCTCAGCGCGCAACGAGCCAAAGGATTTCGGCGACTTCCTGCTCAAGGCGCGCCGCTTTGCCATCTTCGCCATCATGGTGATGGCCTATTTCTACTATCGCGCGCTGGGCAATACCCAGCTGGCGCCGATCGGCCTGTTGTCCTTTGCGGCCATCGCGCAACTGGCGCCGGCGTTTTTCGGCGGCCTGTTCTGGCGGCGCGCGACCGCGCGCGGCGCCATGGGCGGCATGCTGGTCGGCATCGCGGTGTGGATCTACACGCTGTTCCTGCCGAGCTTCCTGGAAGGCAATACCGCCGGCCTGATGCTGCTGCAACACGGCCCGTTCGGCATTGAGGCGTTGCGGCCGCAGGCGTTGTTCGGCGCCGACCTGACCCCGTTGCTGCATGGCGTGCTCTGGTCGCTGTCGCTCAACATCCTGACCTATGTGGTGCTGTCGCTGGCGCGCATGCCGTCTTCGATCGAACGTCTGCAGGCGGATCTGTTCGTGCCGACCGCGCTGGCCCCGATCGCGCCGACCTTCCGGCGCTGGCGCACCACGGTGACGGTGCAGGACATTCAGGCGACGGTGGCGCAATATCTCGGCCCCGACCGCGCCCGTCATTCGTTCGAAGCCTTCGCCGCTACCCATCCTGTTCCACTCGATGCGGCAGCACCGGCCGATTTCGAGCTGCTGCAGCACGCCGAACATCTGATCGCGTCCTCGATCGGCGCCGCCTCCTCGCGGCTGGTGATGTCGCTGCTGCTGCGCAAGCGCACCGTGTCGGCCAAGGCCGCGCTAAAATTGCTCGACGATTCCCACGCCGCGCTGCATTTCAACCGCGAGATCCTGCAGACCGCGCTGAACCACGTGCGGCAGGGCATCGCCGTGTTCGACGCCGATCTGCAGCTGATCTGCTCCAACCACCAGTTCGGCGAGATCTTCGGCCTGCCGCTGCATCTGGTACAACTCGGGATTCCCTTGCAGGAAATTCTCGAATTCATGGGTTCGATCAGCCCGCCGGGCCACGAGGATGCCGAGGCGCTGCTGCAACGGCGGCTTGCGGCCTATACCACCGTGGGCGAGCCGTATCTGGAGCGGCTTCCCGACCGCCCCATGGTGATCGAGGTGCGCACCAACCGGATGCCCGGCAACGGACTGGTCATCACCTTTTCCGACGTCACGCCGAGCTTCGAGGCCGCCGAGGCGCTGGAGCGTTCCAACGCGACGCTGGAAAAGCGCGTCCGCGACCGCACCGAGGAACTGACGCGGCTGAATTCGGAACTGGCGCTGGCCAAGAGCACCGCCGAGGATGCCAGCATCTCGAAGACCCGCTTCCTGGCGGCGGCCAGCCACGACATCCTGCAGCCGCTGAACGCGGCGCGGCTCTATGTGACGAGCCTGGTCGAGCGCCAGAGCGGCGGCGAGGATGCGCGGCTGGTCGAAAACATCGACGATTCGCTGGAAGCGATCGAGGAGATCCTCGGTGCGCTGCTGGATATTTCGCGGCTCGACGCCGGCGCCATGACGACCTCCATCACCAGCTTCAAGATGGCCGATCTGATGCGGTCGCTGGAAATCGAATTCGCGCCGATCGCGCGGGCCAAGGGGCTGAAGCTCGCCTTTGTGCCGAGTTCGCTGCCGGTGGAATCCGACCGGCTGCTGCTGCGGCGGCTGTTGCAGAACCTGATCTCCAACGCCATCAAATATACCCCGCGCGGGCGCGTGCTGGTCGGCTGCCGGCGTCGCGGCCAGTCGCTGCAGATCTGCGTTTACGACACCGGGGTCGGAATACCGATCCTCAAACGCGGCGAGATCTTCAAGGAATTTCACCGGCTGGAACAGGGCGCCCGGATCGCACGCGGCCTCGGGCTCGGGCTGTCGATCGTCGAGCGTCTCGCGCGCGTCCTCAACCACGGCATTGCGCTGGATTCCAATGTCAGCGGCGGCTCGTTCTTCTCGGTGACGGTGCCGACCGCGAAAGCCATCAACTTCACCGCGGCGGTGACCGCCGCCACACCGTTGTCGAAGACGCCGATGAGCGGCACGCTGATCGTCTGCATCGAGAACGATGTGGCGATCCTCGACGGTATGAAGACCCTGCTGAAGGCCTGGGACGCCGAGGTCATCGCGGTGACCGACCCCGATGCGGCCATCGAGGCGATCGAGGCCGCCGGCCGAAGGGTCACCGGCCTCCTGGTCGACTATCATCTCGACCGCGGCAACGGCGTCGCCGCGATCCGCGACATCCGCCGCCGTTTCGGCGACGGCATCCCGGCGATCCTGATCACCGCCGACCGCAGTCCGCATGTCCGGGCGACGGCGCAGGAAGAGAAAATCGCGGTGCTGAACAAGCCGGTCAAACCGGCATCGCTGCGCGCCCTGATCGGGCAGTGGCGCACCCAGCAGATGGTGGCGGCGGAGTAATCGGCGCTCCGGGCGCAATGCTCTGGTTATTTGAGCATGATCTTTTCGGAAAACCGCTGTCCACTTTCCGGATCATGCCCTATTGCGGCGACGGTGTTTCCTGCCGCCATTGGCCGCCGGCGATCTTCGCGGCCGCGATCACCGCCTGGGTACGGCTCTCGACGCCGAGCTTTTGCAGGATCGCGGAGACATGCGCCTTGATGGTCGCCTCCGAGACGCCGAGTTCATAGGCGATCTGCTTGTTGAGCAGTCCCTCCGACAGCATCATGAGCACCCTCACCTGCTGCGGCGTCAGCGTCACCAGGCGGTCGCGCAACCGCGCCATGTCCGGATCGGTGGCCGACGACAGATCGGTATCCGGCGGCACCCAGACATCGCCGTCCATCACCTTGATGATCGCATCGCGCAAGGTCTCGACGCCGAACCGCTTGGGAATGAAGCCGGAGGCGCCGAAATCCAGCGACCGCCGGATCGTGCTGCCATCATCGCTGGCGGACACGATCACCACGGGGATCGCCGGGTATTGCGCGCGCAGGTAAATCAGGCCGGAAAAGCCGCTGATGCCGGGCATCGACAGATCGAGCAGCACCATATCGACGTCGGAATCCTGCTCAAGCAGTGCGGTCAATTCGTCAAAGGTTCCGGCTTCGTCGATCCGGGCCGAGGCCACGACACTTGCCACCGCCTGCCGCAACGCGTCGCGAAACAGCGGATGATCGTCGGCAATGACAAGGCGGGTGCTGGCAGCCATTGATGTTTTCTTGGATCGATTTCTTGGGTTTGTTGCGAGGGTATCGGGACAATGCGTGGCGGCTCGATAGAGCCTGCCAGGCGAATTTTTCAGGCGCATGCGATTGTCCTCTGACCGAGGGTCGCATGCAAGCGCGCAATATCGCCTTGCGACAAGGGGGTTAATCTCCGGGTCGTTTGTGCGTTGCAATAAAATGGCACGCGGCAGAGAGCGCTCGTGAAGAAGTCGACTTGCTCGCGTGCGGGCCAAAAGTCTAATTTGGTCATTGTTCACGTCGATGTTACCGTGACGAAATGTCTCAGGACAAGCCGGCCGAGCCCGGCGTGGGGCGCAATCGGTGAATTCGGGGAGCGAACAATGACGATGGTGGCAACCGCGAGCGGCGCTGGCGACAAGAGCATGACCGCCGGAGAGCGAAAGGTTATTTTCGCATCTTCGTTGGGTACCGTGTTCGAATGGTACGACTTCTATCTTTACGGCTGGACCGCAGCCCAGATCGGCAAGGCGTTCTATTCGGCGTTCGACGCCAACACCCAGTTCATCTTCGCGCTTCTGACATTCTCCGCGGGCTTCCTGGTCCGCCCGTTCGGCGCGCTGGTGTTCGGCCGCGTCGGCGATCTGGTCGGCCGCAAATACACCTTCCTCGTCACCATCACCATCATGGGCCTGTCGACCTTCCTGGTTGGCCTTACGCCCGGTTATGACAGCATCGGCTGGCTCGCGCCCGCGATCCTGATTTTCCTGCGTTGTCTGCAGGGGCTTGCGCTCGGCGGCGAATATGGCGGCGCGGCGACCTACGTCGCCGAACACGCCCCTCATGGCCGGCGTGGCTTCTACACCTCCTGGATTCAGACCACCGCCACCATCGGTTTGTTCCTGTCGCTGATCGCGGTCTACGTCGTGCGCAACAGCATGAGCGTGGACGCATTCGGCAGTGCCGCGTTGTCCGCCGGCTGGCGCATTCCGTACTTCCTCTCGATCCTGCTGCTCGGCATCTCGATCTGGATCCGGCTGCAATTGGCGGAATCGCCGATGTTCCAGAAGATGAAGGACGAAGGCACCCGCTCCAAGGCGCCGCTGTCCGAAGCGTTCGGCAACTGGACCAACGGCAAGATCGCACTGGTCGCATTGTTCGGTCTGGTCGCCGGCGAAGCCGTGATCTGGTACGGCGGACAGTTCTATGCCCGTATCTTCCTCGTCAGCACCCTGAAGATACCGGCCAATTCCGCCGACATTGCCTTGATTGTCGCGCTGGCGCTCGCGACCGCCGGCTTCGTGTTCTTTGGCTGGCTGTCCGACAAGATCGGCCGCAAGCCGATCATCCTGGCCGGTTGCCTGCTCGGCGCGTTGACCTATCACTTCGCGTTCGGCCTGCTGACCCACGCCGCCAATCCGGCGCTGGAAAAGGCGCTGGCCAACGCACCGGTCACGGTTACCGCCGATCCCGCCGACTGCCACATCCTGTTCGATCCCGTCGGCGGACGCGTGTTCACCAGTTCCTGCGACGTGGCGCGCAACGCCCTGATCGCCTCCTCGGTGAACTTCAAGATGGCCGACGGCGCAGCCGGCAGCCTCGCCAAGGTGACGGTCGGCGACAAGTCGTTCGACTCGGTCAACGGCACCTCGCTCGACGCCAAGACCTTCGCGGCCCAGCGCGGTGCGTTCGTCACTGCGGTGACGGCGGCGGTCGGCGGCGCCGGCTATCCGGTCAAGGGCGCTAACCCGGATGAGGTCAACACGCCGCTGATGATCCTCGTACTGACCTATCTCGCGATCCTGGTCACCATGGTCTACGCCCCGATGGCCGCGGCGCTGGTCGAACTGTTCCCGACCCGTATCCGGTACACGGGCATGTCGTTGCCCTATCACATCGGCAACGGCTGGTTCGGCGGCCTGCTGCCGCCGATCGCGGTGGCGTTGGTGGCCGCGACCGGCAATATCTATGCCGGCCTGTGGTACCCGATCGTGATCGCGGCGATGACTGTCGTCATCGGATTGATCTTCATCCCCGAGACCAAGGACGTCGATATCGCCAACGTCTGAAGTCAACGAACTTCCATCTCCATTACCTGCCGGCCGCGGAGCGCTTCCCGCGGCCGGTTTGTTTTCAGGTCGTCGCGCCGGCGAATTGCAGCACGATTTCGCGGGCATGCGGACGGGCGCGATGCTCGATCAGGTAGATCGCCTGCCAGGTGCCGAGCGCGAGCTCGCCATCGAGCACCGGAATATGCAGCGAGGTCGCCGTCAGCATGGTCTTGATGTGCGCCGGCATGTCATCGGGACCTTCGGTGTCATGGCTCCATCCGGCATTCTCCGGCGCGAGCCGGCCGAGTGCGGTCATCAAATCGGCCAGCACCGACGGGTCGGCATTTTCCTGGATGGTGAGCGACGCCGAGGTGTGACGGATGAACAGCGTCACCGCCCCTTCGCGTGCGCGGGCCTCGCGCACGAATTTTGCGACGTCACTGCTGAGATCGACAAAGCCCGCGCCGCGCGTCTGTACGCGAAGCAACGACGACACGATGCTATTGGCCGAGACGGACGACGGCGCGCCGAGCGATGATTTGGACTGAGTCATCCTGTTACCAATTCATGGTTCGAGACCCGCGAAGCCGCGCTCCTCACCATGAGGCCTTTGTTTCAAATCCTGCCGCTGACGTCTTTCTGAACGCGGTTGGCGATGTCGACCAGACGCCGCCAGGCCTGCTCCAGCGCCGACATCATGCGTTCCATGTCGCGGTCGCTCGGCAATGGAATTTCGATCCTCGGAA
>Ga0181528_10000531_pt1 | contig 26786 bp, 25 predicted proteins | sample PEATcosm2014_Bin_47_FD_119742 | JGI IMG/M metagenome (GOLD analysis project Ga0181528, IMG submission 119742) | Peatland microbial communities from MTU Mesocosm Facility, Houghton, MI, USA - PEATcosm2014_Bin10_10_metaG | ecosystem: Environmental > Terrestrial > Soil > Wetlands > Peat | place...
AAGGCGATGCCCCAGGCCACAAAGAACTGGGAGAGCGCGAACAGGTAAGCCCAGTTGACCGCTCCCCATACCTTCCGGGACATCAATGCCGGCGCATAGCCGACCAGAACCGGCAGCAGGAAGTAGTAGACGACGAAGAATACCGTCGCCGGGATGACGAACTCTTTCTTCGCCAGGATCAACAGTCGAAACTCGTCCATCTCCTGGACGCGATCCCACTTGGTCTTTCCCGGACCGGCCGCATTGCCGCCCGGATTCTGTGATGCCATTGCTCACCCTCCTGAGATGTTTGGGGCAATCCGCCCCGCGCATGATGCCGCTAGAAAAACGTGAATATCAGGTACCGCCGTTGCTCGTTCCTCAACCCAGGAAACCAGAGATGACAGATGATGCAGTTTGGTTACGGATGAAGCTCAACGCCTGGTGCGCAGCCACTGGTGCACAGCCACAAGGTCGCGAAGGAATGAAGTAATTGAGTAGCGTAGTAATCCGGCGGTAGTAGTCAGGTGCCAATGAATCCGTGCTGCTTATAAGAACCGATTGCGGTATGGTCTTGCCTCCGCCGTGCTCATCCCCGAGGCACCGGCGGTCAAGCAACCTGCAAGTACGCTCCCTCCGGCGGGTTACGCCGAACAGAAGACAGAACTTTGGCACATGCTTGAACTGGCGACGAACTATATAAGGGAGATAAGCATTGCTGCAAGAAGAAAAGAGAGCAAAAAAAATCGGGGCGGCCGCGCGTGTGGGGTAGGGTGGTGGAACTTGGACTGGATGCGCTCCGAGCTGTTCCCGGAAAGTGCCCGCAGGTTGGGTGGTGGAGGTGGAACCTGCGGTTCACAAACGCATCGCGCCATGTGTCACACCTGCGCGGCTCGCCCTGATTCAATTGAAGCCATTCTGCGGGAAGACGCCGCCCCAGTCTGTAATCCGAATCACACAAAAACTGTGACCTGGGTCACGACCGGCCCCGGAGTTCCCTTTCCCCGGCCGGAGAGGCATCCCGGAGGCTCCCGGCCGGCGGTTTTGCTGCCCAGTAAGCCGCGTAAGTGACTGACAGAGCCCAGCTGGCGCGTTCTTCCCTCGGCCGGGTGTCATTTCCTGGGCAGTAATCACAACCGTTTTGTGATATAAATCACATGAGGTAGTCCTGCGTTACAGGGGAGTTTTGCCGCCTACCGCGGCGGGCAGGCCCGCACAGGCTTTCCGGGGAGGGTGTGTTGGGATCTCCATACGGCTTGGAACTGGTTGACAACTGTGTCATCTGCAAGCTGCGCACGGACAGCTTCTTCTGTGGCCTCCCCAAGGAATCTCTGGAGGCGTTCGAGCGGCTCAAGTTCACGGCCGCCTACCCCGCCGGTGCCGTCCTGTTTGTGGAAGGCCAGTCGCCCCGCGGCATCTATATGTTGTGTAAGGGCCGCGTAAAGCTTTCCACCACCTCCGCCGACGGCAAGACCCTCATCCTGAAGATCGTGCAACCCGGCGAAGTCCTCGGACTGCATGCCACGGTCAGCAATACTCCTTACGAGATTACGGCCGAGACCGGCCAACCCTGCCAGCTCAACTTCGTGAAGCGCGAGGATTTCCTGCGCTTTCTGCAGACCCATGGAGATGCCTGCCTGAAGGCGGCGCAGCACCTGAGCCGCGACTGTCAATCGGCCTATCAGCAGATCCGCTCGCTGGGCCTTTCGCACTCGGCCCCGGAGCGGCTGGCCCGCCTATTGCTGGAGTGGTCGCATGGCGAGGGGGCCGACGAGGGCGGCACGCGCATCAAGGTTGCGCTGACCCACGAGGAGATTGCGCAGATCATCGGCACCTCTCGCGAGACGGTGACGCGCACCCTGGCCGACTTCCGCAAAAAGCAGATTGCCGTGCTCAAGGGCTCGACTCTGATGATCCGCAACAAGCCGGCGCTGGAGCGGTTGGTAGGCGCCTAGGGCTTCCGCAATCGGCATTTGAACGGCACAAAGCTCACCTGCGAGGGTGAGCTTTTTCCTGTTTTGGGCGAATTTACAATTTTCTTAGTGTGGCGAATCACCGCAGGTATGCGCTCCGTCACCTGCATATTTCTTAATCAATATCACATGTTTTGGCACTTTCCTGTTGCGCATCGCCACAATATTCACCACTTCTCGGCTCATGGGACACGCTGTTTTGTGATGCAGGTCACCGCCCCCGGCAAGTAACAGGAACATCTTGTAAGCGCACCGTAATGCGCGAAAGTTCACTGCGATGCGAAATGCGCCACCTCACCGGAAGACCTTATGGATGAGCGGGGCGGGACCAGAACCACAGGTTCTGGCATAGAGACTTTTCGGATGGCATCGAATTGGCCCTCCGCTGACGCGTCAGGCAGTCAGATAGGAAGAGCAATGCACCGGGAGGAAGATTCCCGGCAGCAGGGTAAGTGCGAGGTGGGAACTCCGGCGCCGGACCATGGCTGGGACCATCAGCACGCTCGTCCACTGCGGATTGAACCGCTGGCCTGCGTGATGAAACGCGAGCAATTCGCGTGACTGGTTCCACTCCATCCCAAGCTGTGTTCCCACGCCAGAGGAATCGAATCCGGCTGACATATAGATGTCAACCGTTAGCGGTGTGGAGACTCTATGAGCAAGGCAATCTTATACGATGCGACATTATGCATCGGCTGTAAACAGTGCGAAGGCGCTTGTGCAGAGCAGAACAAGCTCCCCTACGACGACAAGATCGCAGGCGAGACGCTCCAGTCCGAGCACAAGTACACGGTCGTCCTGACCCAAAACGACAGATACATGCGTCGGCTGTGCCAGCATTGCAACGAGCCGGCCTGCGCCTCGGTCTGTCCCGTGGGCGCCTTCCATAAGACGAAGGAAGGCCCCGTAGTGTATGACGTCTGGAAGTGCATCGGCTGCCGCTATTGCATGCTGGCCTGTGCCTTCTCTCAACCGAAGTACCAGTGGGGCAAGCTGAACCCACGGGTCACCAAGTGCATCATGTGTCCGGACCGGGTGCAGGCGGGCAAGCCTACGGCCTGTGCCGAAGCGTGTCCGACGGGCGCCACCAAGTTCGGCGAGCGCGACGACCTGATTGCCGAAGCCAAGGACCGGCTGCGGCAGAATCCCGGCACCTATATTGACGAGATTTATGGACTGACCGAAGTGGGCGGGACCAGCGTGTTCCTGCTTTCTCCCGTACCTTTTGAAGACTACGGCCTGCCGAAGCTCGCAAAGATTGGCGACAAGCCGCTGCCGGAATACACCGGACGGGTCATGGAACTGATGCCGGACTTCATTCCCCTGTGGGCGCTGATCCTCGGTGGCGTGTACTGGGTCAGCAATCGCCGCGCGGAAGTGGCGGAAGTCGAAGCCGAAGAGCGCGCTCTGCGAGGTGAGAAATGACGATCATGGGCATAAAGATTACCTTCTGGAGAGTCGTGTTCGTCGTGATCATGGTTCTCGGCCTCTATTCCACCTACGTCCGCTACCTGCAGGGACTGGGTGCTGTCTCCAACATGAACGACAATTTCCCCTGGGGATTGTGGATTGGCTTTGACTGCCTTTGCGGCATCATGCTGGCGGCGGGCGGCTTTGTGGTCACCGGCGCGGTGTACATCTTCCATGTCGAGCGCCTGCATTGCATCGTCCGTTCGACGGTGCTGACGGCCTTCCTCGGCTACGTTCTGTTCATCGTCGGCCTGCTCTTCGATCTGGGCCGTCCGTGGTTCATCTGGCACCAGCTGGTCTACATGAACTTCCACTCCGTGATGTTTGAAGTGGGCATGTGCGTGATGACCTACACCACGGTGCTGTTCTTTGAGTTCCTGCCCAACGTGCTGGAGCGCTTCAACCTGCACGCGCCCATCCGCTGGGTCAAGAAGATCTACCCGATCCTGATCATCCTGGGCATCCTGCTGAGCACCCTGCACCAGAGCTCGTTGGGTTCGCTCTTCCTGATCGTTCCGGAAAAGATGAATCCCTTCTGGGCCACTCCGGCACTGCCGTTCTTCTTCTTCCTTTCGGCGATTGCCTGCGGCCTGGCGATGACCATCTTTGAATCCACGCTCAGCTCGCGCGCCTTTGGCCGTGGACTGGAGCGCTCGGTGCTGACCGAACTGGGCGGCGCCCTGTACGTCGTGCTATGGGTCATCGCCCTGCTGCGCGTTGAGGATTACGTGAATCGCGGCATCGTCAAGAGCATCTTCCAGCCCTCCTACGAAGCGTACTTCCTGTGGGCAGAGCTGGCCATGGCCTTCGCGATTCCGTTGTTCATCCTGAGCTTCAAGGCGGCCCGCAAGTCGCCGACCATGCTCTACATCGCCAGCTTGAGCACCATCCTGGGCTTTGTGACGAACCGTCTGAACGTCGCCATGACCAGCATGGAAACCTGGATCGGTCATCACTACCTGCCCAAGTGGACAGAAGTCAGCATCACGCTGATGATCTGCGCCATGGGCTTCTTCTGCTTCTCGCTGGCAGTCAACTACCTGCCCATCTTCGAGGATGAGCACTCCGAGAAGCACGAGCCTGCGCCGCTGATTCCCATTGCGGAGCAGACGCTGGTGCACTAAAAACCCTGCCGGAGTGGAGGCCACCGCGCTTGCGGCGGCCTCCGCACCGCGGAGCCCGCCATGCTGGAGCAGATGCAATCCCGCGTCAAGCACGTAAGCACCAAGCTGCTGGTATTGCTGCTGGGCTGCCTTGCGGTGGGCGCCGTCCTGCTCGGCTACATCAACATCCGTGTACATCGCCATGACCTGGAAGAGGTGGAACTGCGCCAGGCCATCGGCATCAGCGACTTCATCCACAACACCACGCAGCGCGCCATGATGAGCAACGACCGCGCTGACATCAGCGAGTCCATGCAGGCCATCGGCAATCACGATGATGTGGAGCGCGTCCGCATCATCAACCATGCCGGACACGTGGCCTTCAGCAGCGATCCTTCCGACGTGGGCACCCTGCAACCGCGCACCGCCACTCCCTGTGTGGATTGCCACCAGGCCAGCGGCGGACCGACGCTGCAGAAACGCTTCCGCGTTTTCACCTCCGACAAGGGTGGCCGTCACCGCGTGCTCGGAGTCATCACTCCCATCGTCAACCGGCCCGAGTGCTCGAACGCCGCCTGCCATGCGCATCCGGCGGACCAGCGTCTGCTCGGCGTGCTGGACACCGACCTCAGTTTGCGACAGGAAGACGCGAGCCTTGCCAGCAGCACCTTTCTGATTGTGGTCTGCCTGCTGGTTGGCGCAGCCGCCGTGGGCGCCTTGGTGTGGCTGGCCATTCGGAGCGTGCTGCACACTCCGCTGACCCGCCTGCGCGAAGGCACCGCGCACCTCTCCGATGGCGAACTGGGCTATCAGATTCCGGTGGACTCGGCCGACGAACTCGGCGACCTGGCCCGGGCCTTCAACGGCATGAGTCACCAGTTGCAGTCCGCACAGCGCGAGATCACCGGCTGGGCGCACACGCTCGAGCATCGCGTGGAGCAGAAGACCAGCGAGTTGCAGAACACGCAGCAGCAGATGCTCCGCGTTGAGCGCATGATCGCCATCGGCAAGATGAGCGCCGTCGTGGCCCATGAGATCAACAATCCCCTGGCTGGCATCCTGACCTACAGCAAGCTGATCAAGAAGTGGATCCTGCGCGGCATTACCACCGAAGAGATGAAGAACGAGGCGGTGGAGAGCCTGGATCTGATTGCCAGCGAAAGCAAACGCTGCGGTGAGCTGCTGCAGAACCTTCTGCAGTTCTCGCGCACCGCGCCCATCAACCTATGCCGTTCGGACCTCAACGTGATTCTGGCGCGCACCATTCGACTGGCCGAGCACAAGGCGGAGGTTTCCGGCGTACTGCTGCAGGTGGACCTTGACCGCGACCTGCCGTCGCTGCAATGCGATCCATCCCAGATTGAGCAGGTGGCGCTGGCCATGATGATCAACGCCATTGACGCCATGCCGCACGGCGGCAACCTTTGGGTCAGCACCCGCCAGGTGCCGGGCGAGATGGTGGAGTTGCAGGTGCGCGACGACGGCATCGGTATTCCGCCGGAGATTCTGCCGCAGATTTTCGATCCCTTCACCACCACGAAAGAAGTTGGCAAAGGCGTCGGGCTGGGGCTGGCCGTCTCCAAGGGAATTGTGGATGCTCACGGCGGGCACATCGAGGTCAGCAGCGAGCTGGGCGTGGGCACGACATTCAGAATTTATCTGCCACTGGCTACGGCGCAACCGGCCGTGCAGTCGGCAGCAGCCGTACAGGACAGTTAAGCGCCGCAGTCTGCGCGCAGGAGCACGAACGTGAGCGAGAACAAGGGCCGTTTGCTGATTGTGGACGACGAGTTGAGCGTGCGCGATTCCCTCAACAAGTGGTTCCGCGAAGAGGGTTACGAAGTGGGCACGGCGGAGAACGCCAGCGAGGCCTTGCTGCGGCTGGCCGAACATCCCTGGGACGTGGCGCTGCTGGACATCAAGATGCGCGGCACCGATGGCATCGAGCTGCAGAAGCGCATCCATGAGCTCGACCCCGCACTCATCGTCATCATGATGACCGGCTATGCTTCGGTGGAAACCGCGGTGGCGGCGCTCAAGAACGGCGCCTATGACTACGTGACCAAGCCGCTCGACCCCGACGAGATCGCGCACCTCATCCACAACGCGCTCAGCCATCGCACGGCGCGCGAGGAGAACGTCCGCCTGCGCGAGACCATGGACCACGTGGCCAAGCCGGACAACATGGTCGGCCAGTCGGCCTCCATGAAGAAGGTGTTCGAGGCCATTGAGACCGTCGGCCCCACCGACGCCACCGTGCTCATCACCGGCGAGAGCGGCACCGGCAAGGAGTTGGTGGCCCGCGCAATCCACTTCGCCAGCCAGCGGCGCTACCATCCGCTGGTGGCCATCCACTGCGGCGCGCTCACCGAGACCTTGCTGGAAAGCGAGCTCTTCGGCCATGAGAAGGGCGCCTTCACCGGCGCGCAGTACCGCAAGAAGGGCAAGTTCGAAGTCGCCGAGGGCGGCACGGTCTTCCTGGACGAGATTGGCGACATCAGCCTGCGCACCCAGACCGACATGTTGCGCGTGTTGCAGGAGCATGAGATTGTGCGCGTCGGCGGCAACACGTCCATTAAGGTGGACTTCCGCTGCGTGGCCGCCACCAACAAGCCTCTGGAGCAGGCGATCGAGGAGGGACGCTTCCGCCCCGACCTCTACTACCGCCTCAACGTCTTCCGCATTGAACTCCCGCCCCTGCGCGAGCGCCGCGACGACATCCCCATGCTGGTGGATCACTTCGTCCGCAAGTTCTCCAAGGAGATGAACAAGCGCATGCTAAGGGTCAGCCCGCGCGCCATGGACCTTCTGCAGTCCTACCACTGGCCGGGCAACATCCGCGAGCTGGAAAATGCCGTCGAACGCGCCATGGTCGTGGGCCAGGAGCCCGAGCTGCGCGAGCGCGACTTCACCATCCAGCCGCACGCCACCACCGCACAGCCGCTGCCGGACGCGCGCTCGCTGGAAGACATCGAGAAGACGCACATCCTGCGCGTGTTAGACGAATGCGGCGGCAACCAGACGCGCGCTGCCGAGGTTCTGGACATTGACCGCGTGACGTTGCACCATAAGTTGAAGAAGTACGGCTGGAGCAAGCAGTTGCTTGGCGCGCCTGAAAACAAATGAAGGTTCTGCAACTATTACCCATAGGGGGTCCGCACGACCCCCTGCTGGAATGGCTTCGTTCGGAGCTGGAGGAGGCCTTCCGCATACGCTGCGAAATCATTAAGCCCCCTTTGCGTCCGGACTTCGCCTTCCACGCCGAGCGCGGGCAGTATCACTCCAGTGAGATTCTGGGGCGTATGCAGCAGTATTCGACCTGGCGCACCTGGCGGGTGCTGGGCGTCACGCCGGTGGACCTCTACATTCCGATTCTGACTTTTGTCTTTGGTGAGGCGCAGATGGGCGGCAAGTCTGCGTTGGTCAGCTATGCCCGTCTTCAGCAGGAGTTCTACGGCCTGCCAGCGGACACCGACCTGCTAGCCCGCCGCCTGCTCATCGAGAGCATTCACGAACTGGGACACACCTTGCAACTGCATCACTGCGACGACTACCGTTGCGTGATGAGCAGTTCGCACGCCGTGGAATGGATTGATCTGAAGGAACAGACCTTCTGCCAGGATTGCGCCACCCGGGCGCAGAAGCTCGCCAGCAGGTAGACTCGCAAAATCCTTACGCGGCTGAGGAGCCTTGCGCGACCTGCCTGGCCGCACGCACGTTCATCCACTCCGCCAGAAGATACAGCGCTCCCGGCGCGGCAAAGAGCGCAAAGTACGGTCCGCGCGGAAACCCACCGACAGCCGCCAGATTCCACAGGTAGAAGGCCGCCAGCGAGCCCAGGATTAGCCATCCACCTGCGCGGGGACGAAACCAGCAGAGCACCAGCCCCACGCCCACGCCGATCGGCCAAAGCGATAGCCCGAGCCACTCCCGCACCGAGGGCATGTGCTGGCCGCTAAGTTCGCCCACCAGCATGATGACGATGAGCAACAGGTTGACCGCGCCCCAGGCGCTGGCCAGCCGCCGCACGCCAACTGCTGCCTCATGCAATCGGCTAAGTGGTGCATGGACTGGCGGCATGAGGGCTTCTCCTGACCTGCATTGTAACCATCGGTACTGCGCGCGCGATAGTACAATGCAGACATTCGCCATGCGCAAAACATCCCGCAAAACAAGGAGCCCGCGTTGATTGTTGCCGGAGTGATGAGTGGAACCTCCGCCGATGGCGTGGACGTGGCCCTGGTCCGCCTTACGGGCCGCGGCCTGCGCACGCGCTTTGAGCTGGTCGCCCATCACGGCTTCCGCTATCCGGCCAAGGTGCGGCGCGCCGTGCTGGAGGCCATGAACTCACAGGCCATTAGCGTGGCCGAGCTATCGCGCCTCAACTTTCTGCTGGCCGAGTTATACGCCGAATGCGTGCGCAAGACCGAAGGCGCCGCCGGAGTGCAGTGCGAACTGGTCGGCTGCCACGGACAGACCATCTACCACCAGGGCCGCCCGGCAAAGTACCTGGGCCGTAACATTGCCTGCACCTTTCAGCTTGGCGACGGATCGGTTCTTGCCGCGCGCCTCGGCCGCCCGGTCATCACGGACTTCCGCCCCGCAGACATCGCCGCCGGAGGCCAGGGCGCGCCGCTGGTTCCCTTCCTCGACGTGCTGGCCTTCCGCCACGCACACCGCGGCCGCATTGTGCTGAACATCGGCGGCATCGGCAACCTTACGGCCATCCCCGCCGCCGCCCGCGCAGAAGATGTACACGCGTTCGACACCGGCCCCGGCAACATGGTGATGGACGCCCTCAGCGAGAAGCTCTTCGGCCTGCCCTACGACCGCAGTGGCCGAATGGCCGCCCGGGGCCACGTGCTGGACAGCGTGCTGGCCGCCGAGCTGCGCCATCCTTTCTTCCGCCGCCGCGGAGCGCGCAGCACCGGGCGCGAGGAGTTCGGCCGCCACTTCGCCGAGCACTTTCTGGTCGCCTGCGGCAAGGCCGCTCCGCAGGACGTAATGACCACGGCCACGGCGCTGACCGCGCGCTCGATTGGCCAATCGTTGCGCACTCTTCTGCGGCAACACAAATATCACGACCTCTTCGTCAGCGGCGGCGGCACGCGCAACCATGCGCTGATGGCGATGCTCACTGACGAGGCCACCGCGCTCGGCCTCACCGTTGCGCATACCGATGTGCTCGGCATCCCCTCGCAGGCCAAGGAGGCCCTGGCCTTCGCCGTTCTCGCCTACCAGACCTGGCGGGGCGAGCCCTCAAACGTGCCGGCCGCCACCGGCGCGCGCCGACTGGCAATCCTGGGCAAGGTGAGCCGTGCGTAGGTTTGCCTCGGCTATGCGAAGACGATCTGCGCGCAGCCGCACATGGATCGCGCTCCTCGCGCTTGCATGCGTTGCGCTCATCTGTCTTGCGCTTACCGGCTGCGCGCACTCGCGTCCCGAGGTCGGAACGGTCGTCATGCTGGTCGAAAGCTCGCCGCTCAATCTCGATCCCCGCATCGGCACCGACGCGCAATCCGAGCGCATCGGCGAGCTGATCTTCGAAGGCCTCGTCCGCCGCCAGGATGACTTCACACTGGCGCCACGGCTGGCCGAAAGCTGGCAGATTCCCGATCCCCTCACCTACATCTTTCACCTGCGCCAGGGCGTGCGATTCCACGATAGCCACCTGCTCACCTCGGCCGACGTGAAGTGGACGCTCGACTCGCTGCTCACGGGCCAGGTCCGCTCGGCCAAGGCGAGTGCTTATCGTTACGTGGCCACCGTGGAGACTCCTGATGCGCAGACCGTTGTGCTGCACCTCAAGGAGCCCTATGCCGCGCTGCTGTGGAATCTCTCCGACGGAGCCTTCGGCGTCGTCGAGCAAGGAACAGGCGGCGAGCCCGGGCACAAACCCATTGGCACCGGACCTTTTCGCTTCGTCAGCGAGCAGCCCGATCGCGAGGTGGTGCTTGAGCGCAATGATGACTACTGGGGTGAACATGCGCACATCGCGCGAGTGCGCTTCAAGGTGGTGCCGGATGCCACCACCCGCGCCTTGGAGCTGCGCAAGGGCTCGGCCGACGCGGAGATCAATGCCCTGCCGGCCGACATGCTGCCCGTCCTAGAGCGCCAGCCGAACCTCGTCCTCGAGCGCTCCCCCGGCACGGCCTATCAGTACCTGGCGCTGAACCTGCGCGATCCCATTTTGCGCGATGTTCGCGTGCGCCAGGCCGTGGCCCTGGCCATCAATCGCGCGCCCATTATCGAATCCCTGTGGCACGGCATGGCGCGGCCCGCCAACAGCATTCTGCCGCCGCAACACTGGGCGTACTTCGCCGGAGCCCGCAGCTACGATTACGATCCTGCGGCCGCCGCGCGTCTGCTGGACGAGGCCGGCTACCCGGTGCGGGCCGATGGCGTGCGCCTCCATCTGATGATGAAGACCAGCACGGATGAGACGACGCGGCTGCTCTCCGCCGTGCTGCAACAGCAGTTGCGCGCCGTTGGCATCAGTCTGGACATCCGCAGCTACGAGTTCGCCACCTTTTATTCCGACGTGACGCGTGGAGCCTTTCAGCTCTACTCGCTGCGCTGGGTGGGCGGTAGCAACCAGGATCCCGACGTATTCGAGAACGTCTTTGACACCGCCAGCTTTGCGCCCAGGCGCGCCAACCGCGGCTTCTACTCCAACCCGGAGGCCGATCGCCTGATCGCCGTGGGCCGCCGCTCGGTGGACATCCCCACGCGCACCGAGGCTTACCACAACCTGCAAGCGTTGTTGAATCAGGACCTTCCCTACATTCACCTGTGGTGGGCGGATAACGTGGTCGTGCACACGCGGCGGCTGACCGGGCTGACGATCTCACCAGCAGGCAACTATGATTTTCTGCGGACGGCGCGCGTGGCGGAGTGAGCGGCCAACACCAGCGCGCAATATTTCTGCAACAATGCTGATTAATTGTTCCGAACTATTGTCTTTCTGCCGCGCCGTGCGAAAATCGCGCTAGAATGACCGCAACAAGGAGGAAAATTGCCAAAGTTTGAAGAGAGCCTGCAAAGGCTGGAAGCAATCGTAAAGGATATGGAACGCGGCGAGTTGCCACTGGAGACCTCGCTGAAGCTCTTTGAAGAAGGCGTCGCTCTCTCTGGCGCCTGCCGCAAGCAGTTGGAAGAAGCCGAAGGCAAGGTGGAAATCCTACTGAAGCAGAACGGAGAGGTGCACGCCGAGGCGTATGGTGATTCCGAGAAGTAGCCGTAAAGAAGTAACCGTAGAGTAGTTGCCGTAGAGAAAATGCCGTAGTGAGGTTGCCATGTAGAAGCAGCAGCGCCGACCGTTCTCTTCCACGGCGAAGCAAGAACCTTTTCCGGCCGCCCGCCTTTGTTCCGCGCCGCGGTTGCAGTACGGAGGGTCTATGTCTTCGGTCAATATTGTCATCGCACAGAAAAATTCCACCACAGCCCAGGAACTGGCACGCGCACTTTCCGTGCACTTCAGCTCAGTCAGCGTGGCCACCAGTGCGCGCGAGCTGGAAGTAATTTTGCGCCGCCAGCAGCCCCGCGTCGCCGTCGTGGACATGGAACTGATCCCGCTCGATCAGTTAACAAAGCTCACAAAGGTCTCGCCCGGGCTCTCCATCGTCTGCACGCATCGCGTGCCGGATGAGTGGATGTGGATGGCCGCCCTGCGCGCCGGAGCCGCAGAGTTCTGCCATCCGCGCGACTTGGGAGTCATCCTGCACGTTGCCCAGCGCACCCCGGCCACGCACCCGCATCCGCCGATTGCCGCCTGAACCACCCACAGGCGGAGCCCGTCCCGGCGGCGACCGTTGGCTGCCGGGCGAAACCGTACCCCCGCGCGGGTTCCTGTTGAGAGAAGATCGGCCGCACCAATATTGCTTGAGACAGGACTGACCACGTCAGTCAGAATATTTCTGCGCCTCACCCGCCGCATCCAAAGCCATCTTCGCGCGGAGCATCTATAATTGCAGGACTGTTCGATCCGGATGCAAAACTTCCCTTTGGAGAAACGCCCGTGGTGAAACTCTTCGCTGAGAGAATTATGAAGCGTCATGCGTCTGTCGCCGGCCTGCTCGTCATGGTTTTTGTTCTTGTCTTCTCATCGCTGGCCCTGGCGGCTGAGAAACCGGCGGATAAGCCGGAGAAGTCTTCCGAGGGCGCAAAGTTCAACGCGCCTCCCGCGGATTCCATCACCGAAGGCGTCGTCGAGGCCGCCGGACAGAAGATCGCCTACCAGGCCATCGCCGGCACCATCACCGTGGGCGGCAGTGATGAGTACGACGCGCAGATTGACGCACAGGGCAAGCCCCTGGAAGGCACAGACATCAAGGCTCCGGCCGAACCCAAGGACGCGCCCGCCACCTCGCGCATCTTCTACGTGGCTTATCTGCGCAAGGATCAAAAGGCCGAGCAGCGCCCCATCACCTTCCTCTTCAACGGCGGCCCCGGCTCGGCCACCGTGTGGCTGCACATGGGAACCTTCGGCCCCAAGCGCGTGCTCACCCCCGGAGATCAGCACATGCCTCCGGCGCCTTACGCGCTGGTCAACAACGCCTACACATTGCTGGATACCAGCGACATCGTCTTCATTGACATGCCCGGCGCGGGCTTCAGCCGCATCTACGGCAAGGAGAAGGAAGACGCATTCTGGGGCGTGGATCAGGACGCCGAGGCCTTCGCGCGCTTCATCGCGCGCTTCGTCAGCAAGTACAACCGCTGGAACTCGCCGAAGTACATTTTTGGCGAGAGCTACGGCACCACGCGCGCCGCGCAGTTGGCCAACATCCTGCAGCAGCAGAAGCACATTGATCTCAACGGCGTCATCATGCTCTCGCAGATCATGACCTACGCCAGCAGTCCCGACCGCGCCGAAGCCGGACAGGATATTCCCTACATTCTGGCGCTGCCCACCTACGCCGCCACGGCCTGGTATCACCACCGCGTGCCCAGTCAACCCAAGGACTTGAAGCCCTTCCTCACTGAGGTGGAGAACTTCGCCCTTGGCGACTTCGCCCACGCGCTCGCCCTCGGCACGGCCCTGCCGGAGGCCGACAAGAAGATCATCGCCGAAAAGCTCCACGGCTATACCGGACTTCCCGTCTCGCTGCTGCTGAAGGCCGATCTGCGCATTGATGGCGGAGTCTTCGAGAAGTCCTTGCAGGATGATGAAGGCATCACCACCGGCCGCCTGGATACGCGCTTCAGCGGCCCCACGCTCGACCCTCTCAGCCGCAACGCCGAATACGACCCCATGAGCTCGGCCATTGCCGCCGCCTACGTCAGCACCTTCAACGATTACGTTCGCCGCGACCTGAAGTGGGGCGCCGACCAGAGCTATCTGCTCTACGCGCAATTCGGCGGACACCGCTGGAAGCCGCGCCGCCGCCGCATGAACGTCAACGTGATTGACGAGCTGGCCACGGCGATGAAGGAGAACCCGCGCCTGAAGGTGCTGCTCAACGCCGGATACTACGACCTGGCGACGCCGTACTTTGCCGCCGTCTTCGAGGATCGCCACATGCCCATTCCGCCCGAGCTGGTCAAGAACATTGACTACGCTTTCTACGAGAGCGGCCACATGGTCTACCTGCAGGAGGAGTGCCTGAAGCAGTTGCACGATAACGTCGCGAACTTCATCAAGAAGACCAGCGGCGACGCGCGCTAAACGCGCTCCCTGTCAAACCAAGCCCGGCTCCGGCCGGGCTTTTTCCATTCCGCCGCCCACTGGCATCCACCGCCGCCGCGCTGATACACTTTGAGTCGCCCATGCTGAAAGAAACTCTTCTCAACGGTCAAAAGGCTGCCGACGCGGCGCTGGAGAAACTCCTGCCCGCAGGCTCGCAGTATCCCACCACCATTCATCAGGCCATGCGCCACAGCGTCTTCGCCGGAGGCAAACGCCTGCGCCCCATCCTCTGCATGGAGGCGGCGCGCATGATTGCCGGCTCTCTGCCTGAAGGTGTCGAAGACCTTGGCGCGGCCATCGAGATGCTGCACACCTATTCGCTGGTGCACGACGATCTGCCCGCGCTCGACAACGACGACCTGCGCCGCGGACGTCCCACCTGCCACAAGGCCTTCGGAGAAGCCACGGCCATCCTTGCCGGTGACGCCTTGCAGACCCAGGCCTACGAGGTGATGGCCGAGCTTAAGTGCCCGGCCGAAGCGCGCGTGCGCATCATCGCCGAGCTGGCCCACGGCACCGGAACCATCGAAGGCATGATCGGCGGCCAGGTGGTGGACCTCGAAAGCGAGCACGTCAAACCCGACCTGCCTACGCTCGAATACATTCACCGCGCCAAGACCGGAGCGCTCATCGTCAGCTCTCTGCTGACGGGCTGCTACTACGCCGGAGCCACTGCCGTAGAGGTGCAGCGCGTGCGCGAGTTTGGACGCGCCGCCGGACTGGCCTTCCAGATCGCCGATGACATTCTGGACGTGACCGCCACCAGCGAGCAGTTGGGCAAAACCGCGGGCAAGGATCTTGCGGCCGAAAAGGTCACCTACCCCGCGCTCTTCGGACTGGAAAAAGCCGAGGAGATGGCCGCGCAGCTCATCCGCACCGCCTGCTCGGCCTTGGATAGCTTTGGCCAGCGCGCGCTGCCGCTCACGGAGATCGCCCGCTATCTGGTCGAGCGCAAAAAGTAGACGCAAGTAGTAGCTGATGGTGCCCCACGTCTGCCGTAGTCAGCAGATGTAGGATTCTAGGAGCCAACGTCCATGAGCGTAATTGACGAAGTCCTGGCCGCCAACGCCCGCTACAAGGAGACGCACGACGCGTCTCTCTATTCACCCAGTCCGCGCCGCCACCTGGCGGTGCTCATGTGCATGGATACCCGCCTGCTCTCCGCCGCACTCGGCCTCGACTTCGGCGACGCACACTTCATCCGCAACGCCGGCGGCATCGCCACCGATGACGCCATCCGCTCCCTGCTCGTCAGCCACTACATGCTCGGCACAAAGGAGGTCATGGTCATCAACCACACCGACTGCGGCCTGCAAAAGGCGACCGAGGAGGAGATGCACCAACTCATCGAGGCCAAAACTGGTCGCCCGCCGAACATGCCCGTGCGCTTCCACGCCTTCAAAGACGTAGCCAAGAACGTGCACGAGCAACTGGAGCGGCTGGCCTCGCACAACTGGGTGAGAAAAGAGTTGACCCTGCGCGGCTTCGTCTACGACGTGACCACCGGCCACCTGACCGAAGTGCCGTGGGAGTGCAAAAGAAGCTAGCAGAGCGAGAATAGTATCTCGATCAAAATTTTCACATGAGTCGAAAAAACAAAAACCGAGGCCGTAAAGATCATTACGTTCCGCAAGGCTATCTACGTGGGTTCATTGACCCAGCCCGTTCCGACTGCGATCAACCACTATGGGTTCTTGATCTTGCATCGAATACTTGGAGTGAAAAGAGTTCCAAAGAAGTAATGTGGGAGCGTGGTTTTTACGATTATTCAGGCGATGCAACTGGGCTTGAACATCCGGATGTTACATTCGCCCAGCTTGAACGTGAGTTCCCAATCATTAGGGAACGTATTATTGACCGAAATTTCAAGAAATGGACTGATCATAAGTATTTTCTACTTAGCTTCATGCAGATGGTTCGTGCCCGTTCTCCACTTTTCCTACAGCAGCAAGAAGAGCAAAACAGAAAACTCCGAGGAGTAACAATAACTGAAGTTGGGCCTGGCAATCAGATAAAGGTTGACTCACTCGAACCGCGTCCCTTACCTGAAGCATTTATTCGGAACCGCACAATAAGTCAGATGGGTGACGAAATTAAAAAGGGGCCGGACTGGATGGAAAATTTCCATTGGTGTCTGAGGTATTCGACATCCCCATCCGATCCATTCATAACCAGCCAATATCCATTGCTAGTTCAAGGGAGTGCCTCAGATATAGTCACTGGCATCCAACATCCAGATACACATGTTTTCTTCCCGATTTGCTGGCAAGCATGTTTGATAGGAAGCCTTATACGTTTTGATGTTGGAACGGAACAAGCAGAGCCAAGCCTACTGGCTAAAGTGCGTTGGTTGTGCAAGCAATTAGCCGGAGGTTATGTGATTTCACCACGTCTTGATGATGAGAAATTAGCTGATGCAATTTGAGCGGGATTCGTGCACAAACACGAATCCCGAGGGTGGCGAACCGATTCACCTCGACCAGCAGTTCGCGTTAGACCCTTACCAGACCTGCTCTCGTTGCGTTCAGCCTCTCAGCTAATCGCTCCGCGCGGCCCCGGTTCGGGCTCCGGGCTAACCGACCAATCGGACAAACCGACTCGTTCCTCGGGATCCTATCTTGCCTTTCACAGTATCCTGTTCGCCTCAACCAGCAGCTCGCTATAGACCCTTGCTGCCCCTCATAGGCTCTCAACGGATGTCGTACACAGCAGGCCCATTGGATTGCTCCGTTAAGCCGTCGGACAAGCGGTGCGACCCGCCTGCCCTCGCACCGGTTTGCGGCCGGCGCGTTGCTCCTTCAGGTCTTGCGACCCTACAGAGAACCGGGAGAGTTGCGCTCTCCTGGCCCTGTCGCCTTTGCGGGCGCCAGGCTTTATTTCCTACCAGCACCGCCGTGCCGATAGGGGGTTCCAAGGGCTTGCGCCCTCTTCACCCGGGACTGCCGTCCCTAGGTTCCGGCAACCGCCGTCGCCGGATTCGCTGTGTACTTCCAAGTCCGTTGATGGCCTAAGTGAGCTCGCTTGAGCCCCGGACTCACCACCAACTGGGAAAACTTGGGAAACTGTCAAAGAACGATTGTTGTTGTACCGCAACTGGAAAAAGAGTCAAGCTTGCAGGCGAAACTCTATCTTCCTTGTTTTCAATCGAGTGCAGCTCATCCACAAGGCCATGCATTAAGTTTTGTGCAGCAGGGTGAAAACTTCTTTCCCCGCCGGCCCTGCGCTTTCTCAAACAGTCAATTCCTGACATCGCGCTGAGGCGCATAAACACTGGGCCAAATCAGCATCCGCCGCCTGAGCGCCGATGCGCGCTGCGAGAATGGCTTCGGTAATGGCCCAGGGCGCCAACGCGGTGCAAAAGTCGCGCGGAACCGCATTTTTCGCGGCTCCGGCGAATCAGGGAAATGTCGTATTGAGGGCTTTTCGATCCTGCGGAGGAGATTTTGTGCGGATGCCGTGCAGAGGTGGATCTCCCCGCGCCGGAGTTCACTCCAGCGCGGGGCGTAAAGCCTTATGTAAGAGTCAGTTCGCGGCGCACGCCGGGCTTCAGGTCCCAGATGTTGAAGTCCAGCTCCTTGGCCGCCGAGGCCAGCTGGCTAGGCTTGCCGGTGAGCACCGGGAAGGTCCCGAAGTGCATGGGCACCAACACTTTAGGACGCAGCAGCCGGCACGCGTATTCGGCCTCGCGTGCGCCCATGGTGAAGTGATCTCCAATGGGCAGCAGCGCAAAATGCGGCGCGTACAGGTCGTGGATGATCTGCATGTCGCTGAACACGGCGGTGTCTCCCGCGTGGTACAGGCGCAGGCCACCGGAGAGTTCGACCACGTAGCCACAGGCCTCGCCGCCGTAAACCATGCTGCCATCCTCTTCCTGGATGCCGCAGGAGTGCACGGCGTGCGTCATGGTGACCTTGACGCCGCAAACCTCCTGCGTGCCGCCCTTGTTCATCGGCGAGATGTTCTTGGCGCCCTTGCCACCCAGCCAGGTCGCCAGCTCGTAGATGCCGACGACGGTTGGCTGATGCTGGCGGCAGATGGCAACGGCATCGCCAATGTGGTCGCCGTGGCCGTGCGTGCAGAGCAGGGCGTCCACCTTGGCCTGCGTCTTCTCGTTCTCCGGACACAGGGGGTTTTGCGTGAGCCAGGGGTCAATCAGGATGGTCTTGCCTTCGGCGGTTTCCAGCTTGAAGGTGGAGTGGCCAAGCCATGTCAGAAAGTGCGGCATCGTCGTCGTCCTCGATGAAAGTGATCTGGAAAAGTCTTCAGCCTTGTGACTCGCGCCATCCCTTGTAACCGCCAATGAGCGAGAGCACCTTGCGGTAGCCCATGCGCTGCAACATATAGGCGGCCAGGGCCGAGCGCATGCCCCCGGCGCAGTAGAGCACGATTTTGCGGTCTTTGTCTGTGGTCACCTGATCAATCTTCAGCTCCAGCACGCCGCGTGGAATGGTTACGGCCCCCGGCACGGTTCCCTGCTGCCACTCGTCGGGCTCGCGCACATCAATCAGGCTGAAGTCTTCGCCGGCGGAGATCATCTGGCGCAGGTCGGCCGGAGCGACCTCGGTGACCTCGCGCTTGACCTCGTTGACGAGCTGAAAGTATTCGGGACTGGGCATGGGCAACCTCCGTTGCACTCGCCGCGATCTTATAAAACGGCGGCGGCGTCAACCAGACATTTTACAGCCTGGTGGCCATGCCGAGTGGGGATGGTAGAATCCGACTGGCGGCCAGCAGGATGCCGCATCCTTTTGCGTATGCCCGTGACATCCAACAAACCCGAGAAGCGCGACCGCAAGAGCCCCTCGCTGGAGAGGCTGCTCGGCGAGGTGACCGAGGCGGTCAACACCACCCTGGACCTGGACACGCTGATGCAGCGGCTGGCCGTGCTGGTCAAGCGCATCATCCCCTATGACGTCTTCGCCATCCTCCTGCTCAACGAGCGCCGCCGCGAGCTGCGCATCCGCTTCCAGGTGGGCCACTCGCCGGAGGTGGCGGAGAGCATTCGCGTCAAGGTGGGCTCGGGCATTACCGGCATGGCAGCCCAGCGCGGCGAGCCCGTGCTGGTCAACAACGTTCTGCAGGATCCCGAGTACATCGCGAGCGGCGCCAAGGTGCTGAGCGAGCTGGCCGTGCCGCTGATCGTCAAGGGACGGGTCATTGGCGTGATGGACGTGGAGGCCTCGGAGATTAACTTCTTCACCGAGGAGCACCGCAGCCTGCTCTCGCTGATTGCCTCGCGGGTGGCGATTGGCGTGGTGAATGCGCGGCTGTACACGCGGGTGGCGCGGCAGGCGCGGCAGCTCGTTGTGTTGAATGAGATCAGCCGCGAACTGACCAGCATCCTGAACCTGGACGAGCTTTTCAAGCGCATTGCCGAGCAGTTGCAGCGACTGATTGACTACCAGATGTTCTCCATTCTGCTGCTCAACTCGCGCCGCGACCATCTGCAGCACCGCTTCAGCCTGCGCTTTAAGGAGAACGTGCAGTTCAAGCATGAGATTCCCCTGGGCCGCGGACTGGTGGGCCTGGCCGCCGAGCGCAACGAAGTGCTGGTGGTTCCGGACGTCACCAAGGACCCGCGCTACATTCCGCTGAATCCCGAGACCATGAGCGAGCTCTGCGTGCCGCTGGTGTACAAGGACCAGGTGATCGGCGTGCTGGACTTGGAGCACACCAAGCGCGGCTACTTTACCGGCGAGCACGCCCGCATGATGAAGACCCTGGCGGCGCAGGTGGCTATCGCCATTGAAAACGCGCGGCTGTATGAGACCGTGGCCCGGCAGGAGCAGCGGCTGGAAAACGATCTTTTGCTGGCGCGCGAGTTGCAATACCGCCTGCTGCCGCAGAAGGCTCCGCAGCTTGCGCGGGCGGAGATGGCGGCGCGCTCGATTCCGGCTCGTGCCATCGGCGGAGACTTCTTCGACTATCTCAGCTACCACGGCACCCGCATTACAGCCCTGGCGGTGGGCGACGTCAGCGGCAAAGGCGCACCGGCCAGCATCTACGAGGCGCTGGTCAGCGGAATCCTGCGCATGCACGCCGACGACTTCCCCGGAGCGGCGCGCATGTTGCACTCGGTGAATGAATCGCTGGCCGAGCGTCCCATTGCGGCGCAGTTTGTCAGCATTCTGTACGTGCTGCTGGACGAGAAGGATTTGAGCCTGAGCATTGCCAACAGCGGGCTGCCGCACCCTTTCCGATGTCGCAAGACGGGCAAGGCCGAGCGCGTGGAGATCAGCGGCATGCCGCTTGGACTGTTCGCGCAGGCAGAGTACGATGAGTTGATCTTCCACGTGCGCCCCGGCGAAGTTTTCCTCTTCTTCAGCGACGGTATTCCCGACGCGCAGAACGAAGCTGGCGTCGCCTTCGGCATGGGAAGGCTGGCGCACGTGCTGGAAAAACACCGCCGCGAGCCGGCAGCGGCCATCGTGGATGCCATCTTCGTCGAGGTCAACAAGTTTGTGGGCGGCGTGGAGGCCTTCGACGACCAGACCGTCGCGGTAATCAAAATCAAGGACACGGCCCAGAAGAAGTGAATCAAGCCAAAGTGAGCACACGAAAGATTAAGAAGCTGAAGCTCGAAGAGCGCCCGCCCGCGTTTGTCTATCGCGGTGAAGGCACGGCGCGCGCACTCTGCTGCGAACAGGTGGAACTGGCAGCACTTGCGCGCCGCCATGGTACGCCGTTGTACGTCTATTCGACAGCGGCGATTCGCGCCAACGTGCAGTGCTTCCAGAAGGCCTTCGCCAGCCAGTCACACACCGTCTGTTATTCGGTGAAGGCCAACAGCAACCTCAGCCTGTTGCGGCTGCTGGCCGGGATGGGATGCGGCTATGACGTGGTCAGCGGTGGAGAGCTAAGGCGCGTACTCACCGTCGGGCCCGAGGCTGCGGCAGGAGTGGTCTTCAGCGGCGTGGGCAAGACCGCCGCAGAGATGGACCTGGCGCTTACGGCCGGCATTCTCATTTTTAACGTAGAGAGCGGAGCCGAGCTGGAACTGCTGGCCACCCGCGCCGCACGGCTGAAGAAGACCGCGCGCATCGCCATCCGCGTCAATCCCGACGTCAAGGCCGAGACGCATCCTTACATCAGCACCGGGCTGCGCCAGCACAAGTTCGGCGTGCCCATTGCCGAGGCGCGTGAGCTTTACGCCAGGGCGGCCACGAAGACCTGGCTCGACCCCATCGGCGTCAGCGTGCACATTGGCTCGCAGATTATTGACGTGAAGCCCTTTGCCGAGACCATGGAGCGCGTGCTCACGCTCATCCGCCAACTGCGCGCCGACGGACTCAACATCAGCTTTGTAGATGCCGGCGGCGGACTCGGAATCCGCTACCAGAACGCCAGCCCGACGGAGCGCGAGCGCAGCATCCGCCAGTACGCTCAGGCCTTGATTCGGCCTCTGCGCGGAAGCGGTCTGCATTTGCTGCTGGAGCCGGGACGCTCGATTGTAGCCGCCGCCGGAGCGTTGATTACGCGCGCGCTCTACGCCAAGGAGAATGGCGGCAAGCAATTCCTGATTGTGGACGCCGCGATGAACGACCTGATCCGGCCGTCGCTCTACGGCGCGCACCATGAGATTGTTCCGCTCACGCCGCGCGTAAGAGCGAAGAACACCGTTGAAGGCGTGATGGATGTGGTCGGCCCCATTTGCGAGACCGGAGACTTTTTTGCCCGCGAGCGTGAGCTGCCACCGGTCGCGCCCGGCGACCTGCTGGCCATCCTCGACACTGGAGCCTATGGCATGAGCCTGGCCTCCAACTACAACAGCCGCGGACGCTCCGCCGAGGTGCTGGTGGATGGAAAAAAGGCGCGGGTCATCCGCCGCCGCGAGAGCTTCGAGGACTTAATCCGGCTGGAAGAATAATCTGTAAAGTAGAACGCCCGTCTAGCGCTGGCCCCAGCGCAACTTGCTGCGCAGTATGTCAAAGAAGCTGCGCTTCATCCGCAGAATCCTGACGCCGTATGGAGCCTTGCGGCAGACGATCTCATCGCCCTGCACCACAGCCATGCCAACCTGCCCATCCACGCTGAGCATTCCGTCGGCGCCGCTCTTCAGGCGGACGCTGACTACCATGCCATCACCCACCACCAGCGGGCGATGGGTGAGCGAGTGCGGGCAGATGGGCGTAATGACCAGGGCATCCACGCTGGGCATCAGCACCGGTCCTCCGGCGGCCAGCGAGTATGCAGTGCTGCCGGTGGGCGTGCTGATGATGACTCCATCGGCCTGATACTCCACCACCGTGTCGCCGTTCAGCAGCAGGTCGAAGCCCAGCAGGCGCGCCACCGTGCTCTTGACCACGGCATCGTTCAGCGCCTGGTAACGTGCAACCTCCCGGCCCTCGCGCAGCAGGCGGCAATCGAGCAGCGTTCGGGTCTCCACCGGACATCGCCCCTCGGTCACGGCTTCGAGCGTGGTGTACAAATCCTCCAGGCGCACCTCGGTCAAAAATCCGAGTGAGCCCAGATTGACGGCCAGCAAAGGAATCTGAGCTTCTCCAATGGCGCGCGCGGCGGAGAGCAGGGTTCCGTCACCACCCAGCACCAGAACGAACTCCGGCGCGCATCCGGCCAGCTCGGCGCGGGTCACCGCAGGCTCATGCGCGGCGTAGGCCGAGGTTTGCTGATCCACGTAGACGCGGTAGCCGCGGGCTTCCAGCCAGGCAATGGCCTCCGGAACGATGGCGGCAAGCTCTGGCTTGGCGGGTTTGCTGACGATGGCGGCGATCTTCACGTCTTTATTTGTACTCCATTTTGGATTGCTCCGGCGCGCTGAAGCGGGCGTGCAGCAGGAACTCGCGGTTCCCTTCCGTGCCCAGAATCGGCGAATCAATCACGTCAATTTCATTCCCGCCAAGCTCAATCACGGACTGGCGGACTTTCTCCACCGCTCCGAGTTGCGCCTCTTCACTGCGCACAATGCCGCCCTTGCCTACCATCGCGCGGCCCACCTCAAACTGCGGCTTGATGAGCAATACAAGCTCGCGGCGCGGCTGGCCTTTTTCGGCAAAAGCTGATGCCAGCACCGCCGGCAACACCTGCGTGGCACTGATGAAACTCACATCCATACTGATGAACTCGACCGGCTCCGGCACCTGTGCTGACTCAAGATAACGGGCGTTGGTCTTTTCCAGCAGACGCACGCGGGGGTCGTCGCGAAAGCGGGCGTCAATCTGGCCGTAGCCGGTGTCCACGGCCAACACACTGCGGGCTCCGTGCTGCAACATGCAGTCGGTAAAACCTCCGGTGCTGGCGCCTACGTCCATGCAGACCGCGCCTTCCAAGGTGATGCTCCAATGCGCGAGCGCAGCCTCCAGCTTGAGGCCGCCGCGGCTGACGTAGCGCTGCTCACTGCCCAGCAGGCGGATGGCGCAGTCGTCGGCAACGCTGTGCCCGGCCTTGCTGACCTTCTGCTCCTCCACCAGCACGCGCCCGGCCAGAATCATGGCCTGCGCCCGCTCACGCGAGGGTGCGAGTCCGCGCTCGACGAGCAGGAGATCAATGCGCTTCTTCATTTATTAGGCCTCATTCGTTAAACCGCCATTCGTCAACCACCAATCCTAAAACCCAGACGCCAGCCGCTGGCCGCAAAACCTCGGATGTATGTTCCGCGAACCCGAGCCCAAACACAGACCGCACGCCGCCGTGAGAAGCAATGCTGGCATCCGGTTGCACCATAGATGGGCCAAAGATGAGTTCCACGGGTGTTCAAAATTCAGCAGTCTACCCGTTGCAAACTTCTTGCCAATCTGCATTCCGCCGCATCGCACATCCGGTGGTGCAAAGCGCAGATGAGCCTTATAAAACGTGGCCTCCGCAGCCCGTTCGCAAGGTTTCCCTCCACCATTTCCACACTTCTGTTGAAAAGCCGAGGGCGATATTTGGCATTGTAAATCCTCAGAGGGGCTACATGGTTTAGAATGACCGCATCGTCCCTGATTCAGAATCTCAACCGTTCACAAATCGTTCTGCTGGTGCCAAACTCACTCATGCCGACCTCCCGAGTAAAGACGTCCAAAGCTCCAACCTACAAAGCCCCGACCTTGACGCCAACCAAGCCACGCGCCAGCAAGGAAGCCAAGCCACGGACTGCAAAAGCCGGTACCGCCGCAGCGCGTAAGACCAAGGCAAAGACCGTCAAGGCCGCACCCTGGGCGCTGGTTCCGGCCTCGGCACAGCAGTCCATGTATGCCACCCTGCGCGGCTGGCAGCCTGCTCTGTGGGAGGACGCTGACGGCACGGAGGTTGCAGCGCTCGCCGCCGGTCTCACCCTGGGCGCGAAGGATGCCATCATCCATCCCTGGGCGGGGCGCGCCAAGCTGGCCGCGCGCATGTTCAGCGGTACGCTCTCGGCCGTGGAGGCCTTGCTGGCAGAGGACCTGAAGAACACTCCCAAGGCCACCGTGCTGCTCTGCGCGGGACCACTGGAGGCCGACAGCGATCCGCGTCCGGTGTTGGCCTTTGCCGCGCGCCACAAGCTGCCCATCCTCTACCTGGTGAGCAACCGCTACCCTGCGGCAAAAAGTCCGAACCTGGACCTGCGTACCCTGCACGCAGACTTCGGCATCCCCGTCTTCAGCACCGACGCGCATGACGCCATCGCCGTCTTCCGCATCGCCACAGAGGCCGTGCACAACGCTCGCCATGGCCGCGGCCCCTGCGTCATCGAGGCGCTCACCCATGCCCCGCACAAGCTGAACGCGGCCACCGCGCTCAGCCTGCTGGCCGACTACATGGAGCGCCACGGCAATCCTCCGCGCACTCCGCGCAAGCGCTAACCGGGTTCTCCAAATTCATGCAGCAGAAAGCCGCACCCATTCGAGTGCGGCTTTTTCACGTCCGGAGTCTCTCAGGCCCGCGATACCCGCAGAGCTACGCGATACCCGCAGAGCTATTTGTCGTCGTAGATGGAGAGCTGCCCGGCCGGAGGTTTGATGCGGATGGTGAACTCCTGCGCGGGCTGGTTGAGCGCCAGATCATCTCCCCAGGTCTGCATGCGGGGCACAATCACCTGGACGCGGTAGAGTCCGTAGGGTAGGTCTTCCATGTGGGCGCGGCCGTCGGTGTCGGCCTTCAGCTGGAAACCGTCGTTGGCCTGGTCGCCATTCTTGTTGACGGCGTGGACGACGATGCTGGCGTTCTTGATGGGCGCGCCGGAAGTGTCGCGCAGGATGATGAAGCTGACCCGGCAGAACTGCTCCGGCGGCTTTTCGTTCTTCTTTTTGCCGCCGCCCGCCCAAAGGGTGAGCGGAATGAGGATCAGGAGGAGCATCAACCCGGCGGTGCGCAGCGCGTAACGGCTTGCCATCATCATGAGTCTCCCGGAAGGAATCGCCGCCCGCCGCCCAAGAGGCCGGCCAGCGAGCTTTACGAGGCTATTGTAAGCCCTCCGCCCGGGGGATGGAACCCCACCCGAGCAACCGGGTCGCTGGCGCCTGTACAGTGATGTAAACGATTGAAAATCAGGAGATTATCGTCGAATGTTAAATATGAGTGTAATTCACTCATATTGGCTTGACAGCGCTGCTCTCCAAGCGATACATTAGCACTCGTGTGGTTAGAGTGCTAACGCGCCCCTGAAGGCGTGACTCGGCCATAGCGTCCCCCCGGCGGTCAAGGCCGCCACGAGTGGAACCAACAATCCCAGAGGAGCTTTAAGAAGATGGCAACTGCTACGAAGCTGACCCCCCTGCACGACCGTATCGTCGTCAAGCGCGTCGCCGAGTCGGAGACGACCAAGGGCGGCATTATCATTCCGGACACCGCGAAGGACAAGCCGCAGGAAGGCAAAGTAATCGCCGTGGGCAAGGGCAAGTCGAACGACGAAGGCAAAGTCTTCCCGCTGGACGTCAAGGCCGGAGACCGCATTCTGTTTGGCAAGTACGCCGGCACCGAGATCAAGATTGACAGCGAAGAGCTGCTGATCATGCGTGAGGAAGAAGTCCTCGGCATCCTTGGCTAACTGCATTCGGGCGGTCTCAGGACCGCCTTCGACCGGCTACACCCCGCGCGCGGCCAAAACGGCTGGCGGTGCGGCGTAAAGAGACATGGCGTAGTTACACAAATCTAAGGAGCTTTAGAAACATGGCAAAGCAGATTGTTCACGGTGAGGAATCCCGTCAGGCGATCCTTCGTGGCGTAAACGTCCTAGCTGACGCAGTTAAGGTCACCCTGGGTCCGAAGGGCCGCAACGTTGTGATTGAAAAGAAGTTCGGTTCCCCGCTCATCACCAAGGACGGCGTGACCGTGGCCAAGGAGATTGAGCTGGCCGACACGCTGGAGAACATGGGCGCGCAGATGGTGAAGGAAGTCGCCAGCAAGACCAGCGACATCGCCGGAGACGGCACCACCACGGCGACCGTTCTGGCCCAAGCCATCTTCCGCGAGGGCGTGAAGACCGTGGCCGCCGGAGCCAATCCGATGGCGCTGAAGCGCGGCATCGAGAAGGCCATTGTGGCCGTCAACGGCACCACCGACAAGGACGGAAACCACATCAAGGGCTCGGGCGCATTGGATAAGCTGAGCAAGGACGTGGACCGCGAAGAACTGATCGCCCAGGTGGGCACCATC
>Ga0181528_10000533_pt1 | contig 26754 bp, 18 predicted proteins | sample PEATcosm2014_Bin_47_FD_119742 | JGI IMG/M metagenome (GOLD analysis project Ga0181528, IMG submission 119742) | Peatland microbial communities from MTU Mesocosm Facility, Houghton, MI, USA - PEATcosm2014_Bin10_10_metaG | ecosystem: Environmental > Terrestrial > Soil > Wetlands > Peat | place...
TGGCGGTTTGCAATGCGGCACGGAGGCTTTCCAGGCTGATGCCGTAAGACGAAAGCGCGGTTGGGTTAGCCTGAATGCGCACCGCCGGCTTTTGCCCGCCGCTGATGGTGACGAGGCCAACGCCCGTCACCTGTGAAATTTTTTGCGCGAGTCGCGTGTCGGTGAAATCCTCAACCTGCGAAAGTGGATATGTTTTGGACGTGATCGCCAGCGTCATGATCGGCGCGTCGGCCGGATTGGATTTGCTGTAAATCGGCGGCGACGGCAGGCCGGCGGGCAGATAGCTTTGCGCCGCGTTGATGGCCGCCTGCACTTCCTGCTCGGCCACGTCAATGTTCAGGTTCAGCGCGAATTGCAGCGTGATGATCGAGCTGCCGCCGGAGCTGATCGAAGTCATCTGGTTGAGTCCGGGCAACTGGCCGAACTGCCGTTCGAGCGGCGCGGTGATGGCGGACGCAGAAACATCGGGACTCGCGCCGGGATAAAACGTGACGACTTGGATCGTCGGATAATCCACCTCCGGCAGCGCTGAAACCGCGAGCTGTTTGTAGGCGATAAAGCCGGTCAGCAGCACCGCGACCATCAGCAACGACGTCGCCACCGGCCGCAAAATAAATGGGCGTGACGGACTCACTGGGAATCTTTCTTGTGGCCGCCGCCTTTGCCCGTCCCGCCGCCAGCCGGACGAAGGATCACTTTCGCGCCGTCGGTCAGCTTGTTGAAATTATCAGCGGCAACCACCGTGCCCGGATCAATTCCCTCCACCGCCGAAACATTCCCGTCGGTGGTGTCAATCGTGATGGTCTGCATCGCGACAGTTTGATTCGTGCCGGCTTTATCCGGCTCGATGAGATAAACAAACGCGCTGTCCGCGTTGCGTTGGATCACCGTGTTCGGCAAGAGCGTCGCATCTTCAATCGTATCCACGAGCAAGCGAGCGTTGACAAATTGATTTGGGAAAAGCGTTTCGTCAGCGTTGGTGAAAACGGCCTTGAGCTTGACCGTGCCGGTGGTCGGATCAATTTGATTGTCCACAGTCAGCAAATTTCCGGTCGCCAGCTTTTTGGTTTGCGCGCGGTCGAACGCGTCCACCGTCAGCGTGTTTCCCGCCTTCAATTGCTCCTGGATCTTCGGCAGATCATCTTCCGCGACGTTGAAAATCACGGTGATGGGCTGCAGTTCCGTGATGACGACCAGCGGACTGGTGCTGTTTGCCTGGACAATGTTGCCTTCATCCACCAGGCGCAGGCCCACGCGCCCGGAAATCGGCGCGTTGATGAAGCAGTAGGCGAGCTGCACTCTGGCGCTTTCGGCCGCGGCCTCGTCCGACTTCACGGCGGCCTCGAGTTCTTTCACCTGGGCTTCAACCTGGTCGTAGGCGTCCTGCGAATCAATCTTGGAGGCAAGCAGGGCGGCCTCGCGTTTCAATTCGACATTTTGGAGATTTAACGAAGCCTGGTCCTGGTTTTTTTTGGCGACGGCCTGGTCCAGGGCCGCCTGGTTCGGGCCCGGATCGATTTCCACAAGCGGATCGCCGGCGTGAACCATCTGCCCTTCCTGGTAATACACCTTCATAATCTGGCCCTGCACGCGGCTGACAATCGAAACGGTGTTGAGCGGCGTGACCACGCCCAGCGCATTGACATAAATCCCGATGTCGCCCGTCTGCGCCTTCACGGTGCTGACCATGGTGGTGGCCGAACCAAAACCACCGCGGCCCGGAGTTGATTGATTTGCTGCGGGCGGTTGCCCACGGTTTCGTAACAGGAAATAGCCGCCCGTCACGAGCAGGATCAAAATCACAATCCACAACCAATGGCGTTTTCTCCGGCCGCGTGACGGTTTTGAAGGCGTTTTTGACGAGTCGTCAGAGTGCATTTGCGGTTGTCTGATATCAGGCATTTTTGGCTCCATTCTTTCTTGTTTCTGTCCGTATCATAAATTTATCCAACATAATGTATCAAGCGGCTTAATTGCTGCGTCAAATGTTAAATCAAGCCGGAAACATGATAAATTATCTTTAAGAGTCTAGCCCACCGCATTTTCCTGCATTCGAAAAGCGTGGGTTGTAAATGAAGGGGTGAAGAGACTGGTTTGGTGTCGTGGCAAATTAATCACAACTCGTCGTCCTTTTTGACGGTCCCGACTGTTTGCGTTGGTTCTGAATCAAACAAAGCTGGATGGCATCCAATCTAGGCCGTGCTGTCCTTCGCCTCCAGCTTCTGCCAGACAACACCGTAAATCGCAATGACCACAAAGCAAATCAACGGCATGAGGAAGCCGGCGCGCATGCCCCAATTATCCGCCAGCCAGCCCATGAACAGCGGCATGATCGCACCGCCGACAATCGCCATGACGATGAACGAGGAAGCTTTTTTTGTCTCCTCGCCCAGCCCGTGAATCCCCAGCGCAAAAATCGTCGGGTAGGTGATGGACATGAAGAAGAAGCTCATGAACAGCCCGGCAACCGACAGCCAGCCCAGCGGAAACATCACCAGCACCATCATGAACACGTTGGCAATGGAATACAGCGCCAGCATCGAGTGGGCTTTGAAAATGCGCAACGCAAAGCTGCCGGTGAACCAGCCCAGCAGAAACAGCCCGAAGGCGGCAAAGGACAACAATTCGCCGGCCCCGCGATCCGTTATGTGGTGGGCTCCATCGGTCAGCGCCGTCATGTTTGCGGGCAAACTCTTCGCCAGGCCTTCGCTCAATGCCGGGGTGTCGGAATGGACGTAGTTGACGAAATAGCTGAACACGCCCGTCTGCGCCGCGACGTAGAAAAACTGCGCCGCGATGGCAAAAATAAAATGCCGGCGCTTAAAAAGTGGTTTCACCGCCGCCTTGGCCGGGCCGCCTTCCACTCTGCATTCGTCTTCCGCTGGCAAATCGGGAACCTTGGCGAAAACGAAGATCATGGTCAGCACCGACACCACCAGGCCGACAATCAGATAAGGTTTGTAGAGGTCCGCGTTGCTGGTGTTGGCTTGACCGGTGGACGAGAGCACAAAAAAACCGCCCAGCACCGGACCGATCATCCAGCCGACACCATTGCCGCTCTGGGCGAAGTTGATGCGCACGGCGCTGGATTCCTTCGGGCCGAGCACGGTGGTGTAAGGATTAGCCACCGTTTCCAGGCACGTCAGTCCCGCCGCCAAAATGAACAGTCCCAGCAGGAACGACCAGTAGGTGCCGATGTGCGTTGCCGGAATGAACCAAAATGCGCCAGTCGCCACCAGCGCCAGCCCGATGATGATGGCACCTTTGTAACCAAACCGCCGCGCCAGAATGCCGGACGGAATGGCCATGAAGAAGTAGCCCATGTAGTTGGCGAACTGCACAAACCCCGACTGCATTTTGCTGATGTGCAGCGAGTCCTGAAAATGCTTGTTCAGAATATCAATCATGCCGTTGCAGACGCCCCAGAGCAGGAACAGCGAGGTGACGAGCAAAAAAAGAAAGGCGTAGTTTTTGCCGTCCGCCGTGCGGAACAAGTTCCTGCCTTCACCGTTTGTCACGGCGGATTGGGGTGTCGGTTTCATAGGGCTGGTCTGCTTTCAAGTCTTTATTTTTGCTGCCTGGCTGCCTAGGCGCTTTCCAAAATGACATTCGCGCAGGGCGTCGTTTCGCCGGCGCGGATCAGGCCGATGGCGTGCGGAATGCGCTTTTTAAATTCAACGAGGGCTCGGCCGGCCAATTTTTCATCCGCCGATGACAACGCGTTTGCCGGCCTTGCGCGCATCATGTTGCGTTTTGATTCACACGTGGGTTTCCGCTACCGGGCCGGGTTGCCGCCGATGAAACACCCGGCACCGGTGATGACCATCGAATCATCCTTCTTCAGCGGGGCGGCTTTATCCGCGATACTTTTTGCTTCTTGCACAAATTTGCGTCCGGTTCGGTCGGTTTTTGAGCCTGCCGGTCTTTGGCGACTCAATGAGAACCCGACCAAAATACCTTCAACCGGGTAAGATGGAAATGGCAATCATTCCCAGCGCATGAATAATATTTTCCGCCGTCTGTTTCAGCAGCAATGACCGGATCGAGATTCTTGCCGGTGATGCGCAGCGAGGCGGTCAGGTCTCCCGCCTGAACGACATGAAGCGCACACCCGGTTTTGGCAGCCGCTTTTCACAACTTGCCGGTCAGGATCTGGCTGTGTTATTCTGTCGGCTGAATGTGTATCCTGCTTGATGAATATCCGCTCGTGCCACTGCGCCGGAATTTATGAACGTCACCGTCCGGGGTCGCACCCAGCATTTCCACACTGTCACCTTTGACCGCGCACGGAACGCCGTCCAGCTCATTGAGCAACGACTGCTCCCGCACGAATTCAAAATCGTCGCCGCCAAAAATTTCCGTGAGACCGCCGCCGCCATCACGGACATGACCGTGCGCGGTGCCGGAGCCATCGGAGCCACCGCCGCCTACGGATTAGCGCAGGGCGCGCTCGCCTTTCGCGGCCGCGACCTGAAGAAATTCTCAGCCCATGTCGAAACGGTTCATCAGGTTTTGAAAAATGCGCGGCCCACCGCGGTGGATCCCGTCAACGCGATGAATGACGTTCGCGCCGCGATGCGCAAAGACGCAACGGTTGCGGAACAGCAAACACTCGCGCTCGCCGCCGCCGAGGAATTCGCCCGCGCAGACGTGCAGCATTGCGAAGCGATCGGCCGGCAGGGAGCAAAGCTGATCCGCAACGGAATGAAGATTCTCACGCACTGCAACGCCGGCTGGCTGGCGTTCGTGGACATCGGCACCGCCACCGCGCCGATGTATGCCGCGCAGGTGCAGGGAAAAAAATTTCACGTCTTCTGCGATGAAACCCGTCCGCGTTCGCAGGGCGCGACGCTCACCGCGTGGGAACTCGCGCAGCAACATATTTCGCACCAAATCATCGCCGACAACGCTGCCGGCCATCTGATGCAGCGCGGCGAAATTGATTTGGTCATTGTTGGCAGCGACCGCACGCTCGGCCGCACCGGCGCGGTCGCGAATAAAATCGGCACCTACACGAAAGCCGTCCTGGCCGCGCGCCATAAAATTCCGTTTTACGTCGCGATCCCGCTTTCGACGATTGACTGGAATCTTAAAAACGGTTTCGACATCCCGATCGAAGAGCGAAGCGAGAGTGAAATTCTCGGCGCGTGGGGAATTGTCGGCAATTCAAAATCAAAAATTCAAAACTCAAAAGTAAGTCAGCGCGCTTACGTCCGCGTGGCGAATCCGACGAGCGGCGCGCTCAATCCAGGTTTCGACGTGACGCCGGCGGAATTGATTACCGGCGTCATCACACCTGTGGGAATTTTCAAGCCGCAGGAGCTTTGGAAGCGACGGCGTGAACTGGGGTTTGCCGTTTAGAAAACTGCTCCACCCAAAATCAGCCGCGAAACTAAACTTGATTAGCGCGGGAAACAAAATTAAACTTATCATTCCTGTGGCGGGGTAGCCAAGTGGTAAGGCACGGCTCTGCAAAAGCTGCATCGTCGGTTCGATTCCGACCCTCGCCTCCAGCCCATTTGTTGGGATTTGTGAGGAAAATAGCGGAAAAAAGGCCGAGTTTCAGTGAAAGTTTCAGTAGCCGCACTAGGCGGCCAGAATCCGAAACGAAATCGGCCACTACTCGCTAACGGAGTCAGATCGAGTTGGTTCATAGTCATAACATGAAAGATGACATGAAACAACGATACAGCGTATTCCTTCGCCCGTGGGGAGTTTTCTACTGCCAAGACAACACCACCGGCAAACAAGAAACCCTCAAGACCCGTGACAAGGACGAAGCCTTTCGCCTCGTCGCGGCGAAGAACGAAAACGAGGACGCCCCCGCGTTCAGCCTGCATCTGGCGCGGGTGTATTGGAAGGCGGGCGACCCGACCGGAGCCACCCGGACATGGCAGCACGTCATGGACGAAATCCCCAAGCTCAAGACCGGCGAAACCCGCCACCGCTGGCTGACCGCCATCAAGGACAAGGCGTTCGATTCCATCCGCAACCTGGTCGTGCTGGAAACCCAGGCCGAGCATTTCCTGAAAGTCTTGGAGGCCGGTTCGGTATGCACCAACATCTATCTGCGCCGGGTTCACAACTTCGCCCTCGATATGAACTGGCTGCCGTGGCCGGTGCTGCCCAAGAAACGCTGGCCCGCCATCAAGTTCAAGGAGAAGCGCGGCATCACCTTGGAGGAGCATCAGGCCATCGTTGACCGCGAATTGAATCCTGAACGCAAGGCGTTCTACAAACTGGCGTGGCACTTGGGCGCGGCGCAATCCGACCTTGCGTTTTTGGAAGCCGAGAATGTGGATTGGGAAAACCATGTCATCAGCTATGCCCGCAAAAAGACCGGCTCGGTTGCCATCATGCGCATGGATGAAGATGTGGCGGAAATCCTGCGCGACTTGCCGGGGAGCGGCCCATTGTTCCCTTATCTGCGGACAGTCCGCGCGGGCGACCGGGCGACCGAGTTTCACCAACGCTGCGTCGGCCTCAAAATCAAAGGCGTGACGTTGCACAGTTACCGCTACGCATGGGCTGAACGGGCGAAAACCGCCGGTTATCCCGAACGCTTTGCGATGGAACATTTGGGGCAGAACAGCAAGGCCGTTCACCGCGCTTATTCGCGCAAGGCCAAGGTGGAACTGCCGTCGCTGGGCGAATACGAGCGGCAGCGGAAACTGTCGGCCAAGGGCAACGGGAATGAGCCAACGGCACAACTCATCACCGCATAAGGAGGCACACGATGCAAACTTGGCAAATCAAAGCACTGGAACTGGAAGCGGCGGGATTGAAGCATCTCGACGGATTCATTCACGAACACGCCCTTGGCTTCTTTATCGGAGCCATCGGTCTCTTGCTGGCTTTGCTCGCGTGGGTGTTGAGCGGCGCGTTGCGGCGTAAAGGAGGAAACTTCCATGTCCGGCCGGTTGTTTTCATCCCTCTGCCGGGACAGCCACCCCCGCCACCGGACACGTTCAACCCGTTTCCACCGCCACACCATCAGGCGCACGACGACTACTGTGATGATTATGAGGATTGATCTGGAAGCCGCCGACGTGTAAACGGCAAGGCGCGGGCGGAAAATTTTCCGCCCGCGCCTTCTGTTGCATCAATTTTCCGAATCTGCGGTTTGGGTTTGCAAACGAGGCTCCGGTTGCCGTCTGTCGGTTGAATCCAGCTTGCGGCCATTTTTGTAACGCCAGTATTCCTGAATCGCATCCGCCACCTTGCCATGCCATTTTTCGTCACGCTCCAAATCTTTCAGTGTCGCGGTCAAAAAGAATTTCGGCGCATTCGCCGCCGGATGTCCCAACGGCTTCAATAGTCCTTTGGCAACCAGAATGGGAATTTCATGCGGGGAAAGGCCGAGCTTGGCCGCTGTCTCCGTCACTGTCAACCGGTCAGGCAGATGCCTCAAATTCAAAAAACGTTCAGTGTCTGGATTCATGCGACCTCCTTAAACGCTCATGCCCCGGTTGTGGCCTTGCTTGTTTGAATGTGAATGCCCCTCCGATGGCGTCTGCGAAATCGTTTCCTCATCCGAGACCGCCAACCGGCAACGCTCCGAAATCGCCGCCACCAACCGCTCCGGGCGCTGCTCCTGAAATTGCGTCCAAATCATCCGCTGCGCCGTGGCGACCTCGTTGCTCGCCATGAATTCCAGCGTGTGTTTCGCATTGGCGTTGAAAGCCGCCGCCGATTCGTGCGGATCATTTCTTTCCAGCAGAATCTCCGCAATGCCGTTGGCTTTGGCGTAAAGCACATTGTCGCGGAATCGCTCCATCACCGCGAAGTCGTTTTGCTTCTGGCAAAGCAGAATGTCGCTTGAGCCGAGGTTCAGCAGTGTTGAATGCACCTGCCAGACGCCGAGCTTGGAAGTGCAGATTTCTTTTTCGGGCGAAGGCACGACCGCCGCCGGTTTTTCCAACTGCTTTCGCAACACACCCAATGATTCAAATTCATTGGCAATGACATTGAAAGCGGCGCGGTAGCCCCTCATTTCGGAATCGGTGAAACGCCGGAAATCACCGCCCGGCACATTATATTCCTGATGTTCACCCTCGCGCCTCAATCCGCCAGATTCTCGTTTGATGCCCAAGCGGGCGTCAGACAAATCCGTTTCCGGTTTGTCTGGCGGGATGGCCAGTGAATAAATGGACAGTTTTGAAAGCCGTTCCAATTCGCTGATGGGAATGGCCATTTCACCCGACCACAACCTTGCGGCGATGATGTCGCCCGCTTGAATGCGTGAGAGCAGGCTAAACTCGTGAACGCCCAAGGCGGACGCGCTTTTAGCAATCGTCAGAGCATCGGACTCCGACACGTTATCTTTTATTTGCATAATTTTCCTTTGGTTTTTTAGACCAAGTTTAGCCAATATCGGAAATGAGGGCTGTGACGAATTCATCACAACTTTTTGCCTCCATTCAGTGTCAACGGAATGCCTCCTACCGTCAGGCGGAGTCAGCCGCTTTCTCCAATTTATTTCCATGTTCATCCGTGTCAACCGGCAAATTCTTTCCGGCAGAAAAGCCCCGTTATTCAGACGGCATGATGGCGGATTTATTCTAGCGAATTGCGCCATCCTGGGCGCAATCGAAAATGACGATGACGTTTTCATCCGGCGAGTTTGACTGAAAAAACGACGGGGTTTGTGCAATGATTACGCAAAATGAAAATGAAGTGTGCAGCGCAAAAATTGCCCGCCGCGACCAACGCGCGTTACACAGCCCTGTAACGCGCGCTCGTCGCGGACGGAAATGGAAAAACGCAGTCGCGTTTGCTTCCGTCAGCGGCACGGCGGCGGTCGTTGCGTTCCGGCTCCGTTCCAGCCGTCTCTCCGCCTGCACTTCACTTTTCCGCCTGCCGAACCGCTGACCGAAGCAGTTGATTATTTTTCACCATGCAGCCAGGCGATGGAAACCTTCAAACATTTGGCAATCGCCGCCACTTCGTAATCCATCAAATAACGATCCTGCCTTTCAATCCGCGAAATCGCGGTCTGGTCAAGAACGACGCCCTTGGCCGCCAAGCGACCCGCAAGGTCGTCCTGTGAAACGGGCGGCTTGCACTTCAGGCGCGCTTCCCGAATCCGTCGGCCAACGATATTTCTCCGGGGCAATTGATGTGTTTTTTTCACAGGTATGTGAAATGCGGAATTCACATACTTGACATTTACCGGAAAAACTGTTTTTAATTATGTGGACTTTGCATAATACAATGAATGAGGGGCAGAACAACGGAACGGCCAAAGCGAAAATTCTCATCGTTGAAGATGATGAGCATGTGGCGATGATGATGGCGGATTTGCTCACACACGCCGACTGTGAAGCGGAAATTGCCCCGACTGCAAAACGCGGATTTGAACTGGCCGAGGGAAACGACTTTGACCTGATTACATTGGATGTTGATTTGCCGGACGCAAATGGCTTCGAGATTTGCAGCCGCCTAAAGAGTCATCCCCGGTCGCGCGATACGTCGGTTGTGTTTATTTCGGGACGGTCTCATGAGGCAGACCAACAGCGCGCTTTTGCACTCAGCGCGGTGGACTACATTACCAAACCGTTTGATGCGCTCAATTTTGCCCGCCGCATTCTTTCCCATGTCAAAACCAAAAGCGGTTCTGGTGCATTTCCAACTACAGAAGGAGCGGCAGCATGAAAGTGAAAAACCAGTTCCGCGAGTGCGAAACATTTCCAAAAATTACGAAATCAGATGTCCCAGGCAAGGTCTCGCACACGGCATTTGAGGGCTTTTGCAATCTTGGCAAGGGTTTCAAGGGTAATCTTCCTTTCCGCCCGCTCGACGGTGCCAATGTAATTCCGCGTCAGATCAGCTTTTTCCGCCAGTTGTTCCTGGCTCAAACGAGCTTTTCTCCGCTTGACGCGGACAGCTTCCCCCACAACGTGATAAATCCTGCGTGAAGTTGATTGCACAATTTCCCATGAAACCAGAATGCCGAAACCGGGCTACCAACCATCAGTTGGTATTTGCTCGATTTTGCACTTGCAGTTTTGGCGCGGATATTGCAAACCTTGACATGACGGAAGGTAAAACAGCGGTGCTAATCAAAAGCATGAGACCATGCCAAGGGGAAATTTCCTGTCAGATGCCCGCCTCGTCTTCCCCAGATTTGTCCGGGACTGGACGCTCCTGCGGTCAAACTTTTCCAGTTTCAGCTTTTTTACCACCTGATTTATTTGAACAGCCAGTGACTTTAACCGTATAAAAACCGAAGGAAACAAAATGAATTCTGTCCGTTGGCCGAAAATCGCGGGAATCATCTTCATCTTGCTGGGCTTGCTCCGACCCGTCAACAGCCTTGCCCAGATGCCGTCCCTCACTGATCCGTATCTTGATTCATGGTCGTTCAACGACCCGACCAACTGGACGAGTGACATGGGCTACATGCCCATTGCCTTCACCAACATTGACAACGTGTCCTGCTGGGCGACCAACGACGCGCTTTTGGGTGATCACGCATTGCTGCTGGACAGCACCAATCCGGCCTACTTGAATTACAACGTCGTCGAAACAAACGGCTACACCAACCTGATTTTTTCCGCCGGAACGCTTTGGTTTTGGTTCAGTCCCGACTGGACGAGCGCCAATCAGGGCGGCACCGGGCCGGGCAATTGGGGGGAGTTCATTGACGCGGGGGCGTGGACGACCAACGCCGCCTACGGCTGGTGGTCGCTGTATGTGAGTCCCGGCGGCGATACCATTTATTTTTCCGGCCAGACCAACGGCATGGACACCAATTATTTGAGCTACCCGATTTCATGGACGAACCAGTCCTGGCATTTGATCGGGTTGAGTTATACCGCCACCAACTCAATTTTGTATGTGGACGGCCAACAGGCAACCAACGGCATCGGCGTTACCTATTGGCCGAGGTCGGATGTCCTAACCAATGGGTTTTACATTGGCAGCGATTATTCCGGCACGGAACAGGCCAGAGGCGAATTCGTGGATGTGGAAACATATTCAGATTACTCGGAGCAAGAGTATAGCAACTTTTTTTCCTATTATTACAATTCAATGTCACCGTATTTGTATGGTGCCAGCGTTCCTAGCGGTGGCAGTTCAAATAGCATCAGCGCGTCACCGGCTTTTAGCATACCATCTGGTATTTCCATGACGAATCTTTGGCTGGCGATAACGAATCTGGCGACCAACAACACGGCAGGTTTGTATGTAAGCAACACTCTGGCCGATGTTTTATATGAAATCCAATCCACGACCAATCTGGCGAAAGTGGCTCAAACCGGCTGGACTTCGCAGGGATTTTTTAATGGCCCGGAACTCACGAATTGGATGTCGGCGACCGTGTTGGCAAGCAAACAGGGCAGTTTGTTTCTGCGAATCCGCAGTTGGGTGGACAGCACCGGCACCGGGATTCCTGATTGGTGGTGGCTGCAATACTTCGGACAGGACACCAACGTCAATGCGTATGCCACCGATCCCGCCGGCGATGGCTTCACCGATTTGCAGAAATCCCAGATGGGATTGAACCCGAACATTTATTACAACCCCAACGGGCCGCCCGGATTCTTTGGAAGCCTCGACGCCACCGGCACGAACGCCTTTCTATATTGGAGCAATGCACCGGGGCCGGTTATCAACTACTCCATTCAGCGGGGTATTCAGGACACGAATGGAAATTATACCTATTCTCAAATCGGCCTCGTCAGTTCCAACGCGAATTTTTTTGAAGATGTCGGCGCGATCACCAACGCCAACGCGCAAAATGACACTTACCATCTGGAAGCGGTCTATTCCGGCAGCAGCCTGTCGGCTACGGACAGTTGGACGGTCTGGTGGTATCCCAATGACGGCAGCTATGGCCCGCCCTACGGCCCGCCTCCGCTAAGCAATTTTTGGGCGAATGCTGATGCAACCGGAACGAACATCCTGCTTTCGTGGACGCCCGCACAAGGCTCGGCTACCAACTACATCATCCTGCATGGCATCTATAACGCCACCAACTCCGCGTGGAATTACACTCAAATCACCAACCTAATCCCCGGCACAACCAATTTGGAAATTTTCGGTGCCATCACGAACAGCGCCAACTGGACTGATATTTACGAAGCCGAAGCGGTTTATCCGGGGGGCGGTTTATCCTTTCCAGCTTCTTCCTTTCCTGGCTGGCCTGCATATATCTCCATCAATGTCGGTGCCAACACCAATGGCCCGGCCGCTCCGGGAAACTTTTATGGCTATCCCGACCCGACGGGAACGAACATATTCCTGACATGGAGTCCAGTGTCCGGCTCGGTGACGAATTACATCATTTACGGCGGTGTTTTAGACGGCAACACCCAACTCGTCATCTATCACCAACTTGGCAAAGTGGGTGCTGGCACAAATTCATTTGAGGTTGTGGGCGGAATTGATGGCAGCGGCAACAATCTATATTACATATTCAATGTTGTGGCGGTTTATACGAACCGGAGCCTGTCGCAAAGCGCTTCTTGGCTTGCCACCAGTGGGGCGTCCGCGCCCGGCGCTCTTTCTGCATATCTGGATTCAACGGGAACGAATGTTCTGCTGGCATGGACTCCGGCAACGGGAGCAGTGACCGGCTACCTTGTTCAACGAAGCGATGATTATGGTTCGGATTATTATCCAATCGGCACTGTGAATTCCAATACGTTTTCCTTTGAAGACGTTGCTGCGGTTAATGACGGTTATTTTGGTTTTGACTACACCGTGTATGAGGTGCAGGCGACATTTCCGAATGGCGGCTTGTCGCCAGCGGTCACGTCTTACGTCGCTACTAATTTCCCGGCCCCCAGCAGCCTTTCGGCGACGGTGGATTCAACAGGGACGAACGTTCTGCTTTCGTGGACTGCCGCAGTGGGAACGGTGTCCGACTACGTCATTCTGCGCGGGACATATAATTCCAGCACCGGCAATTACAGTTATTCGACGATTGCCACAGTCGGCGCTGGCACAACTTCTTATGAGGATGTTGGAGCAGATACCGGCGGCAACGCCAACAACGACATTTACGAGGCGGCGGCGGTTTATCCCGGCGGCGGCTCGTCGTCGCCCATTTCTTCTGCGATTACCCAATCATCAACGCCGCCGACCTACAACCTCAATGTGACAGCGCAAATGGTGCGCAATCAGGCCGGACGATGGCAGTTGATGTTTTCGAGCATCCCGGCCACCGTGCAAAAAATCGCGTTTTACTGGTATTTCTATGATTATTTTGAAGATTTTGGGTCAATACCTGACACGACTGATTTCGACAGTAACGGCCAGCCGCTCACGACGGAAAATGATATCCCCGTCAGCAGCATCACCAACGGCGTCTATGTGCTGCCTGATTTCCTGATGACCAACTGGTTTGCAAATAACTCATTTGGCAAGGTTGCGATGATTCAACCCATTGGAACGAACAATCAATACGGGGTTCTCTCCCAGGCTGGATTCCAGCCCTACGACTCCCCGGTTTTTGTGGATGGACGGCAACACTTGAAACAAAACCTGCTGTTCAAACTTCGCGGTGCCACCATCAGTCAGCCGGTTACTCTTACCGAAGACAATGTTTGGGATGATCCGTTCTTTTTCAATTTAAGTATTCCTGCCGACACGAACTATGTTGAGAGCAGTTTTTTCCACTCGTCCTATCAAGCAAAAACCTACGCTCCGGGTTTTGGCGGGTATTATTACATGAAAATGGACAACATTTGGCCCTTCACGGCCAACTATGAACTGCACGGAAGTCTTTACGACACCAATTTTAGCGGGCCTTCATTCAGTTGGCAGCCCAATGCCAGCGCGGCTTTTCCAGCCGGTATAGCGTTTCAGGGAACTTTGGCAACCGTGCCTGCTACCGCCGTGCTCGGCATTGCTGACCCGTATTGGATTTCGCAAGGCTTGGGCAATCTGGCGGATGTCGCCGCCTACACGAACAGCGGTAATTTATATCTCCAAAGCGGCTTTCACAATTTGTTCGGCCTGTCCTTCGCTGCGGCACTGGTGGACACCCCCGGCTACCACCTCAATATGTTGGGCCAGATTGAAAATGCCTCGCTAACCACGCTGGCCCCCGGAAGTTCGGTGTCCGAAGCCAATGCCAGCACTTTTTACAGCCAAACGGCTGACCCAAGTTTGCTGCTGACCAATTATTATTTTGCTCCAGTGAACACGCCGGGAACGGCCATGCCGGGCGTTTATCCCGCCCAGCTTTATCCGCTGCCATCCGACACCGGCTTTGCCAACACCAACCAAACCCCGTTGATAATTACAACCGTCGGCACTCCGACCGTGATCGGCGGTTGGGCGAAGTTTTCGATTCTCAATGGCAGTTCGAGCAAGTTTGCCTATCTCGGCCAGTATTTTGTCACCAACGCATATGTCGTGACCAACGGAATTGTGACGACAAACACGACCGGCATCGTTTCACCTTACGGGGATTTCTTCCCGACCGCTCCAGGTGCAATCGCCATGATAACGATGCCCGACATCAATACCGGCCAGCAAGGGACGGGTGTGGTTCGCGTTGTCGCCCTTAATGTGGACGCCAACCACGACGGCACGATGGATTTCACCTACCAAGGCCCTGATTTCGTTTCATCCAGCAAGCCGTTCCGCTTTTGGGCCAATGATGACCAAGATTCTGGAGATGATGGTGGAAATGATGGTGTCCCTGGGGTGCAGCCCTTTTATACTGCCGATGGGTTCAATTCATCCGGTTTGGCTCCGGTGGCTAATCCTGCCCCCAATGAGCCAGTTTTCCAAGCTGTCTATCCGGTGCATGGCACTCGTGATTTGGTGGACTTTTTCCCGGTGTATATCAACATCGGCAGTTTATTTCAGAGCAATGTTTGGAGCGCAGGCATTAGCTTTACAGACACGAATTACCAGTTTGTGTTGAGTCAAGCCGACGGCGTGTTACGGTTTGTTTATACTGATTTGACGCCGACCAATTACATGAATTATTTGCAGAACATCACCGAGGCAACCAATCTGGCAAGCGCCATCACCACGACCATCACTTCGGGCGGCGTGGCATTGCCGCAGTCGTTTGTGGGAGGGATTGCCACGAACGATCAGGGTGTCATTTTGGTGGAAGCGGCCGCACCAACAACACAACCATTGGTGTTGTCCATTTACCACGGATCAAATCTGCTTGCACAAACTTCGCTTTACTTGAGCGTTAGCGGCGTGGAGCAGATGTTTAGGAGTAAAACTTTGTTATTGAATCCCGACTCGCGAGCGAAAGCCGACCGACTGACAGATGCGAGCGTGCCCAACGAGCCGGACACGACCGGCAAGAATTTTATCTTTGTGCATGGCTACAATGTGAATCCTGATCAGGCGCGCGGCAATGCTTCCGATATTTACAAACGGCTATACTGGTCTGGCTCGCACGCGAAGTTCTATGCCGTGACGTGGGAAGGGGCGGACACGCAAGGAAGCCTGATACCAAATGTTACGAGCGACTATCACAGCAACGTGTTTAACGCTTTCAACACTGCACCGTTATTGAATACCTTTCTCAACAGTTTGAGCGGGACAAACATTGTGGCGGCGCATAGTCTGGGCAATATGCTCGTGTTGAGCACTCTCAACGATTACACCAACCAAAGCATCAACACCTATTTTATGATTGATGCCGCCGTCCCTATTGAAGCCCTTGGGGGCATCGGCACAAATGAAAATCTGGTGATGACTCACTCGGATTGGACAGACGGTGCTACGAACCTTTGGGGCACGGGATACGGAACAAATCTTTGGGCGAGCTATTGGTGTAAACTTTTTCCAACTAACGATTATCGCAGCCAACTGACATGGAATAATCGGCTGGCAGCCGGTCTTGAGAACGCCAACGTGTATAATTTTTATTCAAGCGGTGAGGAAGTGCTGCGAACCTTCCCGACACGCCCGACACCGTCGTTTGCTGGAATTGCTGCCAATCAGGTTTTTCAAACCGTTTGGAATGGCAAGCCGATTGGTTCGTATGTCTGGTGTTATCAGGAACTGTTGAAAGGCAGGATGCCGTTTGATGTTTTAGGAAGCACGCACGGTGGATGGGGCTTCAACACTTATTACACGACCTATGTGGGCAGCACGCCATTTTACATCTCACCTACAAACGCGGCGCAATTGGGTGTTGCGACTCTGAAAACCAATCCGGTGTTTGATGTGACGTTTGACACGCCGCTGTTTGGAGCAAGCGGTAGCACCTACGCACAGGCGCACTACAACCGCATCTTGTCCGATGCCATTCCCGCACTCACGCTGCCCGCCGGGGCAAACCCGGTTTCGATACTCGGAGTGACCCACAATTTCGACATGAAAACGGAGCTTGAAAATGGCTGGCCACAAGGCCGACTGCAAAATCTTACAGAAGGCAATAATTGGTGGCATTCTGATTTCCATCAAGTCGCCTACACATATACCTATCTACTTTTCAACAAAATGGTAACTTTGGGTAACCTCAAATAAATATAAAATTATGAAAAAACTTATTTGCCTTTCTTTCATCGTCTTAACAACAAATTGTGTGTTTGCACAAACTAACGCAGAGGAACATCAGTGGAGGGTAACACTCAAAGTAGTGGATGAAGGCGGTAATCCAGTGGCAGGAGCCAATGCCGGAGTTGGTTATTACACTTATGATTCACAACCAGCTAGAATAGATGGAATAACCGATACAAATGGGATATTTACTGCTTTACACTCTGCCGTTCCAAGTATTTCTGGTCTCGATTTAGGTTTTAGAGTAGAAAAGCAAGGTCACTATACTACTTGGATAAAATATGATTTAGGTGCTGGCTATGATTCTGACAAATGGAACACGATCCAAACGCTTATTCTTAAAAAGGTTGTTCATCCGATTCCAATGTATGCGCGCAGAGCACAAATTGAAGTTCCAGTATTGGACAAACAAATAGGCTTCGATCTTGAGAAATATGACTGGATTGCGCCTTATGGAATAGGGGAGTATAGCGACATTGTATTTGAGGCTCATCGGCGCTGGGTCAGTCGTCACGATTTTGACGCAACTGTAAAAATATCGTTTCCAAATTCAGGGGATGGATTGTTGGCTGTATCAGTTCCACCTGTTCAAGGCAGCACTGGGCCGAAAGTGCCAGTGAGCACCCCTTTGAATAGCTATGTGCCGGAACTCCAAATCGGACTAGGCAATACACCCATCGGTGGCTGGAAGGACGACAACAAAAACGGTAATTACTACTTTCGCGTTCGCACTTTCCTGGATTCAAATGGCAATGTTAAAAGCACGCTTTATGGGAAGATTTATGGCGGCTTCACTCTTGATCCAATTAACTCCAAAACGACATTCATCCTTTTTACCTACTATCTCAATCCGACACCCAATGACCAAAACGTGGAGTTTGATCCGAATAGGAATCTGTTCCAAGGATTGCCATTTATTGAACGTGTCAAAGAGCCGTAAGCAGGGATGAAAAAATTTATATCCTTTATTCTAGTCGCGTTGGGAGCGAACTGCGTGTTCGCGCAAGCGATGTTCATTACGAATGGAGAATGACTCTAAATGGAAAATAAGCAAAATATACCAATTCATGGAAAGGGTGCTGGGCCTTTCAGAATTGTTTGGGGCAGTGCGATACCGTCATTTTTTGTTGCTCTCATCTGGGCAGGGGATTTTACGTCTCAGTTCCCCAATTCCGATTCAACAGGGCTTGCACAATTTATTTTGCCTTTTCTCTATGCTTTTGCCTTTGTCGTCCTATTTTTTCTTGTTTGGCCCCCATTTTTCGGCGCAATCCTCGGAATTTTCACAACATTTCGATTTGCCCCTTATTTTTGCGGCAAAAAAGTTTGGGTTATCTGGTTCTTGTCCTTGCTTCCATTCTGTTTTTCCCTGTGGTTTTTCCTAAAAGCACCGACAATGGCGAAGTATCGCATATTTCATTTATAAAACTCCAAGCCGAGAATGACTTTTACTACAAACTGGCTGTGAGTTTCCCCAATAAGTGCTGATGGCGCTAATGTCGCGTTCAAACCTCAGCGGGCATGACGGAGAAAGCAAAACTTGTCAAAGGCGAAAGAATGGCATAGAAATCAATCCTATTCATAAACTTAACCAAATGAAAAAAATAGCGATTGTCGGCTTGGTAATGTTGCTGAATTTTGTCTCTTTTGCTCAAATACCAAGTGATACAACTTTGCGTATTCAAATAACCAGTCGTTCGGAAACCAGTATTTCAGGAAGCGTTTCAAATACACAAGCAGATATTCTATACGAGTTTCAATATAAGCAGAACCGGACAAATTGGGTTTCTTTGGGTTTTAACAACGGATCTGAAATAACTAACTTTATTACTTTTGACTTTCCAACCAATGGCCTCATCCCCAATACCGAACTTATCAACACTAAAACCTTTCGCGTTCGCTCATGGATAGATAGCTATAACATGGGGATACCTGACTGGTGGCAAATGAGATATTTCGGAAATGTGGGCATTGAAGGTTACGGAAATCCTATGGGCGACGGGTGGGGTAATTTACAGAAGTTCCAGAACGGAATGGACCCGTTCAAATGGTATCCTCCGGCGGGGCCGCAATCACAGGTAACCTTTCAGGAAGGCCCCGATTCTCACCATGCAAATGCCATTCTGACTTGGCGATGCGACAGCGGCCTAATTGCTGACACTTTCACAATTGAGCGGGCACATCAGACCCGGCGCGGAATGACTAACTATATTACTTTCCCTCAAGTCCGCCATACGCCAGATGGCAAAGCCGTTACAAACTGGCCACCTCGTTCTCTCAACGTAATGTATAATTCGCTGGCCACCTCGCCGGTTTGGCAGCCGAACAACCTTGTGATTCTCGGCTCGTATCAAGCTATAGCGCAAATGCCGGGACAGCCGAATTTGCGGGAATATCGTTACGTTGATACAAATCTTAATTTTTTCCCACCGCCTGTTTATCGCATTCAGGCGCATTATCCAGAACCGACTTCGTTTGCGAAATTGCGCGAAGTCACAGCAACAACCATCAGCAATACAATTTTATCCGTCACTGCGAAGCAACAAACCAATGGATATGAGCTAACTGTGCGGCGTCCCATTGCCCTCGCGCGGTATTTGCTTTTAGTGCGGGACAAATATGACCGGCAATGGCGTGCAAGTGGTTATTTCGTGTCTGGAAGAAATCGAAACCCGGTGTATTTGCATGTTGATAAAAAAGGAATGATGACAGATGCTCAATCTCCCATTGCTTTACCGGCGGTAAAGTTTTTGCCTGATGTCGTTCAACCCGAATTCACGGCTGGCTGGGGCGAAGATAGTGATGGTGATGGTTTGCCAGATATTTATGAGCTTCTTGTGACACACACCAAACCTGATGATGCTGACACCGACGATACAGGGATTCTTGACGGTTACAGAGTCTTTGCGGATGACGGTTGGAATAATTGGCAAAAATTTCGTTGCAGGGTAAATCCATTTAAAAAATGCGAGCCGCCCCCAGCCTTGGTATTAAAAGAGCCTACCCTATCTGAAATGATTAAGGCTCAATTAGCCAAAACTGACTTGCCATACGAACTACAAATCGAAATACGAACCAACGCCACCGCCTATTTTCAACCGTATTCATTATTGCTCGATGGGGAATATTTACCTCACGGTGTAAATGAACATGCTCGTTGCGACGTGAGAGTTTCTTGGAAGACACCGCCGCCAAAACCTTAGACTTACAAATTTATTCAAATAGTCCGGCGATTTGCCGGTTTTATATTCCAACGCCTTTGGATTGTGACTGCCGAATGTTCCGTTTGCGCGGCCAGTTCAGCTTCTGCGTTTTTAAAATTTGCCTTTGAACTTTTTCAACCGCCCCCGGCTGCAATGGTTTTTTCGTCACCGTCTCATCGGCTGATTCAGAAATTCCCCTTGTCACCAAATCCGTGGCCGAAGGCCGGTGCGAAGATTTTTGGACGGCTTCCAGCAACTGATGCTTGTCATCCGTGTAAATCGTCAGGGCTTCCTTGAACCGGCTGGCGGACACATAAAATTGCTCGCGGTCGGCGGCGCGGAACGACTCGGAACCTTCGGCCACAAACACGCAGTCCACGCCCTTGCTCTGCGAAGTGTAGGACGTGAGGCAATAGCCGTGCGTCAGGTTGCCGTATTCTTTTGAAAGCACCCATCCGTTTGTCAGCCTGATGTCACCGTCCTTGGTGAATCCTTTCACCTGCTTCAAATCGCCGTTATTAAGCCGGTGTTTGTCCATCGTAAATCCATTCTGCGTAATCCGAATCCAGTCACCGGCAGCCAGGTTGATTTTTCTGGCTTCATAAATTTGGAACCGTGCCGTCATGTCCAGCGGGAGAGATGTTATCTTGCCATTCTGCCGGACAACCGCAACGCCGTGGTCATCCCATGCCGTTACCGTGACCCGTTCCCCACGCTGAAAACCGGCGATGTTCTGATGGAACTGGACGACCTGCCCGGCACGATAATTCCGCGCATCGCCGCGTTGCGCTTCCGTCCATTGCAGGTTTTTGAGTTGAATGAATTCGTATTCGTCAGCGGCGAGCTTTCTGGCGGCTTTCAATTTCGCTCGAATTGCCTGCGTCACCCGCTCACCTTCCGCGTGCGTTGGTGAGATGACCAAGGCCGACTTGTCCTCACTGACGGCCGTGGCATAATCCGTTGCCAACGCCTCATGCCGCTGGTCGGCATCCATTTCCCGCAGCATTCCAAGCCTGTCCAATCGCTTGAAGGCGTTCTCCAAATTGCCCGCCCGCAGATCAGCAACCACGGCCTTATGTGCGTCAGCCTTCTGCCGCCGGATTTGCGTCAATTCAGCCGCTTGCAACCCGGCATGTTGTTCCAGAAGCCGGAGCGCATCGCCCCGTTCAACGGCTCGATGCTGGGCGGTGTCACCAGAAAGGATAATCCGGCAATTTTCCGTTTGGGCCAGGTCAGCCACCCGCGCCAAAGTCCGAACGCTTAACAATCCGGCCTCATCAATCCAAATCACCTGCCCGCGAACCTGTCCTTGCAGTTTTGGATTTTGCAGCAATGCCTCGACCGTCTCGGCATTGGCAAACCCGGCATCTGACCGCAGCACCCCGCGTGATGCTTCGGCGGATGGCGCGAAAGTAAAAACTTTCGCGCCACTGGATTCAATCGCGGCCACGGCTTCCTTCATCATCGTCGTCTTGCCGGTGCCAGCCCCGCCGCGAATGGCCGTCACTCGTTCAGTGCTTCTCAAGACATGCAGGACAGCGTTACGTTGCTCATCAGAGAGCTTTTGATTCTGGAACTGGTATTTGTCCGGCCCGAACGGTTTGAACTTTCCCTTGCCATCCGCGACGAAATCTATCAGCCGTTTTTCTTCGGCCAACACATCCTTGGTGGTAAGCCATTGCCGACCGTCCACGTTTTCCTTGATCAGTTCATCCCGTAAAAGCTGGCGTTTGACTTTGGCCACGTCCACATCGCCCATGCCAAAGCGCAGTGCGTGCCGAAGCAATTCCTTGTCCGTGACGATGGAGGCCCGTTCGTAACAATGCTGGACGGCAAAATCCATCGCCTTCATTTCCGAAATCTTTGGCGTGTTAGAACCTTGATTGCGGAGGTTGATCTGGATGCCCGCCCGTTCCTCGGCTGAAATGCGCGTGTTCCATAATTCTCTTAATTCCGGCTTGGTGAACTGCTTTTGCTTTCGTTCGCGTGTCAGTGCCGCCAGTCCGTCTTTTCCTTTGGCCGACGTGATGCCCAATTCCTTTGCCTTTTGCTCAACCTGCTCTGTGCGCTTGGAAAACTCATCCAGCACCCGTTGTGGCATCCCGGCCAGTTCCCAACCTTTGGCCGTCCGTTCGATGCGATAACCCATTTCCGACAGTTGCTTGGAAAACCGTGCATGAAAGGCCGCTTCAAAATACGGCGCATCGGCTTTCAAATCCCGGAATTGTCCCGCCTTCCATTTCTTTTCCTCCTCATCCCAGGTCGTGTTGAAGGCATAGCAATGGGCGTGCAAATGTGGATCAGGAACGCCGTTGACTGGTCTCGCGGTGAAGTGAACGAACTCTGCCCAAACCATGTTGCCCGTTTGACGATTTTCATTCGCCCCATTTTTCCGCACCCGTGTTTTGATTTCGGATTCAATCTCCCGCATCGTCTGGTTCACCGATGATTTGAACGCATCCAAAATCCGTTCATCCTGTGTGAACTCATAAGCAACCGAAACCGATTTAGGGCAATGGAAATTGAAATCATACCCAACCGTCCGATTGCTTTTATTCCGCTGCGTCAACCGTTCATCAGTCCCCGGAATTTTATTGTCACACAGTGAATCAAAGTCAATTTGAGTCACCGCCCCTGACAAACCCAATTTCTCCGCTGCCATGCCATGCCAATCACCGCTGACCTCCTGGCCTTGACTGTAATAATCCTCACGCTTCAAGGATTGGGCAAAATATTCTTTCGCATTCCGGCTGGCTGTGACTCGTAACATAGAGGCCACTGTAACCGGAATTTAAGCCTCGTCATCCCCTTGAAGGAACTAATCGCACCAACCCGGTCACAATCTGCCCACTACTCAGTATGCCTAAACGGTTCAACGGTTTTATCTTCATGGCAACGGTAACACACAGCCATGAAGACAGTCCAAAGCATCAATAATTCGGTCAGACATCTTCCCTTAGCACAGCTAGAGGGACTCGCCGCCCGGCGCGGCGTTGCGCAACTGTTACGCAACAGTTGCGCAAACGTCTGACGGAATTATTGGGCCGAAAAAATCGGGCAAATATGAATTTGCAGTCACAAGCCGAAATTGAAGAAGTGCGCAGAACGCGCAGCAAACTCGAAGCGCACCGTGAGGCCATCTTTGCGCTGCGCCGCAAACATTGGACCTACCGCCAGATCGCCAAATGGCTCAACGAGCATGGCGTGCCGGTCACATTCCCATCGGTTCATCGTTTTTGCCAGCGGGCAATAGCCCGCCGGCCACGCAACCAGAGTCCGCTTGAAGTTGAACAGCCAGCACCCGTTTTCACTCCAACACCGCAACCAACAACAACCAAAACAACAAACCAATATCGGTTCAACACGGATATATGAAAACAACCAAACACCGCCTGATACTGCCCATGCAGGCCAAAGGAAACATGGGCAAAAGCATCGAAGCCGCCGCCCGCGCGTGCTGGCTCAACCAACGTGGCATCCCGTGGCAGGGATTTGATCTGGACGGGGACAACCGAACCTTGTCCCGATTATTCCCCACCCAGGTAAAGCTGACACCCTTGAGCGGGCAGGCCGAAGACCTGGACGAACTCATATTGATTCTGCGGAAGACCACCGCCAAACCCGTCACCCTGATTGACCCACGGGCGCATCTGGACGCGCAACTGATGAAGGCATTGTCGGCCACGCATTTCTTTGACATCGCCAGTGCCCAAAACATCGGCGTCACGCTCATGGTGTTTCCCTTCGATGACATGGACGTGATGACCAACCTTGACGTGGTTTGCCAGTTCTGCGGCAAGCAGGTGGATTACGTCATTGTCCGCAACCCGGCGCGGGCGTCCAAAAACCGGATGTTTGACAACAGCCCGCTGGAAAAAGAATTGCTCGACTGCGGCGCAGTCACCATCACCGTGCCGGTGCTGTCGGAATTTGTGAAACTCCGGCTGGCGAAGCTGGAGGCCGACCATCAGCGCGGCATCCCGTTCAATGAAGCCATCGGCAGCGACACCCTCGGCTTGGACATCATGGCGCGGGGTGTGTTGCAGGACTGGCTGGCGACCATGTTCAATCAATATGACCAGATCGCCGGAAAACTTTTGCCTGTCGTTGAGGCGACGGGTATAAAACCCAAAGTTGTGCCGCCCATTGGTGAACCGTTTGCCGCCAAGCGCGGAGCGAAAGTGAACCTTGCAAACTAAAAAGGAGACGTTATGGCCGGATCAGATTTATTTGAAGAAATGCTCGCCACCTATCCCGCTGAAAAGCGGGAGCTGGCGCGCGAGGTTTATCACCGCTTCGCCGACGGCGACAGCACGCAGTTTTTCACCCAGCTTTTGCTCGTGCTGGACGTGTATGCCCGCTACGTCGAGCGCATCCCCAAGGCCGTGGCGCAGGCCAATCAGGATTCCTTTGCCGTCTTGGAGGACGCGCGCGAGGAAATCGCCATGATGGCCAAGACGATTGAAGCCCGCGAGGTGAACATCACCAATCACGCCGCCAAGACGGACGAACTTTGCAAAATCACGCAGGCCAAGTGCAACGAGACGATTGCCAGCGTTGAGTTGATGGTGAAAAATCTTGGCGCACAGATGGACACCAAGGCTGTCGTGCAGGGGATTAAAACGGCCTTGGACAAAGGCATCAAAGACGAGATCATTTCGCCGTTCATCCAGCATTCCAAGGAATTGGGCGAGAAGGTGGTTCCGGCTATGAAGAAAATCGAGGAGGCGTCCCGTGAAGCCCACACACTTTGGGCGAAACATATCTGGAAAACCGCATGGGCAGGCACTTTTCTATTCACGTCCTCGCTTTTCATGCTGGCACTTCTGGCCGTATGCCACTTCTATGACAACTATGCCGAGCGCCAGGCCGCCAAGAAAGTCGCCGAGGTTGAACGGCTGATGAATTACAATCAGGATGCGTTCCGGCAACTGGCCATCGCCCATGTGCCGATCAAGATTGAGCGGACAGAATCCAATGGAGTTCTCAATCCACAGAGCTTTGCGCTGGTGGTTCCAGACGCAGCCGGGGCGGAACTGCGTCATCAAGAGGGACATGATAATGGCTGCGTCTTTTTCACCAGCCGTCTTTCGGAAGAACAGATCCAATTGTTGCAAGAGGAAACACAAAAGGCGGCGCAAACCGCCAGCGGCAACGCAAAATAATTTGCTGCATCATCCCCGCACGACACCAAAACGCCGTCAGAAATTTCTGACGGCGTTTTTATATGATGAGTTAGGTTGTGGTCTTCGCCTTTTTTCACGCCCGCCATCACCCCACCGTTTGCTGCTCGCTAGTCCGACACCAAGCCGAGATTGGGGGCGAGAGCTAAAACCGCGCCAGCGGCTCCCTCTTAAACTTCCGCCGCTGTCACGGTTTTAGCTTTCGCCGGATTTCTTCAATGCGCTGTCGCGCGCGGCTTGCTGTCTCCCCGTCAGTGAAGCGAGCAGCAAACGGCAGGGTGACGGACAGCGGTTTCAAAAAAAAGCTATGACCACAACAAATATCAAAAATGAAGCGTCAGCACCGGCGAATGTCCGGCCATCGTCGGTTTCAAAAACACGCGCCTTTGCCGCCCACCGCGTCCATCGCGAGTTGCCCACGCAGAAAGTCTTGGACTTGCTCAAAGACCAACTGCCCGCCCAATACGAACTGGCTGAAATCGTTGGCCGTTGGGTTTGGCTGGATTTTCCCGACCGCAGCCACCGTGCCGCCGCTAATGCCCTCTGGCGTCTGGGCTTTCACTGGAATCAACGCCGTTGTCTCTGGCAGCACCCTTGCGGTGCGTGCGCTCCCTACAACGTCCATTCCGGCGACCCGCGCGGCAAATACGGTTCGCGTCCGGCCAACAACGTCAACGCCTGAAATGATTATGAACACGACACCCATTTTCCCCGCGCTTGTCCAGCCGTTCAAGTTTCCGGCCAGCCCCTACGAATACAAGGTGACGCCCTTGCGCGAGTGTCCCACGCCGGAATCCTTGCAGCAATGCGATACGCCCGACAAAGCCGCCGAGTATTGGAAATTGCACATCGCCACCCATCCCCATTTCAACCCGGAGTGTGAATGTCTGGCCGTGCTGCTCTTGAATACGCGCCGCCGCATCAAAGGCCACCAACTCGTTTCCATCGGCACGCAGGACACCCTTTTAGTCCATAGTCGGGAGGTGTTTCGACTGGCAGTTTTGACCGCCGCCCATGCCCTCATTTTGATGCACCAGCATCCATCAGGGGAGAGCAGTCCATCACAAGCAGACATCAAGGTGACGCGGGATTTAATCCGCGCCGGTCAGATTTTGAAAATTGAAGTCCTCGACCATGTAATACTCGGCCAAGGCAACTTTTCGTCCTTGAAGGCTCTTGGCCACTTTTTCGCCTAAACGCCATGACCACCTTGATTTTGCTTGGACAACCTACACTGAAACCTTCAGTAAAAGTTTCAGTAGAACCTTCAGTAAGGGGGTATGTAATGAGTAGGTTCGGAAAGGTCAAGAGTAGCGAAAAAACCCTTGCATTTATTGGTGAAATTATGTATTTTGAAGCCTGAAAATAGACGGTGAACCGCCCGATTCCGACCTCCGCCTCCAGTTCTAACTGCGTGTGCAGCAATGGTTTTTGAGCAGAGTGGTCCGCAACGGACACCAAAACGGACACCAATTTTCCAATCCGTAGGAAACCAGAATAGTCCGGCGTAATCCGTCCGCTATCGGCTACCTGTTCGGATTCGGCCTGAGTTATTCTCGCGGTTGCGTGAAAACTATGAAAACACGTTACCGTCTCATCTGCCGTGGAATCCGTGGCGGAGCCTACTACTGCGTGGACACCAAGACCGGCAAACGCACCAGTCTCGGCACCACCAATGCAGACGATGCCCAGCAGGTCATCGAAGCCAAGAATAATTCCGAACGCCAGCCGGTGCTGAATCTCCAGATTGCCAAAGCGTATCTGGCTGGCAGCGACAACGGCATCACCACGCGGACGTGGCGGCACGCCATTGAAGCATTGACCAACACCAAACAGGGAGCCAACCAACACCGCTGGAAAACTGCCGCCAAGGACAA
>Ga0181528_10000534_pt1 | contig 26712 bp, 18 predicted proteins | sample PEATcosm2014_Bin_47_FD_119742 | JGI IMG/M metagenome (GOLD analysis project Ga0181528, IMG submission 119742) | Peatland microbial communities from MTU Mesocosm Facility, Houghton, MI, USA - PEATcosm2014_Bin10_10_metaG | ecosystem: Environmental > Terrestrial > Soil > Wetlands > Peat | place...
GCCCAAGACATCGAAAGATATTGATCAGCTCTGGCGGACGCTGGGCGAGTTTGTCGCCACGATGCGGGAGCCGAACCTGCGCCATCTGCTGGAACTCTTCATGGCCGATCCGGTGATCGCCTTCGCTTATCGCAACGCTCCGGCGGCTAAGACCATGCACCACGCCTTTATCGGCGGACTGCTGGATCACGTGGTCTCGCTCTGCACTGCCTGCGACCTGATGTCGCGCAACTACGCGTTCGTCAATCGCGATTTGCTGCTGACCGGCGCGTTCCTGCACGACATCGGCAAAGTGCACGAACTCAGTTACGCACGCTCCTTCGGCTACACCACCGAAGGCCAGTTGCTGGGCCATCTCATCATCGACCTGGAGATGCTGCACGCCAAGCTGGCGCAGATCCCGGGCTTTCCGCCGCAACTCAAGATTCTGGTGGAACACCTCATCATCAGCCATCACGGCCAGTATGAGTTTGGTTCGCCCAAGCTGCCCATGTTCCCCGAGGCGCTGATGCTGCACTACCTGGACGACATGGATTCCAAGATGGAGGCCATGCGGGCGCAGTTCGAGCGAGATGCCGACCTGGAGTCTCCGTGGACGGGATACAACTCGGCGCTGGCGCGTCCGCTGCTGAATACGCAGAAGTTTTTGAAGTCGCGCGAAGCTGTGGCGGTGGCTGAGCCCGAGTCGCTGGTGGCTCCCACGGAGTAGTCCAGAGCTGTGCTGTTTACTGGGCGCGGAGGGTCTTCCAGCCCTGCGTGTAAGACTCAGCGGCGCACAACTCCATGCGGTCCATCCATTCACATATGTCGATGATTTCGTGAATCAGGCGGCTTACGTTCACCGCCAGCAGGTTTTCCTGGATGACGCTCAGGATGGCTTGCCTTGCGGCGCGGGCTTCTTCCAACACAAGCTCCAGCGTGGCACCCTGACGGGAACGCTGCGCGCCATACTCACGCGCCAGCTTCAATTCGTCAGCAGCCGTGTCTTCCCCCTCGAGCTTACGGACGATGAGGTTCACCTGGCCGTCAAGGTAGGCGCACGGTTCACGACTCTGCAGTGACAGCCGGTCGAACTCCGGACAGCTTCTCATCTGGCTGAGCCAGCGGTCTTCGATGGCTTCCAGGCTGTCTTGCAAAACCAGCGAGAGATGCTTCGGATCAATGCGACAGACGGTGCGCTCGTTGGAGAGTTTGCGCTCGATCAGCCCGACGAGCATCTTCACATCCGCAGGCTTCACGATGTAATCGTCCACCTGCCCGCGAATGGCCTCCAGCGCGGTTTCAAACGCTGGATAGCCCGTGAGGATGAGGGTTACGGCATCGGGCTGAGTGCGGCGCATGGCGCTCACCACGGTGAAGCCGTCGCCCGGCTGCCCAATGTTCAGGTCGGTAAGCAGCACGTCGAACTTCTCCGCCTGCATGCACTGCAGCGCTTCAGGCACGGTTGCTGCCGCCGTCACTTCATAGCCATGCATCTTCAGAATGGCAGGCAGCGTCAGCCTGAGACTCGGCTCGTCATCTACGAATAGAAGCCGGCGCTTACCCATGACGTGTCCTTACTGGTTTACGGGTATCTTGATGATCTTCTTCTGGATCGCATAGGTCACAAGTTGCGCTTTGTTGTGAATGTCGAGCTTCCGCATCAGGTTGAACTTGTGCGCCTCCACGGTCTTCACGCTGAGCCCGAGCAGCACTGCGATTTCCTTCACCGAGTTTCCTTCGGCGAGCAGCTTTAGAATCTCGCGTTCACGCGGGGTGAGAGTGGATATGCGCGGACGCATCTTGGAATCGCGCACACGTGCACGGAAGTCTTCCACCAGTTTGCCAAGCACCTGCGAGCTGAGATACTTGCCACCCTTGTAGACATCGCGCACGGCGGTAACCAACTGCTGCGCAGGAGTGTCTTTAAGCACGTAGCCCGACGCGCCGACTTCAAGGCATTGCACCAGGTAATCTTCGTCCTCATACATGGTAAGGAAAAGCACCTTGGTTTCAGGGCGCCCCTTGCGAATATGCCGCGCGGCCTCAAAAGAGGACAGGCCGGGCATTCCAATGTCCATTAGCACGATGTCAGGACGCAACTCGCGCGCCTTCTCTACGGCGTCGCCAGCATCGGGAGACTCGCCCACCACTTCGCAATCACTCTCGCTCTCAAGCAGGCGGCGCACTCCCTGCCGGAACAAAGTATGGTCATCCACCAACAGGCACTTAATCTTCGGCATCTGGCTCACTCCCGAATCCGTTTCCCGGATTCATGAAAATTGTCATAAGCTCTTCAACTTCTCGAACCTTGCAGCACACGCTTGGCCCCCGCACTGGGTGCTGCTTCCGCTTCCGCCGTACGGGGCGGCAGCGGCACGGTCACTGAAATCTTTGTTCCCTCGCCCTTGTGCGAAACCACTTTCATCTGTCCGCCAAGTGTGGCAATGCGCTCGTGCATTCCGGCCAATCCGAAAGACGGCCGCATTGGATTGCTGACGGCGTGAATTCCCGTTCCATCATCCTCGATGACCAGCTTCAACGTATCGCCCTCGCGATCCATCTGGATGTTCACGTTCTGCGCCTGGGCATGCTTGGCGACGTTATGCAGGCTCTCCTGCACAACGCGGTAGATTGCGGTCTCAAATACCGGATCCAACCTGCCAACGTTGTCACTGATGGCCACCCGCGATTGCACTCCCGCATTCTTGGCCAGATCCTTGGCCTCCTTGCGGATTGCGGCAACCAGTCCCAGTTCCTGCAGCACCAGCGGCGAAAGTCGACCGATGATGCGGCGAATTCCTTCAATGGTGCGGTCCACCACGGCTACCAGTTCCCCGATCTTCGCTTTGCCGATGCGGGTCTTCACCGTCTGGTCGAGCATCCCCAGGTAGAGCCGAATCACCATGAGCGCCTGGCCGGTTTCATCGTGCAGTTCGCGGCTGATGCGCTTGCGCTCTTCTTCCTGCGCTTTCAGCAGGTGGCCGCTCAGCTCTACGATGCGTATCTCACGCTCGCGCAATGCGTCTGTCATACGGGCTCGGTCAATGGCCAATGCCGACCGGTCCGCCACGGCGCGAAACAGTTCCAGTTCTGTAGGCAGCCACTGATACGGCTTTTCAAAACCGATGATCAGCACGCCGATCACGCGATCGTTGATCTTCAACGGCACGCCCCACAAGGCATGCGCCCATTCGCGCAACTCCAGATTCAGCAGGCCGGAGGATTGCGCCAGTTCCGGCAACATATCCGGCTCTCCGGATTCAAAGATGCGCCCGGTAAAGCCTTGTCCCATGCCGATCGCAACGTCTTCCCCGAAGTTCGCGGGCAAGCCCGTGGTGCTGCGTACACGCAATTTGTTGGCATCGGCATCAGCCAGCAGAACCACTCCTACGTGTGCGCCGAAGATGCCTTCCGTAACAACCAGCACACGCTCCAGCAAGACGGTCAGGTTCTTGGCTGAAAGTTCCGCGTCCAGCACTTTCAGCAGAGCGTCACTGGCACTCTGCTGCACGTCAAAGTAGGCTCCTGAGACGGCAACAAAACTCGCAGACGAAAGCATCTCCAGCGCTGCCGTCAGCTGATAACGGCGATCTCCGAAAGCATCGGCAACAAATGGAGCCGCGACCTGCTGGTAGATTTCCAGTGAGCGCGCGACCTGCCGCGTATCCACCCTTAGCTTGGCAAGGCGCTGGCCATAGTAGGAGAGGTTCTCAGTAAACTCATTGAAGTCCAAATGACTGAAGAGGGCGAAGCCTACTCCGACATTCAGCCGCTCCAGAGCCACCATCGCGCGCCCCTCAAACTGGAACTCCTCAAAGATGCGCTGCCGCCACGCTGCCGTGATCTGCCCAAAATGAGGTGCTAAGGCGTTCGTAGCCTCTAGGATCAACTCTCGAGCTGACTCCTGAATCGGCAGCACGGTAGACACCATAGCTCCTTAGATGCACGAACCGCGTGCAGCTTTGCATTTCATGAATGGATGGCCCACAAACGTTTAGAAACGAGTAACCCCCCGCTTCTGCCACAAATCCGCCCGACCCCACACCTTGCTAGGTATTCTAGCCTGTTTCCCCTAGATAAAATTGCGGGTTCCTGAAGAAGGTCCAGAGCAATCATGGTTAACCAATGTAGAAATGTCTATGGTACTTTCTTCGTAGTACTTTCCAGCCAAGGGCGAAGATTCCGTTACAATCAAAAAATGCTGCGATTTTTTACGGCGGGCGAGTCGCACGGCGAAGCGCTGATCGCCAACATCTCCGGATTGCCGGCTGGCATTGCTGTGACAGAGGCGTATATCGACCGCGAACTCTGGCGGCGGCAGCAGGGCTTTGGCCGCGGCGGCCGGATGAAGATAGAACGCGACCATGCACGCGTCCTCAGCGGCGTGCGGCACGGACACACAATCGGCTCGCCGATTGCCATGCTGATTGAAAATCGCGACTGGCAGAATTGGAATGAGTCGTTGCCCGTGGGCGAAGGTGATCCGCAAAAACACAAGGCGGTGAAATCTCCGCGACCGGGCCACGCCGATCTGGCGGGTGCGCTGAAGTACAACCTGCCGGAGGCACGATACATTCTTGAGCGCGCCAGCGCCCGCGAAACAACGGCGCGCGTCGCCGCCGGAGCGGTAGCCAAGCAGGTGCTTGCCGCGCTGGACATTGAAGTGCTGAGCCACGTCATCCAGGTAGGTGCGGCGCGGCTCTCACGCGCAGTTTCGTTTGCCGAGATTCGTGCGCTGGCCACCAGGGATGAAGTTTTGCTGAACTGCGCCGATGCAGAATCTGAGCAGCGCATGAAGGCCGAGGTGGACGCCGTGCTGCGCAACGGCGATACGGTAGGCGGCGTCTTTGAAGTGGTGGCCCGCAACGTTCCGCCGGGGCTGGGAACCTACGCCAACTGGGACGAGCGCCTGGACGCAAAACTGGCGCAGGCCGTCATGTCCATTCAAGCGGTGAAGGCCGTGGAGATTGGCGATGGCGTGTTGGCTGCGGCCTCGCACGGTTCAGCAGCACAGGATGAAATTGGCTACTCGCATGATGCAGGACAGGACGACGACCGAACACTGCGCTCGAAGTTCACGGACTTCACACGGGCAGGCAATCACGCGGGAGGCCTGGAAGGCGGTATCTCCAACGGCTCTGACATTGTGGTGCGCGGGCACCTGAAGCCGATCTCTACGCTGCGTCGTCCGCTGGCCTCAGTGGACTTTGCCAGCCGTGAGCCGGTGAAGGCCGCGTATGAACGCTCCGATGTGTGTGCGGTTCCGGCTGGCGGAGTGGTGGGCGAGGCCATGGTGGCGCTGACGCTGGCGGCCGCGGCTCTCGAAAAATTTGGCGGCGATTCGCTGGTTGAGCTTCGCCGAAACTATGACAGCTATTGCGAGCAGCTTCGCAATTTCTGAAAACGGACGAACTGATGATTTATCCAATTGTGAAATACGGCGATCCTGTACTGGAGACACCGGCTGCACCAGTTACAGAGTTCGACGACAAACTGAAAACGCTGGTAGCCGATATGTTCGAGTCGATGTATGAGGCTCAGGGCGTGGGCCTGGCGGCGCCGCAGATTGGCATTTCGCTGCGCTTGTCTGTCATTGATACCTCCTTCAAGGAAGACCCCGACGCCAAGCTGGTGCTGGCGAATCCTGAGATTATCAAGATCGAAGGCAAGCAGCCCGGCGGCGAAGGGTGCCTCTCGATTCCCGACTTCCGCGAGAAGCTGACGCGCGGCAAGACCGTGACCATCCGCGCGCAGGACGTCAACGGCAACTGGTACGAAAAGACCGCCGACGACCTATTGGCGCGGGCTTTCCAGCATGAGATCGATCACTTGAACGGGACGCTCTACATCCACCATCTCTCTTCGCTGAAGCGCGACATGATGCGCCGAAAAATCAAACGCCTCATCCGCCAGGGCGAGTGGTAGCGAGCTGAATTGAAGCGAAGAAGCCGCGCGCCCAGCGCGGCTTCTTCATTGGAGCGAAGTATCTACTTCACGGTGAACTTCGGGATCGTGGCTTTGATCAGTCCGCCCGCTGAATCCACCTCCACCACGGTTGCCGTGTGCGTTCCCTTGCTCAAGGTCTGGGTGCGATCCAACCTGTCGCCAAAGGTTTGGAAGAGCTTGTGACCATCCACCCACAGCTCCAGGCGATTGACCGGCCCGGAAGCGGCGCGCGCCGTGGCCGTGAATTTCACACCAGGTCCGGTGACAGCGCTTCCGTTCGCTGGACCACAGTAGTGAATCGCAGGATACACAGGATATTGGCAAGGTTCAGTCGCAATGCTTGCAGTGTTGCGGAAGACAACCATGTTATTCACCGAACCGTCATCGATCACAACATCCTTGCGCGTCTGAGAGCGCAGGAACCCTGCTCCGATATTTCGCGGCGTATCGCTCCCGTTGCTCGCGAAATACACCGGGTTGTTGAATCCCGCACGCCCACCCTTGCCGATGTAGACGGCAATTCCGTTCGACACGGGGGCAAACGTCACCGGATCATTTCCGCCGCTTACAGGAGACGCAATGTCGTTGATGCCGTCGTTGTTGAAGTCCGCTACCACAGCATCAAATGGATCGCCGCCGTCTCCATAGCCAGAGATCACGTCGAGTTGCTGGAAGCTTCCGTCGCCGTTGCTGTAGTACACGGTCACGCCTGTGCAGGGTTCGTGATAGCAGCCATAGTAGCTGTTCACAATGTCCGCCTTACCATCGTTGTCCACATCTACGGCGCGGAGCGAAACGGTTCCGCTGGCCGAACCCGCGATGTGCCCCTTCCACCCGGTTGTGGTGTTGAAGATGGCGTAGTAGCTCTGCACGAGCACAGGCCCGCACTGATCGGGATTGCCGCATTCGTCCACGTACGCAAGATCCATGCGGCCATCTGCGTTGAAGTCGCCAGCAGTGAGCCCATAAAGCGTGTCTCCGGCGAGACCGGGAGTGACCGCGGGATAGTATTGCGGCGGGGCAAAGGAGCTGCTGGTAAAGCCCGTGCCCGTATTGGTGAGGACGGTGATCTTTGCGGTGTCTGAGCTGAGCGAGGCTATATCCAGCCGTCCGTCATTGTTGAAGTCGCCTACGGCGATGGAGTTGGGTCCGCCGTTGACGGCATAAGTCTTGCGCGCCTGAAACGTTCCGTCGCCGTTGCCGAGCAGAACGGAAACAGTCTTCGCCGCGTAGTTGCCCACCGCGATGTCGAGCTTGCCATCGCCGTTGAAGTCGCCAACCGCAATGCCTCCAGACACGTCCGAGCCTGCGTCATAAAGAGCAGTCTGGTGCAGCGCACCGCTCTTATCGTTGAGGAGCACCGAAACCGAGTGCGCGTTCAATTGCAATGCGAGCACATCCATGAAACCGTCATGGTTCACATCAGCCAGGACAAAGCCCGCAGCACCTTCATGCGTGTTGTAGCGGTAAGGAGCAGAAAACGATTGCGCGACGCAAACAGCGCAGAGCAGCAAAGTAGCGGCAACCAACCCGGACACGAGTCGCATAGAACCTCCTAAGGCGAGTGGCCTGATTAGTTGTACTTAGCCCGATGCTGGTTGCATGTTGCTGTCAGGTTTGTTGCCCTAACCACAATCGCGTAACTCTCCCGCAACGTGCTGCACTGACGCGAGCACGCGAGAGCCGATACAATCGAAGACGTGAAGCTTGTTTATTGCGGTACTCCCATGTTTGCAGTGCCTCCGCTGGAGGCACTGGTCGCCGCGGGACACGAGGTGTCCTTGGTGGTGACGCAGCCGGATCGCCCAAAAGGGCGCGGGATGGAACTTGCGCTCTCGCCAGTGAAGCAGAAGGCTCTGGAGCTAGGCCTTTCCATTACGCAGCCGGAGAAAATCAAGAACAATGCAGAGTTTCGCGCGCAGCTAGAAGGGTTGGCGGCGGAATGCATTGTGATCGTCGGCTACGGACGCATTGTTCCGCGCTGGATGCTGGACCTGCCGCCGTTGGGCAACATCAACCTGCACGCCTCGCTGTTGCCGAAGTATCGCGGAGCGGCGCCGATTCAGTGGGCCATTGCGTCCGGCGAAACCGTGACGGGCAATACCACCATGCGTATTGATGAAGGCTTGGACACAGGAAACATTCTGCTGTCGCGCGAGATGGCGATCGAACCGAACGACACAAGCGTGACACTGGCTCCGCGGCTGGCGGCGATGGGCGCAGCGCTGCTGGTGGAGACTCTCGCGGCTCTCGACTCTGGCACCGTGCATCCGAAGGTGCAGGACCACGCACGCGCTACGCTGGCTCCCATCCTGACGCGCGAAGACGGACGCATCGATTTTGCGCGCGATGCCCAGACGATCTGCAATCGCTATCGCGGATTTCAACCGTGGCCCGGCGCGTTCACTACGTTTCGCGGCAAGCAACTCACGCTGCACGCAATCTCTGTCGCTGCCAACTCCGCGCTGGACGCTGGCGAACTTGCGGTGGCCGGAGATCAGTTACTGACTGGTTGCGGCCAAGGTTCCACTATCGCGATCGACGAGTTGCAACTGGAAGGTAAGCGGCGCATGAAGGCCAAAGAGTTCATCAACGGATATCAGCCGAAAGCAAAAGAGAAGTTAGGAAACTAATTGACGAAACGCGACAAGCCAAAGACTGCGCGACCGACCACAAGTACGAGGAATCACCCCGCTGGTGCTAGGGGTAACGCGATACTGCCCGCCGCAGGTGCTAGGGGCAACGCTGCGCTGCCCGCCGCTGGCGCATCCGCTGCTGGCGCTGGGCCCGCAAAGGTTTCTCCGGCACGGGATTTCGCGTATGACATTTTGATTCGGGTGGAACGCGATGGTGCATATGCATCAGAGCTGTTGAACGCGCCACGGATGGAGCGTCTCTCGCGTGAGGATCGCGCGCTGACCTATGAACTGGTCATGAGCACGCTGCGCTGGCAGTCTGAGCTGGACGCGCGGATTGCGAAGTACTCCTCGCAAAAAGTTGCGCGGCTGGATGGCGAGGTTCGCGTGGCGCTGCGCTTGGGCACGTGCCAGTTGACGCGGCTGGAGCGCATTCCGGCGCACGCGGCGGTGCATGAGAGCGTGGAGTTGGTGAAGCAATCCGGCAAGCGCTCGGCAGTTCCCTTTGCCAACGCGGTACTGCGCAGGCTCGCGGCGGAGGCGAAGACTCCGGCGGCGCAGAGTGGCGGAGAAGGCGCGGGCGAGTTGGCGGCGGAGTTTGCGCATCCGGAGTGGATGGTTGCGCGATGGATCGACACATATGGATATAACGCGGCGCACGCTGTTTGCGCGGCCGATCAGCATGTGGCACAGGCGGCGCTGCGGTTGTGCACGGCAGACGCTGAAGAAGAGTTGACGCAAGCAGGCGTAAAGACCGAGCCAGGAGCGCTGCTGACGAGTGCGCGGCGACTGGTCTCCGGAGACCTGGCACACTGCCTTGCGTTCCGCGATCATCACGTGGCGGTGCAGGACGAGGCCTCGCAACTGGTGGCCGCGCTGGTGGGGAAAGGGGCGCGAATCCTGGATTGCTGCGCGGCTCCGGGAGGAAAGACAGCGGCGATTGCGGCGCGCAATCCGCAGGCGGAGATCACCGCAGTGGAGTTGCACGAACATCGCGCAAAGGTGCTGAAAGAGCGGGTCGCAGCGGCCAACGTGAAAGTGATCACGGCGAACGTGACGGCCCTGGAGTGGCCGGAGCAGTTCGACCGCGTGCTGGCCGATGTGCCGTGCAGCGGCACGGGAACGCTGGCGGCGAATCCGGAGATCAAGTGGCGGTTGAAAAAGGAAGATCTGGGGGCGCTGAAGGATTTACAAGTGTCGATCTTGCGGGCGGCGGTGCGGGCGCTGGCTCCGGGTGGACGGCTGGTGTACTCGACCTGCTCGCTGGAGACGGAAGAGTGCGAGGGCGTTGTGGAGCAGGTTTTAAGCGGCCCCGAGGGACTTTCGGTGGTGGACTGCGCGGGCGAGCTAGCGGCGATGAAAGAGCGCGGCGAGTTGGCGTGGAGCGGACCGGAGAGCCTGACTCGCGGTGCTTACTTGCGCACGCTGCCGGGAATTCATCCCTGTGACGGCTTTTTTGCCGCCGTGCTGCGGAAGCGGAACGATTAACTCGATGAGTAATCGTTTCAGGGGTCGAGGTTACTGGGAAGGTAATCGTTTGAGCGAGGTGGCGAACGATTGACCCAGTGAGCAACATTTCTTCAGGGCGGTTACTGGTTGAGCAATCGTTTGGGAGGCTCCCGCAAGGGGGCCTTTTCTTGTCTGGACTTTTCGCAGAGGTGAAGTCGCGAGTGCGTGGAAGGTAGGAGCGTGAAGTAGGGGTCCTTCGCTGCGCTCAGGATGACACTTCAAAACAAGAACAAGAGCAAGAACAGATTCAACTACCCCACCCTAACCGAACGACGCGGTTAGAATGGGGCACCCGCGTGGAAGGTAGGAGCGTGAAAGAGGGTCCTTCGCTGCGCTCAGGATGACACTTCAAAACAAGAACAAGAGCAAGAGCAGATTCAACTACCCCACCCTAACCGAACGACGCGGTTAGGATGGGGCACCCGCGCAATTCAACGTTCGGGTTCGGGGTGAGATGGCCTCGAGTCGCGTGGAAACGATGAGCCGCACGGGGGTCCTTCGCTGCGCTCAGGATGACACTTCAAAACAACAACACAAGAAATCAAGAACACCGACAACAGAAGTAAGGCAGCAAGCGGTTAGTAGGCTGCGAGTTGGAGGGAGACCTGAGTGCCGGGGGTGACGCGGGTGCCGGGGGCGGGGTTCTGGTTGACGACGACACGGGCCGCGGAGGAGACCGGGTCTGACGTGGGAGCGGTCGAGATGGAGTAGGTCTTGAGGCCCGAGGAGTTGATGAGGGCGGTGGCATCGGGGAGGGTCATGCCGCTGAGGTCGGGCATGGCGTAGGCCGGGTCTGGCGGCGGGACGGCGTAGAGCAGGCTGATGCGCGGCGAGGCCACGCCCTGGGCTCCGGGTGAAGGGGTCTGGGCGATGATGGCCAGGGGCGCGGCGTCAGCGGTAGGGAGTTCGGCGGCGAGGCCCATCTCAAGGCCGCGGCGGCGGATGTTGATTTCAGCGGCGCGGGGGCTGAGGCCTATGACGGTCGGGATCTCGATGAGCTGGGGGCCGAGGCTTTCAGCGGCCTGAACGCGCCAGCCGCGGCGGACGTGGGTGCCGGGTTCGGGCTGCTGCGAAACAATGCGTCCGGCGGGGACGGTGGCGGAGTAGAAGCGGTCACTGCGCGAGAGCTCGAGTCCATGCTCGAAGGCGACACGCTCGGCCTCGCCAGGAGACATACCCCGGAAGTTCGGAATCGCCACCTCTCGGCCATGAATCGCGAAGCGCATGCTGATCAGCGCCGAGGCAAGCGCGACGATGACGAGCACGAGAATCTTGGCGAGCAGGCGGAGGAAACGGATCATCTCCATTCAGGGTAGACGCTGCGAGAGGGAGGGACAAGTTACGAGTGAGGAACTCTGGATCTGGAGGGAAGGTTGCCCGATGTAATCACAGCCCTACGTGACGCATATCACACCAAGCTGTTTGGCGGATTGATAGAAAGTAAGCACGGGGTGAAGGCTTTTGAGTCCATTGTGCAAGATTGATTCCGATGGTGGTGCGGCATGGGCGCAGCAGGCTCCTGCGGAGCTGGCGGGAGCGCTGGCGGCGGCGGGAGAGAAGCGTCTGTTTGCGGGCGGGCGGCGACTGTTTTCTTTTGGTGAAGAAGCGGGAGGCGTGTTCCTGATCCTGAAGGGCCGGGCGCGCGCGGTGCTGGCCGGAGAGCCGGGGCGCGAGTTGCTGAGCCTGACGGCCGGTCCGGGGTCGCTGCTGGGAGTGCCTTCGGCACTGTGCGCCAAGAGCTACCAGTTTGACGTGGAGTCCATGGAGTCACTGGAAGCAGCGTACTTGCCGGTTGCGCAGTTGAACGATCTGTTGCGGCTGCGTCCTGAACTGGGCATGCAGGTGATGAGCATGATGTGCGAGGAGTTGAGCGCGCTGGGACGGACGAAGGAGCACTTGAGCCGCTGCCAAAACAAAGAGTGCGGCCTTCACGGATATTGCACGCAGGCAAGCGCGCTGGAATAGAACAACAGACAGAGAGAACGGGGACTGTCCCAGAAGCCGCACTCGAAAGAGTGCGGCTTTTCTATGGCCGAAACAGGGATGTGGGAGGTCAGGCCCGGAGGACACGGAGGACGTTAAACTGCGGTTCCGAATTTTTACTTTCTAGGGTGAATCCTGCTTTGCTTTGGCTGCCGGTAAAGGTATTGTTAGCAGCAAGCAGCTCACATTATGTTATGGGGTTGGCCTTTCCCCCAGGGTCAATCTGCCCGAATTCAGCGTTGCATCCGCAAACGATTTTCCCGCGAGGACTAGAAATGAACGTGAACGGCATTTGTATTGGAAGACGCATCTCAGGGGTCACATCTCCGAAGAAATGGCTGAGCATCTGGGCGACGATGTTGGCCATGATGGTCACGTTAACCATCACGATGACGGCACAGGCGACGCAACCGAAGAGCCGGATCACGCGGGAGATCAGCAACGCCAACCGGGTGACGCTGCAGGGAACGGTGAGCAGAGGAATGACGGCAGCGCCGGACATGGGCGCGGTAGAAGATGCGAAGTCCGTGCGCCTGTACATGATTCTGCAGCGCACGCCCGAACAGCAGGCGGAATTGGACAACCTGCTGGCGCGGCAGCAGCAGCCGACGGCGGCTGAATATCACAAGTGGCTGACGCCTAAAGAAATGGGCGAGCGCTTTGGCGCATCGCAGGAGGACATTGCGGCGATTACAAACTGGCTGCAAGGGCAAGGCATCCGGGTGAACGGCGTGATGAACAACGCCACGTTCATTGACTTCACGGCCAGCGCCCAGCAGCTTCGCGAGACCTTCGGGGCAAATCTGCACTACTTCAACATCGGGGGCCGCAAGTACTACGCGAACACCGCGGAGATCACGATTCCGTCGGCACTGCAAGGTGTGGTGCGCAGCGTGCACGGGCTGAACAAGATTCCGCACCATGCCAATCACACAACCCCGCAGCGCATGAGTTACGACGCGACGACGCACACGTGGAAGAATCTGGGCGGCGCGACCAGCGCAGTGGCGGCCAAGCCTGCGTATCTCAATCCAAACTACACCAGCGAGTATGACGTCACACCGCAGGATTACTACACGATCTACAACGTGAACAGCGTATTCAGTGGCGGCAACCTGGGTGGGAACGCGACGATTGCAGTCATTGAAGAGAGCGACATTGAGTACGGCACTGTGGACGGCACAGGGAAGGCCACCGGCGGCGATGTGGCCACGTTCCGCACGCTGTTCGGCGTGCCGGGCACGTTGAACATGTACGTCTATCACGGCTATGGCGCGGATACCTGCACGGCTCCTGGCATTGACCCGAACGACGAAGGCGAAGAGATTGAGGCGGCACTGGACGCGGAATGGGCCACGGCACTTGCTCCGGCTGCCAAGTTGATCTTCATGTCATGCGACAACGAGACGGACAATGGCATTTTCACTTCCATGCCAGCGGTGATCGATAACAACCTGGCAGACGTGATGAGCCTGAGCTATGGCGCGTCTGAAGTTTGGTTTGCCTCGACGGATTACGCTTTCTATGACGGCATGTACGCGCAGGCCGCACTACAGGGTCAGTCGATCATCATCTCTGCGGGCGACTCTGGCTCCGATGTGGCGGATCAGAATGTTCTGCCCGGCGATAGTGAGTACTGCTCGACGAGCGATACTGCGACTCCAGACCCATCGGGCACGGCCGTTTGCGGGTTCAACGTCAATGGGTTCGCATCCTCCCCGAACATAACGGTGGCGGGCGGAACGGATTTTTCCGACACGTATGACAACTGGGAATTCGGCCTGCCGCTAACGCCCTACTGGGGTGCCACCAACAGCGCCAACTACAGCAATGCGCTAGGATATGTTCCGGAAACGACGTGGAACGACAGCTGCGCGAGCAGCATCCTTACCGCGTACGAAGGCTATACAGGCGCAGGTTTCTGCGGCTCAAATCCACCATTCTCCCTTGAAGGGAGTGCGGCTAGCGGTTCGAGTCTGGTTGGCGGCTCGGGCGGATTCAGCACCCATTACACGGTTCCGGCTTACCAGAAGGGCATTACCGGATACTCGGGCACGATGCGTGCGCAGCCTGATATTTCGATGTTCGCCAGCAACGGCTGGTGGAATCATGCGCTGATCTACTGCGATTCGTACCGTACAAGCAAAACCTGCACGGACACGACGGGCACGGCTACACCGGCTACGTTTGGCGGGGGAGGCGGCACATCGTTTGTAGCACCGGCACTGGCGGGTATTGGCGGATTGCTGGTGAGCGCGGACGGCAGGCAGGGATTGCTGAATCCGGCTCTGTATGCGCTGGCGAAGGCACAGTTCACGGCATCGGCCACGAAGACGGCTTGCTACTCCAACGGACAGACGAGCAACACCGGAGCCACCACCAAGCTTCCGGGTGCGGCTTGCACATTCAACGACGTGACGACCGGCAACAATTCCATGCCGTGCGCGTCAGGGTCCACCAACTGCTATGTCAACAGCGGTGCCACGTATGGAGTGCTCTCTACCAGTAAGACTTCCCTGGCAGTGGCGTATCCCTCCACGGCCGGCTATGACGAGGCTACCGGGATTGGCACGCTGAATGTGGCGAACCTGCTGACGAACTGGCATACGGCCTTCACGAGCACGACGACGATGACGGCCTCACCTACGACGATTGCCTACTCGGGGTCCACCACGCTGACGGCTGCGACTTCGGGGAATCCGCCTACCGGTTCAACTTATACACCGAAGGTCACAGGCACAGTGAGCTTCAATGCGGGATCGACTGCGCTGGGAAATTGCACGCTCACCGGCGGCAGCTGCTCGATCACAGTGGCAGGCTCGGCACTGGCGATTGGCAGTAACTCGGTCTCGGCAACCTTTGCAGGGAGCAGCGCGTATCCGGCCTCAACCTCGTCGATCACATCGGTTACGGTGACGCAGACTGCGACGACGACGGCAGTGGTCGCCTCGGTAAACCCTGTGGTGATTGACAATACGACCACGCTGACGGCGACGCTTACACCGGGGGGAACGGGAACGGTCACCTTCGCGTCCGGCACGAAAACGCTAGGCACGGCAACGGTATCCAGCGGCAAAGCCGTAGCAACGGTCACGGCATCAGTAGCCAACGGGCTGGGCGCAGGCACTGACGCGATCACCGCGACGTACAGCGGCGACACGGACTACGCGACATCCGTCGGCACGGTGAACCTGACAGTGTCGCAGGGTTCGTCGAGCACGACGGTGCAGGCGGTTACGGCCACGATGGGTGCTCCCACCACACTGACGGCGAAGGTGGCTCCGACGGCGGCAACCGGAACAGTGACGTTCAAGCTGGGCAGCACGACGCTGGGTACGGGAACAATCTCCGGCGGCACGGCCACCTTGTCCATTACACCGACGACTGCCGGCGGCTTCAGCGCGGGCGCTAACACGATCACGGCCAACTACGGCGGAGACGCAAACTACACGGCCTCCAGCGGTACAGGGACGTTGACCGCGGTAGCATCCACCACGACAACGGTGACGGCATCGCCGACTCCGGTGACTCTGGGCAACTCGACAACGCTGACGGCGAATGTAACTCCGACGGCGGCAACCGGAACGGTGACGTTCAAACTGGGCAGCACGACGCTGGGTACGGGAACAATCTCCGGCGGCACCGCGACCTTGTTGATCACACCGACGACTGGCGGCGGCTTCATTGCGGGCGCCAACACGATCACGGCGGTCTACGGAGGAGATGCGAACTACATGACCTCCAGCGGTACAGGCACACTGACTGTTGTGGTACCAACCACGACGGTAGTGACGGCCTCGCCAGCTTCGGTAGCTCTTGGCGGCTCGACAACGCTGACGGCGACCATCACTCCGGCGGGAACGGGAACGGTCACTTTCACGGCAGGTTCGAAGACGCTGGGCACGGGAACGGTCACGAGCGGCACAGCCACGCTGGCGGTATCAGCTACGGCTGCCAATAACCTGGGCGTAGGCACGGACGCGATCACGGCGAGCTACGGCGGTGACGCGGGCCACTTGACGTCCAGCGGCACGGTGAATTTGCCGGTGTCGCAAGCTACGACGACGACAACGGTACAGGCGGTAACGGCGACGCTGGGCGTTTCAGCCACTCTGACAGCAAAGGTGGCTCCGGCGGCAGCAACTGGAACAGTAACGTTCAAGCTGGGCAGCACGACGCTGGGCACGGGAACACTCTCCAGCGGCACGGCAACGTTGGCAATCACGCCGACGACTGCCGGCGGCTTCAGTATGGGCGCCAACACGATCACGGCCAGCTACGGAGGAGATGCGAACTACACGGCCTCCACCGGCACTGGAACGCTGACCGTCGCACTGCCCACTTACACGCTGACACCAGCGGCATCAAGCACTACGATCACGGCCGGAAGCAGCGGAAACGTCACACTGAACCTGACCTCGACGGGCTATGCGGGAACGGTCACAATGGCGGCGACGACCAATTCAGCGTCAGTGACCGCGAGTGCAACCGCAGTGACGTTGACCAGCAATGGCACGGGCACGACCACGGTCACAATCTCGCCGAGCGCGTCGGCAGCGAATCATGCTCCGGCGGTTCCGTGGAAGAGCGGAGGCATGGTGGTGTTCGCGGTTCTCCTGGGTGCTCCGTTTACGCTGCGGCGCAAGCGGGCGATGGCAGTTCTGCTGACGGCACTGACGCTCTCGACACTCGGATTCATGGTGGCTTGCGGCGGGGGCGGTGGCGGTACGCCAGTGAAACAGGCCAGGACCTACACGGTGACGGTAACGCCAACGGGGTCCGGGACAGTCACGGACGCCTCGGCAGTCACGATCACGGTCACGGTTCCGTAAGAAGAACCTTTGCAGAGAAGCCACGCCTACGGGCGTGGCTTTTCTTATTACAGTCGAGCTCCGAACGCCTGACGAAAACTCTGCGAGAGGGATTACGTTTCAGGGTTACGAATTTTGGGGCGGATTTGTTTGAGTCTTGCGATTTTCCCTCAAGCTGGTCGCGCGCTTTGTCTTCTGCAATAAAGCACGGTATCGTAAGCGGACGTGGCACCCTTAATTCCAGATTTGGCCTGATCTCACCTATTCCAGACAACCTGATCTCTCCTGACAGGAACAAAGATAGAGGAGCAGTTTTGAAACTCCGAGAGGACGATGCAATGACCGCAGCGGGCGTTGGCGATTTCGCAGTGGCAATGAACCCGAAACAGTGGGTGAAGACGTGCATGGTGGTACTGGCTATGGCGGCGACACTGACGGCACAGACAGCGCGCCCGAATCGGATTGCGCAGGGAGCAAGCGCGGGCGGAATGGTCACGGTCAAGGGAACGGTGCACCCGCTGGCCAAGCAGGCCACCGACCTGGGCGCGGTGAACTCGCAGATCAAGCTGGATCAGATTACGCTGAACTCGAACCTGAGTGCAGCGCAGCAGAAGGATCTGGACACATTGCTGGCGGCGCAACAGAACCCGAAGTCCTCGCTGTATCACCATTGGCTGACGCAGGAGCAGTATGGCGCGCGCTTTGGATTGACCGATGCGGACCTGAAAGCCGTGACGAGCTGGCTGACATCGCAAGGCTTCGCGGTGACGGGCGTTTCGAAATCACGCAACTCCATCCACTTCAGCGGACAGGTGTGGCAGGTAGAGTCCGCCTTCCACACGCAAATGCACCGGATGGAACTGAACGGCCAGGAGCATATTGCGAACACCTCTGACATTCAGCTTCCGGCGGCGATGGCCAGCGTGTTTATGAACATACGCGGACTGGATAACTTCCGTCCGAAACCGAGGGTGCAGAAACGGCAGGAGCCAGCGTACTCAGTCAGCGATGGAACGACCACGTATAACTTCCTGAGTCCGGCGGATTGGGCGACGATCTACAACGTGACTCCGATTTACAGCCAGAGTTGCAGCGGGTCCGCTTGCGACGGCACGGGAATGCACGTGGGCATTGTGGGGCAGACCAGTATCTATGCGTCAGACGTTGCGCACTTCCGGACGGCTGCAGGCCTTTCAACGAGCATCACGTACCTGAACACAGTGTGCATCGATCCGACGGCATCGCACTGCACGTCAGCGTCTTCCTACAGCACGACGGGAGACCTGGGCGAGGCGGACCTGGACATTGAGTGGGCAGGCGGCATTGCAAAGAACGCGACGGTCGACTACATTTACGCGCCCTATGAGGACGTCTGCAGCAACTCGGCGTGCACGACCTCGGTCGCTGATCCGAAAACTACGTTTGGGTTTTACAGCGCCTTTGACGCGCTGGAGTACGCGGTGAAGGACTACACAGCCGGCGGCAAGGTTCTGCCGGTGGTCAGCATGAGCTACGGCGACTGCGAACTGAGCTACACGCAGTATCCGGATGTGGGCACGGGGACCTACTTGAACTGGGTAACCTCCATTGGGCAGCAGGCAAACTCACAGGGTCAGACGCTGGTGACCTCCTCAGGCGACAGCGGACCGTTTACCTGCGAGGGCACAAACTACCCGGCCCTGAGCGGCGTTTATGTGGATATCCCGGCGGACTCTCCGAACTTTACGGGAGTTGGCGGGACTCGGCTGAGCGGCGACGAATCCAATCCGGCGACGTACTGGAACGAGAGTTCCACGGCGGCAGGAACCGCGCTCGGGTACATTTCTGAGACGGTATGGAACGACACGGCGGAGAATGTCTCCGGGGGAAATCCGGGAATATCGGCAAGCGGCGGCGGCATCAGCACGTTCTTCTCGCAGCCGAGCTGGCAGTCGGGCCTGGTGAGCGGGCAGACCACGCATCGCCTGGTGCCGGACCTTTCATTCGCGGCCTCTGCAAATCACGACGGCTACCTGATTTGCTCGACTCAGGACAACACCACAACGTATGGACCCGATTGCGCCAAGGGATTTCTCTCCGGCCCGGTCGGCGGCAACTACTATTTTGGCGGAAACATTTATGGCGGCACATCAGCCAGTTCGCCGTCATTCGCCGGTATGTTGACGTTGCTGGTGGAGAAGTACGGAAACCTCGGGAACGTCAATCCAATTCTGTACCCGCTGGCAAGTTCGGGAAATTACGGAAACATCTTCCACGCTGTCTCGGGGAACAACATCACCCCGTGTACCGTGCAGTCGTCAGATCCCGGGTGCCCGAGCAGCAGCAGCTTCGGGTACACGGCACCGGGCAGCTTCCCTTACTACAGCATGGCGGCTGGGCTGGGCTCGATTGACGGCTTCAACCTGTTCAGCGCTTTGAATTCGTCAGGGACGTTGCCAACCAGCTACGTTCTGACTCCCTCGGTCTCCGCGCTTACGATTGCGGCGGGCGCCACCACGGGCAACACGGTGACGTTTACGATCAGTTCGACGGTTTACAAGGGGAGCATCGACCTGACCGCCGCCAGCAGTTCCGGCCTGGTGACGGCCGCGCTGAGTTCAAGCTCGGTTTCACTGGCCAGCGGGGCACAGACGGTTACACTGACGATCTCTCCGGGGGCAAGCGCGGCGAATCGGACTCCGCAGATGCCGTGGAAGGGCGGCGGAGTGATCGCTCTTGCGGCGTTGCTGGGGGTTCCGTTTACGCTAAGGCGCAAGCGGGCGATGGCCGTGCTGTTGACGGCGCTGGTAATTTCCTCCCTGGGCTTTATGGCGGCCTGCGGTGGCGGGGGAAGTTCATCCACGGTAAAACAGGGGCGGACTTATACGGTCACGGTGACCGGAACGGCGACGGGAACAGGCGTCACGAATCCGGCGGCGGTGGTGATCACGGTTACGGTTCCGTAACGAAAGTGGTTTGCGGAGAGGCCACGCCTGCGGGCGTGGCTTTTTTGTTTTGGTGGGACACCCTTCGACACCCAGAGTTGGAACTACGCCAACTCTGGGCCACCCGCCCGCTTTTCTGTTTGATTGGCCCTACAGGAAGAGTAAATGCAGAGGTGAAGTCGCAGCGAACTTTGGAGCAGTGGTAGAGTCTGATTGTGGCGTTTCGGCAACACGATGAACGAAACGCGCGGCAAGGGATTGGCCTGTGGAAGGCGATTCGGCAGCCTGCGGCAGTGATGTGATGGCGCAACAGGCTGACACGAGAGGGATACGGCTATTTTCGCAGCCGGGTCACGTTGCGGGCGTAGTGATATCAAGCTGTTTTGTGATGAGAATCACAGCCCCGGGCCTTTTCGGAGAGCACCCTTAAAGGGTAAGGCTCTATTTATAAGGAAACGCAATTATGACACGCATACTGGAAGTAACTGATCTCATACTGCGCGATGCGCACCAGTCGCTGATGGCGACGCGCATGGCAATGGAAGACATGGTTCCCGCCTGTGAGGACCTCGACAACGCCGGATTCTGGTCGCTCGAGTGCTGGGGCGGCGCCACCTTTGACTCCTGCATTCGATTCCTGAATGAGGACCCGTGGGAGCGGCTGAAGATGTTCCGCAAGCTGCTGCCCAAGACCAAGTTACAAATGCTGCTGAGAGGGCAGAACCTGCTCGGCTACCGGCACTACGAAGATTCGGTGGTAGAGCGGTTTGTGGCCAAGGCGGCCGAGCACGGGATGGACGTTTTCCGCGTGTTTGACGCGCTGAACGACGTGCGCAATCTCGAGACCTCGATCAAGGCAGTGAAGAAGAGCGGGAAGCATGCGCAGGGCACCATCTGCTACACGGTGAGCCCTCTGCACACGGTGGAAGCGTTTGTGGACATGGCGCAGCGGTTGAAGGAGATGGGGTCGGACTCGATCTGCATCAAGGACATGGCCGCCCTGCTGAAGCCGCAACCGGCCTACGACCTGGTCAAGGGCATCAAGGAAAAGTGCGGAAAAGATACGCTGGTGCACCTGCACTGCCACTCCACCACGGGCGTGACGCTGGTGAGCTACATGAAGGCGATTGAAGCCGGATGCGACATTGTGGACACGGCCATCAGTTCGCTATCCCTGGGACCGGGACACAATCCGACGGAGAGCCTGGTAGAGATGCTGGAAGGCACGGGGATTGAGACTCGGCTGGATATGGGCCGCCTGCTGAAGGCGAGAAACTACTTCAAGACGATCCGCCCACGCTACAAGGAGTTCCTGAGCGACATCACGGGCGTGGAAACGGAAATCTTCCAGAGCCAGATTCCCGGCGGCATGATCAGCAACATGGAAAGCCAGTTGAAGCAGCAGGGCGCAGGCGACAAACTGCAGGAAGTACTGCTGGAGGTTCCGCGGGTGCGCAAGGTTTCAGGCTACCCGCCACTGGTGACTCCGAGTTCGCAGATTGTGGGCACGCAGGCTGTGTTCAACGTGCTGATGGGGCCATACAAAGTTCTGACCGGCGAGTTTGCCGACCTGATGCTGGGCTACTACGGCGAGACGATTGGACCGAAAGATCCGGAAGTGCTGGAGAAGGCACGACTGCACGCGAAGAAAGAAGCCATCACAACGCGTCCGGCGGATTTGCTGAAGCCGGAGTGGGAGATGCTGAGAGCCGACGCGCTGGCAGCCAAGGGCAACGGCACGGACGAAGACGTACTGACCTTCGCCATGTTCCCGCAGGTTGCGCCGAAGTTCTTTGGCACGCGGGCACAGGGTCCGAAGAACCTGGGCAAGGATCCGAATGCCGCAGCGGCAACAGCAGCGGCGGCGCCGAAGAATGGTTCGGCACCTGCTCAACCCACTGGCCCGGTCAAGTACGCGGTCACCATCAACGGACAGACGCATAACGTCACCGTAGCAGCGGCACGGTAGATGGAAAGGGATTAGGTAGCTCGAGATGGCAACAACGATTCCAGTAAAACCAGCAGCAAAGACAATGGAAGAACGCGTGAAGGGCCTGCGCGAAAAGCGCGCCAGCATTCAAAAGGGCGGCGGCCAGAAGCGCATTGACAAGCAGCACGAACAGGGCAAGATGACGGCCCGCGAGCGCGTAGACAAGCTGGTGGACCCGAGTTCATTCCAGGAGATTGGCGCGTATGCAACGCATCGCTCGACAATGTTTGGAATGGCCGACAAAGACCTTCCGGCTGACGGCATTGTGACCGGATGCGCCCGCATTGACGGACGGTTGGTGCACCTGGCCAGCCAGGACTTCACGGTAGGCGGCGGCGCAGCAGGAGAAGCGCACTCCGACAAAGCAGTGGACATGCTGAAGGCGTCACTGAAGACCGGCTCGCCATTCATCTTCATCAACGACTCGGGCGGGGCGCGCATTCAGGAAGGCATTGACGCTCTGGCCGGATACGGTCGGGTGTTCTTCAACAACGTGATGTTGAGCGGCACGGTTCCGCAGATTTCACTGATCTGCGGCCCCTGCGCGGGTGGTGCGGTTTACAGCCCGGCGCTCACGGACTTCATCATCCAGACGAAGCAGGCGCAGTTGTTCATCACCGGACCTTCGGTGATCAAGCAGGTGACGGGCGAGGTGGTATCAGCCGAGGATCTGGGCGGACCAGTAGCCCAGATGAATCACTCGGGCGTGGTGCACTTTGTGGCCGAGAACGATGAAGACGCGGTGTACATCTGCCGCAGGCTTCTGAGCTTCCTGCCGTCGAACAACCTGGAAGATCCGCCGCGACTCGAATACGAGTTCCCGATGGAAGACGACGCTTCCCTGAACGACGTTGTTCCCGTGGAGCACAAGCAGAGCTACGACGTGCGCGACATTCTGACGCGCATCCTCGATCACAGCGACTTCATGGAAGTGCAGCCGGGCTTTGCTCCGAACATCGTAATTGGCTTTGGACGCATCCAGGGACGCTCGATCGGCATTGTGGCCAACCAGCCGAACGTGCTGGCCGGAGCACTGGACATCAACGCCAGCGACAAGGCGGCGCGCTTCATCCGCTTCCTGAACGCATTCAACATTCCTATCGTCACGTTTGTGGACGTTCCGGGCTTCTTGCCGGGCGTGCAGCAGGAGTACGGCGGCATTATTCGCCACGGCGCGAAGATGCTGTTTGCGTACTCGGCGGCAACGGCTCCGAAGGTTACGGTGATTCTGCGCAAAGCGTACGGCGGAGCTTACATTGCGATGTGCTCGAAGGACCTGGGTGCGGATCGCGTGCTGGCATGGCCGACCGCAGAGGTTGCGGTGATGGGTGCCGAGGGTGCTGCCGAGATCGTCTTCCGCAAGGAGATGGACGCGGCCGACGACAAGAAAGCGAAGCGGCAGGAACTGATTGACCTGTACCGCGACGCGTTTGCGAATCCTTACGTTGCTGCCGGCCGCAGGCTGGTGGACGACGTGATTGAGCCTTCGCAAACTCGCCGGGCACTGGCCGAGGCACTGAGCGCGCTGGAGACCAAGCGCGAACTGCGGCCTTCAAAGAAACACGGACTGATTCCGCTTTAATCGCGGCGCGTGGCGACGGGTAGGGGCCGGAAGACGGCCCTCCGGTCGCAGACGCAAGGAGATATCACCATGGCATCAACAGCAATGGAGAAGGACGCCGCGAAGATGGAACTGGAAGCCGAGGTACAGAGATTACACGGTGAGTTGGACGCGCTGAAGAAGGAATTCTCAGAACGGCTGAGTGCACTGGAATCGAAACTACCCGCGGCAGAAAGCCACGCGGAAGAAACTGTTTCGGCGGAGACGCTGGCAATGATCGCAGTGGCTGTAACGGCCTTCCTTGGCAAAAAGGTAAGGATCCGTTCGGCACACCTGACGCACACGGTGACTCCGTGGGCGCAGGCCGGACGCGCGATTGTGCAGGCCTCTCACAACCTGAACCGCTAGGGCGAAGCCCCATTTGGAGCGCTCCGGCAGCAACCAGGCCGGAGCCAAAGGGCCGCAGGTTTGTAGCTGCGGCGCTCCACTGAACGAGCCCGGCGCACAAGGCGCAACCGGGCACGAGGAGAACGACTTTGAAGCTACAGATCGGAATCGACGGCAAGTCCTACGAGGTAGAAGTAGAGATCACCGAAGACGATACAGCCCCTAAACCGCATTACATTCCAGCCCAGGCCGCTCCGACCGTGCTGTCAGCAGCTCCGCCAGCAGCGGGCGCGGGCGCACGCAAACCCGCCGTGGACGAGGGTCCGGTGGACGAAGACAAGGTTTGCCGCTCACCCATCGCCGGCATGGTGACGAGAGTCAACGTGCAGGAAGGGCAGCAGATTCAGCCCAACGATCTGCTGCTGGTGCTGGAAGCAATGAAGATGGAAACCAACGTAACCTCGCCAGTAGCCGGCAAGGTGAAGAAGGTGCGAGTGGCACAGAGCGACGGCGTGCAACTGCACCAGATTCTGGTGGAGTTCGAATAATGAGCACAGCAACCGATCACAAGAAGATTGCAGCGGAGTTGAAGGAAGTTCCGGGATTTCAGTTCATCGACCACTTTGCGATCAGCGTTCCGCAAGGAAACCTGGACGGCATGGTGGCCGCGTACGAAATGCTGGGCTTTGAGGAGATTCATCGCGAGGAAGTGCACGGCAAGGACATGGTGCGCGAGGCGCTGCTGCAGATTGGCGGCGGGCCGAACCTGATCCAGTTGCTGGAACCGCTTTCGGCGGAGAGTCCGGTGCAGAAGTTGATTGAGAAGAGCGGCGGACGCGGCGGCTTTGCCCATGTGGCGTTCCGGGTAAAGAGCGCGCAGAAGGCGTTCGACTACATGAAGGCCAACGGGTTCACCATCATCGACGCCGCACCGCGGCCGGGTTCGCGCGGAACCACCGTGTTCTTCGTGCATCCGAAGTCGAGAGCGGAAAACGCGTTTGGATTCTTGATTGAAGTGGTGGAAGATCCGAACTAGTTCGTTCGTACTTGTAGATACAAAAAGAGCGCGGACAACGTCCGCGCTCTTTTTGTGAGCTGCGGAACAAGGGAAACAGCTCCACACTAGAAGGCCACCCGCCCCGATAGCTGGCAACCTACATCCGAGGCACTCACAATCTCGCGATCTTGGATCGGTTGGTGCGAGATTGCTGGCAGAGGTGCCTTTGGAGGGATCAACATATTTGGGCTTCGCGGGGGTCGTTCGCTTCGCTCACGATGACACTTCAAAACGCAATTCCGTGAGGTACACAAGTTCAACTGTCCCCCACACTAGCCAACAGATGGCTAGTATGGGCCACCCGCCGATGACACTTCATTTCATCGCACGGCATTTCATCGCACGGCATCCGTTCGGACAACCCTGCATTTCGGTGAGGTGAAGTTTATTGATTGCACAAAGCCATATAGGCAGTACAATTCGGAGCCGAAAGATAAACACATTCCTGACAGCGTAGCTGGAGTTTTGCAGCCAGTGAGGAAACCGGCTAGAGGCCGTGGGAATCAGAGGTGTGCACTATGGCTCCTGATAGCAGCTTTGAGGCAAGAACTTACCGCAAGGTCGATCTGCGCATTGTTCCCTTCCTGTTCCTTTGTTACATCCTGGCCTACCTGGACCGCGTAAACGTTGGCTTTGCCAAGCTCCAGATGCTGAAGGCGTTGTCTCTGAGCGATGCTGCCTTCGCCACCGGAGCAGGCATTTTCTTTATCGGATACTTCTTCTTTGAAGTTCCGAGCAACGTGCTGCTGAAGAAATATGGCGCGCGGATGTGGATTGCGCGAATCATGATTACGTGGGGGATCGTCTCGGCCTGCATGATCTTTGTGAGAGGCGCAGCGTCATTCAATGCCTTGCGTTTCCTGCTAGGCATTGCCGAGGCGGGATTCTTCCCGGGCGTCATCTTCTATCTGACATTGTGGTATCCGTCGCGCATGCGGGCCACGCGTACCGCCTGGTTTGTGGCGGCGATTGCCGTGTCCGGCGTGATTGGGAATCCGATCTCAGGATGGATCATGGACACACTCTCCGGAGCGAAAGGCCTGGCGGGATGGCAGTGGCTCTTCATCTCTGAAGGCATTCCGTCGATTCTGGTGGGCTTCTTCGTGATCTATTACCTGAACAGCAGCATTGAAGAAGCAAAGTGGCTGACCAAGGAAGAGAAAGCTTTGCTGGCAAAGAACCTTGCCGCCGAAGAGACAACGAAGTCAGAAAACAAATTGAGCGACGCTTTCAAGAGCATCACGGTGTGGGTGCTGTGCGCCATCTACTTCACGCTGATGATCGGGCTGTACGGCATCGCGTTCTGGCTGCCGACGATTGTGAAGGCATTCGGCATCAAGGGATATTTGGGAGTTGGGCTGATTACGGCGATTCCTTACGGCGTGGCCGTGGTTGGAATGATTCTGCTGAGCAACCACTCGGATAAGACAGGCGAGCGGCGATTGCATTATGTTTTCACCGCGCTGGCCGGAGCCGCAGGCTTGGTGCTGAGCGGAGTGTTCGCGTCGAATCCGGTTCTGGCGATCATCTTCCTGTCGATTGGCACGCTGGGAGTGATTGGCGCGATGCCGCTGTTCTGGCCGCTACCATCAGCCTTCTTGACCGGAACGGCCGCAGCAGCCGGAATTGGCATTGTGAACTCCGTCGGAAACCTGGGCGGATACATTGGACCGAACGTTCCGGTGTGGGCGAAGTTGATTTCCACGGACAAGTCAGCAGCACTGTACATCATTGCAGGAATGCTGGTGCTGGGCGCGGTGATCACATTCTTCTTCATCCCGAAGAATTTGAGGGTGAGGGTGGGAGCTCCGGCGCTGGTGGCGAAGTAAAGAGCAAGTTTCAGGGTTCAGAGAGCGCGAAGAAGAGTCGCGCTCTTTTTTTGTGGGGATTCAGGTCGAGGTCAACTACCCCACCCTAACCAACAGA
>Ga0181528_10000535_pt1 | contig 26630 bp, 19 predicted proteins | sample PEATcosm2014_Bin_47_FD_119742 | JGI IMG/M metagenome (GOLD analysis project Ga0181528, IMG submission 119742) | Peatland microbial communities from MTU Mesocosm Facility, Houghton, MI, USA - PEATcosm2014_Bin10_10_metaG | ecosystem: Environmental > Terrestrial > Soil > Wetlands > Peat | place...
TATTCGATCGTCCCCAGCATGGCGCCGCTACGCGTCATTCCATCGCCTGAGAACGTGCGCGCCAATCCGAAGTCCATCACCACCACACGGCCTTGCAGGTCGCGCATGATGTTGACGGGCTTTAAATCGCGGTGGATGATTCCTTCCCGGTGAGCGGCAGCCAGGCCGCTGGCCACCTGTTCCATGATGTCGACCGCTTCGGCGACTTCCAACTTGCCCTTTTGCTTCCGGATCTGATGGAGATTCTCACCCTCCAGATACTCCATCGTGATGAACTTGAGCTTTCCCGCTTCCCCGATATCGAAAATGCGAACGACATTCCGGTCCGTGACCTGGCGCGCCAGGATCAGCTCCTGTTTAAAGCGCTGCAGAACCTCAGGCTGATCCGACATCTCCGGCCGGATTACCTTGAGCGCCACATGCCGGTCCAGTTCCAGGTCTCGCGCCTTGTAGACAGCGCCCATTCCGCCTTCACCGAGCAACTGCAGAAGCTCATAACGTCCGCCAAGCAAAATGCCAATCTGTAATGCGGGCGCACTGGCTTCCATGCCGGAAATCGGACTGGAGGGCGATGGCGACCGGGGTGGAGGTGTGGGTCGAACCGAAGTTCCCGGCGCGATGGCGGCGTCCACGATGGTGGCATCGGGATCGTACTGGGGCCGCTTCCGTGGAGGAGCTAGCGGGGTTCCGGCGCGCGGAGGGTCGGGGTTTTCAGGGGTAGATTTCTCATCGGACCGCGCGGAGTCACTCATGTTGAGTTTCAGAAACTGTCTCGAGTTGGACGAAGCGAAACCCCCACGGACGATGGAATCGTTCGCCTGACCTTCCTGAATTGACGGTATTATAGAACATTTTCCATGCACGCCGAAGCGGTATCCGCTGTCTTATGGGAAGTGTTGCCTATGCCGTGAAGTCGCCTGGCCTCAGCCTTCCGGCGCGGTTCGAGCGCCGCTCAAGCCGCGGGAGGTATGTTGAGCCGCTTCTCAACCTCGTATAGACGCTCTTCCAGCGTGGCCAGGCGGGCGTTGAAGGCAGCCTGATTGCCTTCCGCCTGCTTAATGCGCTTGCAGCATGGACTCCGCCAATCGGTAGTTGGAGGTGATAATGCGCCCCGGAGAGGAGTTGCTCCATGCGATGTTCGAATGCGTGAAAACGGAGGTTCACTTCTATCTTGTGGTCCTCGATGTCTCGCTTCATTTCGGAGCGAAGTCCTGCCAGATCGCCCTTGAGCTCGGAGCGAAGCTCGATCAAATCGCCTTTCGTAGCTGGCCCGTGAGGTCAATTTGCGGGAAAACCGCGGCCTACGCCGTTGCCAGCACGGCGGTCTTCCGGCGCACGGCGCGCAGTAGATCGAGCGCCTCGGGCAGCGCGAACTGCTCGCCCAAATACGCGTCGACGAAGCGGCCGCCGCGGATCTCGCCGCGCGCCTCCATGCGCCGCAGCGACACGAGCAAATCGCGCCATGGCGGCGCGATGGTCTCGCGATAAGCGGCGTCGCGGAAGACCACGCCCCAGCGCAATAGAAGCTGGCGAGCGAACAGTTCCGCGTTTCCATCCGGCGGCGCTCCGGTGTGGCGCAGCAGCGCCCATCGGCCGGGCGCGTGCCGCGGCCGTTTACCGCGAGCGTTTCCCTGTCCCGCCCGCCGTTTGGGATCGAGCAGAGCGCGCAGATTTTCGAACCCATCGGCCGTCACCAGTCCCGCCGCCACCAGTTCCCAAAGCCCGTCCTCCACTTCGCTCGCCAGCCGTCCCGTGGCCCGCGTAAGATCGGAGAAGAACGACGCGCCGTTGGATTGGATAGCCACCAGCACCTCACGCGCCGGATGGGAGAGCGACTCCGTGGACGAAGGCTGCGGCGTCGCCAGCAGCCAGGGCGCATCTTCGCGCAGAAAGATCGCCAGCGGTGCGACTCGCGTGGGGCGCACGCGGCGCGAGCGGTTTTCCTCCGGCTCGCGGTCGAACGCCGGGTGCGGCGACAGCCGGCCCCAGGTCACTTCGCCCGCCAGGCAGAGATCGTCGAGATATTCCGGGTTATAGCGCGCCACCCGCGCCGGCAACACCTCCGCTTCCCATGCCGACGCGGCGAATTCGCTGCCTTGCATCTGGCGGATTACTTGAAGCGTGCCGTCGACGCCATGCAACTGCGTTCCCGCTTCCAGGTGCTGCCAGCGGCGCAGAAACACGTCGAACTCCGCGGTGGTGACCGGCTCGATTTCGCGCCGCAGGCGTCCGATGGTGAGGCGATGAATACGCGCCAGCAGCCGCCGGTGGCACCATTCCAGCTCACCGCCGCGGGCTGTGAATTGGCCGCGCAGAATCTGACCCTCCGCTTCCAATTGCGCCAGCGCCTGGTCGACCAGTTCGCGCGGCATTTCGAGATTAGCCGCCAACTCCGATGCGCGGAGCGGGCCCGAGCATTCGAACCAGCCGCGCAGGATCTCGGCGGCGGCAGCCTCGGGCGATTCGGGAACGGGCCGGCCCGGCGGCGCGGCTATGGGCGGATCCATGACGGCCTCGGAATACACGCGCCGCACCAATTCGAGCCTCTCCGCGGGGACCCAGAAATCGCGATCGTCGAGCGCGAACGCAGTGGCGCGCCGGGCCGCCGTCAGCGCGTCGAAATCGGCCTCGTGCTCGGGGTCGGCGGGCATCAGGCTGAATCCGCAGAGAGCTTCGTGTAGCTCCTCGGCATCGCGCATCGAGGGCCAGGCTTCCGATGTCACCTGTTCGATCGCCGCGGGATCGAGCGCGCCGGCCGTTTCGGCCTGCTCGGCGGGAAGCGTGCGGCGCATCTGCACCATGCGCGCGCGGCGTTCTTCCAGGGGCGCATCGTCGAGATAGGCGTACGGGTTGGAATTGAGAATCTCGTGCGAGAACGGCGAAGGCTCAGGGGTCTCGATGGCGGCGGTGCTGACGGAGCCGTCGGCGAGCGATTCCAGCAGCGCGCGCAGGCCGGTGAGATCCATCGCCTCATAGAGGCAGTTGGCAATGGTCTCCTTCACCAGCGGATGATCCGGAATGCGCACCTCGCCGGTGAGATTTTCGGGGCACGCCGCCTGGTCGGGGAAGACGGCGGCCATCAGGTCGTCGGCGCGCATGCGCTGGATGGGCGGCGGCATCTTGCGCCCGCCGGAATAGCGCGGAATCGCCAGCGCCCGCGAAGCGTTCCAGCGCCAGCGCGCGGTGAACATCGGGGCGGGCAAGAGCGCCTGCGTGAGCACTTCTTCCACTGTCGCAGGCCGCAGAAATTCGAACACGATTTCCAGCGGGAACGAGTGCTGCTCGCCCAGCGAAATCAGGATGCCGTTATCGGTAGCCGCCGCCTGCAGTTCGAAATTGAAACTCCGGCAGAACCGCTTGCGAAGCGCCAGGCCCCAGGCGCGATTGATGCGAGCTCCGAAAGGCGCATGAATCACCAGCTGCATGCCGCCGGCTTCGTCGAAGAAGCGCTCGGCCACCACACAAGTGTCCGTCGGTATGGCGCCGAGCGCGTTGCGTCCGCCCTGGGCATAGGCGATGGCCTGCTCCCGGCCGAGGCGATCGAGCCCACATTCATCGGGAACGGTACCGCTGGCGGCGATCTCCGCGCGCAATGCGGACACTTCATGCGATAGTTCGCGCGTGCGTCCGGGCGCTTCTCCGCGCCAGAACGGGATGGTGGGCGACGCGCCATGGGCGTCTTCCACGCGCACCCGCCCCTGCTCCACGCGGCGAATACGCCACGAAGTCGTGCCTAAGAGGAAGACGTCGCCGGCCATGCTTTCCACCGCAAAGTCTTCGTCGAGCGTCCCCACCGTCACGCCTTCCGGCTCCGCTACCACCAGATATTGTGCAGTATCCGGGATGGCGCCGCCCGACGTGATCGCTGTCAGCCGCGCGCCTCGCCTCCCACGCACTACGCGATTGACGGCGTCGCGATGCAGATAGGCGCCGGCGCGCCCGCGGGCCGTCGCGATGCCTTCGGAAAGCATTGCGATCACTTGATCGAAGGCCGCTCGCTCCAGCGTGCGATAGCTCCAGGCGCGGCGCATGAGCGCGAACAATTCATCCTCGGCGAAATCTTCACACGCGCAGGCGGCCACGATCTGCTGCGCCAGAATGTCGAGCGAATTGTGCGGCAGCTCGAGGCGATCGAGCTCGCCGTGGTGGATCGCCCGCACCAGCGCGGCGCATTCGAGGAGTTCGTCGCGCGTGGTGGCGAACACCCGGCCCTTCGGCAGCGCGCCCACCCAATGGCCGGCGCGGCCGATGCGCTGCAACGCCACGGCGATCGACCGTGGAGATCCGATCTGGCAGACCAGGTCGACGCTGCCGATGTCGATTCCCAATTCGAGAGACGCTGTCGCCACTACGGCGCGCAGTTCGCCGGCCTTCAGGCGCGCCTCGGCATCCAGGCGCAGCTGGCGCGACAGGCTTCCGTGGTGCGGCAGAACGGCATTTTCGCCCAAGCGCTCGGCCAAATGATGCGCCACGCGCTCCGACAGGCGCCGCGTGTTGACGAAAACCAGGGTGGTGCGATTGGCGCGGATGAGATCGGCCGTGCGGCCGTAGATCTCGTCCCACATTTCGTTGGTGGCGACCGCGCCCAGCTCGTCCCGCGGCACTTCCACGGCGATCTCCATGGCGCGCTTATGACCCACGTTGATGGCACGCGCATCGTCGCTTAAGAACGCCGCCACTTCCTCCAGCGGTTTCACCGTGGCGGAGAGCCCGATGCGCTGCGGCTTCGGCAATCCGCTCTGTTCCACCAGCCGGTCGAGCCGCGCCAGCGTCAAGGCGAGGTGCGCGCCCCGTTTATCGTCGGCGATGGCATGGATCTCGTCCACGATGAGAGTTCGCACCCCGCTGAGCATCTCGCGCGGCTTTGCGGCAGTCATCAGGATGAACAGCGATTCCGGCGTGGTGACCAGAATATGCGGCCGATTGCGTGTCATACGCTGGCGGTCGGCTTGTGGAGTGTCGCCGGTGCGCAGCGCCGCGCGAATGGGCGCCAATTCCACACCGCGCTCGCGGGCCAAGGCGGAAATCTCGGCCAGCGGGACCTCGAGATTCTTGTGAACGTCGTTACTCAGCGCCTTGAGCGGCGAGACGTAGACGATCTCGGTGCGATCCGGCAGCGCTCCCAGGCGCGCACGCCGCACCAGGCTGTCGATGGCTGTAAGAAAGGCGGCGAGGGTCTTACCGGACCCCGTGGGCGCAGAAATCAGTACGTCGCGGCCTTGCGCGATCTCCGGCCATCCACGCAGTTGAGGCTCGGTAGGGGAGCCGAAACGCGTGATAAACCATTCCGCGACGAGGGGGTCGAAACCGGCGAGCACTACTTTGATTTTACAACCTAACGCTTTTTTGTCTGCGCCGTCCAAGGTAACATAGATTGTCTATGTCAGCGGCTAAACGCGAGGAAATCCCGCCCGGAACGCTCGAAATGCTCATCTTGAAGACCCTGGCGCGCAATAAGCCGCTGCACGGGTTCGCCATCGCCGAATTCATTCTAGAGACCTCCAGTGGGGTCCTGCAGGTGGAGGAAGGATCGCTCTATCCGGCGCTGCAGCGCATGCTGCTCAAGGATTGGATCTCCGGCGATTGGGCCAAAACCGAGGAGAACCGCCGCGCCCGCTATTACAGCCTGACCGGCGAAGGCCGCAAGCAACTCGCCCGCGAGCTGGACCGCTACGCGCGGGTCAGCCAGGCCATCGCCGCGATTTTGCAGCCGGTCTAGCGCTATGAAAACCCCGCGCCGCATTGCCGCCTTCTTCCATCGCGACGCTGAAACGCGCGCGCTTCGCGAAGAAATGCAGCTCCATTTAGAGCTGCGCGCGCGCAAACTGCACCAGGCGGGGCACGCGCCGGCCGCCGCGGGATTCGCCGCGCGCCGCCAGTTCGGCAACGCGGCCGTTTATCAGGACCAGATCTCTGCAATATGGGGGTGGAATGTGTGGGAACGCTTCTTGCAGGATTTGCGGCACGGAATCCGTATGCTGGTGAAAGCGCCGGGATTCACAGCGATCACCGTGCTCACGCTGGCGCTCGGGTTGGGCATCAACACGGCGATTTTCAGCGCTGTAAACGCGGTAATGTTGCGGCCGCTGCCCTACCCGCAATCGGAGCGGTTAGTTTCCTTATGGGAGGAGAACACGCACCCGCAGGATCAGCGATTCAGTAGCAGCGGAACTCCAGTTGGCGCCGGAGGACCGCTCGGGCGCACCACCGTTAGTGTCGCCAATCTCGGGGATTACCGAGCTTGTGCCGCGTTCGAAGGACTGGCGGCATTCGATTCGTCAGCCGCCAATCTTACCGGGATGGGCACGCCGGAGCGGATCCCGGGCGAAGCGGTCACGTGGGACTTCTTTTCCGTGCTCGGCGTCCTGCCCGCAGAAGGACGCACGTTCCTGCCGGAAGAAGACCGGCCGGGCGCGGAGCTGGTGGCGATTGTCTCGCACGAATTCTGGCAACGGCGGCTGGGCGGGGCGCCCGAAGCGCTGGAGCGCTCGCTGATGCTCGACGGCAAACCGTATCGCATCGTGGGCATATTGCCCGCGGGTTTCCAATCTCCGGAGAGTATCGGCCTCAAGACGCCGACTGAGGTATTTCGCACTGCCTCCTATTCGAGCGATTCATTGGGGAACCGCGGCGACCACGACGTCAACGTGGTTGCACGGCTGAAGCCCGACGTTTCCGTGACGGCTGCGCAGGCCGCCCTGAGCGCCATTTCCGTCAGTCTCGGAAAGCAGTTTCCGGGGACCAACCGATATTTCCGGGCCGCCATCGCTCCATTGCGGGACGACCTGGCGGGCAGCGTGAGCCAATCGCTGTGGGCGCTGTTGGGGGCCTCGGGACTGATCGTGCTGATCGCCTGCGTGAACGTCGCCAACCTGCTAATGGTGCGGGCAGCCGGACGTCGCCACGAATCGAGCGTGCGCATGGCGCTGGGCGCGGGGCGTCTGCCGCTGATGCGGCAATTGCTGACCGAAAGCCTGGTGATCGCCGTGGCTGGCTGCGTGGCGGGAATCGCGCTGGGGCGATTATTGATGCTGGGCCTGACGGCCATCGCGCCGCCCGGCATTCCACGCATCGAAAGCGCGGGTATGGATTGGCGCGTCTTCTCCGTCGCGGCCGTAATTGCATTGAGCACGGCTGTGATCTTCGGGATGGCCCCGGCATGGCAGGCCTCGCAGGTGAAACCGGTGGAAGCGCTGAAGACGGCGGCGCGCGGAACCGGAGGGGCGTCGCAGGTGCGTTGGCGCACGGCATTGACGGTGGCGGAGTTGGCGCTCTCGCTGATTCTGCTGGTCGGAGCGGGATTGCTCTTGCGCAGCTTCAGCACTGTGATGGGCGTGAAACTGGGCTTCCAGACCGACCGTGTGATCGCCATGAACATCAACCTGCCGCAGTTGCGATATCCCGGCGGCGATGCGCGCTGGCAGTTCTTCCAAAAGCTGGAAGACCGCGTGCACGCGCTGCCCGGCGTGGTGGCGGTGGCTACCGCGAACCGCATGCCCATGCGCGGCGGCTGGTCGTCCGGTATCTTCGTCGAGGGCGACATGGAGAACGAATACTCGCCCGATTTTCAGGCCGTGAGCCCAGGGTACTTCGAGACGCTCGGCATTCCGCTGCTACGCGGCCGCTCGCTCACCCTGCAGGATGACGGCAAAAGCGTGCCCGTGGCGGTGGTGAATCAGGCGTTCGCCCATCAACTGCTGCACGATCGCGACCCGATCGGCCACGCCTTGCTGCGCGGCCCCGGCGAGCCGCGCATTGCGATTGTCGGGGTGGTCAACGACATCCGCCGCAAGGGCAAGGAAGGCCAAATCAAGCCTGAAGTCTATCTGAGCGCGGGCCAGACGGCGCTCTACCCCGTGCGCCTGGCCGATTTCGCGGTGCGCTCGGCGGGCGATCCGCATGCTTTGGTGAACGCAATTTCGCGCGAAGTGTGGGCCATCGACAAAGACCAGCCGGTCACCAACGTGCAGACCATGGACGAAATCATAGATGAGGCCGCGGCGGAGCGCCGCTTCCAGACACTGCTGCTCATGATCTTCGCGGCCGTCGCGGTAGCGCTGGCGATTGTGGGAATCTACGGCGTGCTGACCTATTCGGTGAGCCAGCGCCTTTCCGAACTGGGAATTCGTGTGGCGTTGGGCGCGCCGCCGCGAGCCATCGTAGGCCTCGTGCTGCGGCAAGCCGGCATGTTGATCGCCGCTGGTATCGCGCTGGGAATTGCGGGCGCGTACGGACTGACACGCTTTTTGCAGGATCTGTTATTCGAAGTGAAAGCGACGGATTGGCACGCCTATGCCTGCGCAGTCGCACTCTTGGCAATGGTGGCCGTGATCGCCGCCCTGATTCCCGCCCGCCGCGGAGCGCGGGTCGATCCTGCGGTGGCGCTGCGGCAGGAGTAGGTGATCGCTTTACTTTTTGGTAAAATGTAAAGCGATGGCGGAAGTAACAATATCGTCGAAAAACCAGATTGTAATCCCGCGGGAGGTTCGCGAGAAGCTGGGTCTGAAGGCGGGCGACAAGTTAGTGCTAGTCGCGCATGGCGATCGAATGATTGTGATGCAGAAGCCAAAATCCTATCCCGACGCGATCCGTGGGATGGGTCGCGGCATTTATCCTGCCGACTATTTGGAAAAGGAACGCGATAGTTGGGATTAGAGGTTCTGCGGAGTTTCCTCCGGCACCACCGGAAAGTCGCTCTGGATTCGAGTGTTTTCATCTACCAGATCGACGCCAACCCCAAGTACCTTCCCGCCACTGGCCCGGTTTTCGAATGGCTCGTGCAGAACGACTCACGAGCAGTGACCTCGACTGTCACGATGACGGAACTGCTTGTGCTACCGTATCGCGACTCCGACCAACAGCGAGCCGACGACTTCTACGGCTTGCTATCTACCTTCCCCAATTTGGAATGGATTGCACCCGATCTTGAAATTGCGGACATAGCGGCGCGCATGCGCGCGGCCCATCGAATGCGGACTCCGGATGCGCTCCTGGCTGCGACGGCTGTTTACGCTCAGGCGACCGGTCTAATTACCAACGATTCCATCTTTCAGGGGGTGGACAGCTTCGAGACGCTGGTGCTGGAATCACTGTTCTGAAAGTCAGAAACGCGTCACTTCCGTAAAATTGAAATCGTGTATCCGCATCGCCGGCGCGACCATGTCGAAAGTCTCCTCGCCCGACGCGCGCACCGCCGGCCCGAGGTCCACGACCTTCGAAAGCATTTCCATCAATCCCTGATTGAACCGGAAATTGCGGACCCCGGCGGTGACCTCTCCGTCTTCCACCAGGAACGTGCCATCGCGCGTCATTCCTGTGAAGATTTTCTCGTAAGGGTCAACCTCGCGGATGTACCAGAGGCGCGTCACCAGAATGCCGCGTTCGGTGGCGGCCACCATCTGCTCGACACTGGTATCGCCGCCGGCAATGACGATGTTCACTGGCGCTTCGCCGTACTCGTTGGGCAGCGGAAACCCGTGGCCGGTGGGTCGGGCTCCGGCCTTGGCGGCGGCCTCACGGCAGTAAGCGATATCGCGCACGACGCCGTTCTCCACCAGTGTCAGGCGCTGGCGCGGCACGCCTTCGCCATCGAAGGGAGCTCCTGCCTGCAGCGGGTGCCATGCATCGTCGTAGATCGTGACGTTGGAGCCGAAGATCTGCTTGCCGATCCGGTCGTTCAAAAAACTGCGGCCGTCGCGGATGGCGGTGGCGCTGAAATCACCGAACATCTGGCCGGCGAGATCGAGCACAGCGGCCGGCTCGAGAATCACGGTATATCGGCCCGGCGGCAGCTCACGCGGAGCGGTCGATTGCGATGCCTTGCGCGCGGCCGAAATCGCCAGTTCCAGCGGGTGGATATCGCCATGGTCGCAAGCGCTGGCCTTCGCCCATCCTGAACTGCCCGTGCCCATGGCGGTGATCGAAAATCGCGCCATCGTCTCGCGATAATGCGCGTGGACTCCGCTTGAATTCAGCAGCGTGTACTCGGTGGCATCGGTGGAGTAGATTCCCGCCGCGGTGTGGCCGGCGGATTCCACTGCCGCGATGGCTTCCGCCACGGCGCGCGCCCGCTCCGCCGGCGTGACTTGCGCGGTCGGCTCACTCCAGCGGTCCACCGACTGATATTTCGCCGGCTCGGCCATCGGCAGCGATTCTTCGTCGGGTTCCGTCAGGCGCGTGATGGCGATCGCCTGCTCCACGACATCGCGGATGGCGTCGGAATCCAGGCGGCTGGTGGACGCGCGGGCGGTGCGGCTATCGATGCGCGCGCGCACCGAAAGCTGGGACGAGTTCTCGGCCACGTTCTGGTGGATGGCGTTGTTCGCGAAACGCGTGAGCGCCTGGCTGGACGTGGTCAGAATTGCTTCCACTTCCTCCACACCCACGGCCCGTGCGGCGCGCACCACCTGATGGTGCACGGCGGCCGCGTCAACCCGCATACGCGCTCCCTACTTTAATCCGCCGAAAACGCGCGGGGCTGGCGCCGTGGCCCGTCCCCATCACCTGCTCCGGCTGGCCCTTGCCGCAATTTGGCACGCCCCAGAGCGTCCAGTGCTGCGGACCGGCGATGGACGCGCAGGCATTCCAGAACTCCGTCGAAATCCCGCTGTAGCTGGGATTCTTGAGCATCCGCACGCGCTTGCCGCCGCGCATTTCCCACGCAATCTCGCAGCCGAATTGGAAGTTGAAGCGCTTATCGTCGATCGACCAGCTGCGATTCGTCTCCATGTAAATGGCGTGATCTGCGCCGAACACTTCTTCGAGGGATTGCTCGCCGGGTTTGAGACTCACGTTGGTCATGCGAATGAGCGGCAGGCGTGCCCAGCCATCGGCGCGCATGCAGCCGTTGGAACGCTTTTCGCCCACCGCCGCGGCGGTCTCCCTCGACGTCATGTAGCCTGTGAATTCGCCCGCGCGGATAATATCCGTCAGCTGTGCCGGCACGCCCTCATCGTCGAAAGCGAAAGTGCCCAGGCCCGGACCGTGCTCCAGCCGCGCATCGCACACCACATTGACGATCTCCGACCCGTAGCGCAAGCGCCGCAACTGATCGAGCGTGAGGAAACTCATGCCCGCGTAGTTGGCTTCCGTGCCCAACACGCGATCGAGTTCGATGGGGTGGCCGATCGATTCGTGAATCTGCAGGCCAAGCTGCGAGCTATCGAGAATCAGGTCGAATGTGCCTTCGGGGCATTGATCGGCCGAGTGCAGCGCGATGGCTTCCCCGGCGATGCGCGGCGCGTGGCTCACGAGATCGAGCTCGTCGATGAGTTCATACCCCTTCAACTGAAATTGCCCGCCGAAGGAATTGGGGTAGGAGCGCTTCTGAATCTCGCCTTCCTTGTAGCAGAGAGCTGAGAATCCCGCGCCGCTGGTGGTGCGGGTCTGGTCGATCAGGCTTCCGAGCGTGGAGGCGAAGACCTGGCGCTCGCGCACGAAGTGCATCGACGCTTCCGCGAGACTGATGGCTGGATCGCGGCGCAGTTCGCCATCGAGAGCGAGTAAGGTGGCGAGATTACGGTCCACCGGAATGGCAAAGGGATCGATGGCGCAGGGCGACACCCATGTGGCCTCATACTTCTCTTCGGGCGCCAGCACGACGTCGTGCTTTTTGGCGGCCGTGCCGGCGCGCGCGATCTCCAGCGCCAACGCGGCCGCCGCTTCGATGCCTTCCTTCGATACGTCGCTCGAAGCCGCGAAGCCCCAGCACCCGAACGCCAGCACGCGGATCCCGATGCCCAGCGATTCGGCGCTGGAAACGTGGCCGGCCTTGCCGTTCTTGGTGGTAACGTCGCGCTCGCGCGCTTCGATGGCGCGAACGTCGGCATACGTCACGCCGCCGCGTGCCACTGCGTCGAGCGCTTCGAGAGCCAGATCCTTCATCGCGGAGTAATGAGTCCGCCCAGTTTATCCTGCTCGCTGGCAGCGGTGCGCGGAAAACGCGTGGAGTAGGCTTCGGGGTACTTCAATCCGGAGCCGGTATTGTAGAGCACGATACGGTCCGTGCCCTTCAGGAAGCCGGAAGCCAGCAGCTTCTGTAGTCCCGCTACACAGGCCGCTCCCTCGGGAGCCGCGTAGATGCCTTCATCGGACGCCAATTGCACGCCGGCGGTCAGCATCTCGTCGTCGGTGACGGCCACGGCAGTGCCGCCGCTCTGGCGCACCGCCTGGAGCGTGAGCACGTCGCCGAGCGGCTTGGGAACGCGCAAACCGGCGGCGACGGTGTGGGCCTGGTCATAAAAACGGCTGCTCGTCTGGCCCTCCTCGAAAGCGCGCACGATCGGCTGGCAGCCTTCCGCCTGCACGGCGATCATTTTGGGACGCCGCGAGCCGATCCATCCCAGCGTCTCCATTTCGTCGAAGGCTTTCCACATCCCGATCATGCCGACGCCGCCACCAGTCGGATAGAAAATGGCGTCGGGCAGTTCCCAATCCATCTGCTCGGCCACCTCGTAACCCATGGTCTTCTTACCTTCGATGCGGTAAGGCTCCTTGAGGGTGCTCACGTCGAACCAGCCTTCCGCCGGTCCGCGTTCCGCCACCATGCGGCCGCAATCGCTGATGAGCCCATCCACCAGCGTTACGTGCGCGCCATATGCCTTGCACTCCAGGTAATTGGCCTGCGGGACATCGAGCGGCATGAAGATGTGGGCTTCGATTCCCGCGGCAGCCGCATACGCCGCCATGGCGCTGGCGGCGTTGCCGGCCGAAGGGATGGCCACTTTCCTGATGCCCAGTTCCACGCACATCGAAACGGCGCATGACAAGCCGCGCGCCTTGAACGAACCGGTCGGGTTCAGCCCTTCGTCTTTGACCCAAAGCGACTCGGCGCCGATTTGCGATCCCAGCCGGCGTGTCCGTAGAAGCGGCGTCCAACCCTCCCCCAGCGACACGATCGACGCGTCCGACGGCGGCAGCACGGGCGCATACCGCCACATATTGGCCGGACCGTGCGTCACGTCGCGGCGCAGCCACCGATGACGAAGGGTCGCGAGATCGAAACGGACCAGCAGCGGTCCTCCGCAGGTGCACAGGTTGGCGGCCTGACCGGCGTCATAGGTCTGCTTACAGAGGCTGCACTCCAATCGCGATGCTTTAGGCATTAAAAGCCAAGTCTAGCAGAGGGTGAGTCCTGGGGCATTCAGCTTGCCTGAGCAATACCCGCGGCGCCGCCGGGCACCCGGGGCGAGCCCTGCTCCCCGGACACACTGAAGCAGGTACCACTACCGTGCCGACAGAATGTGCTGGTTGGCTTGCAGGTATTCCACCGTGCGCACCACCTGCTGTTGAATCGTGAGCTTGGGACGCCACCCGAGCGAGCGCATGCGGCTGCAATCCAGGAAAATAAAAGGATTGTCGCCGATCCAGCCGCGATCTCCGCCGGCAAAGTCGAGCGCCGGGTCGAGTCCCAGCCGTTGGCAGATCCAGTGAATGGAGTCCGTCACGCGGCAGTATTCGTCGGTGCCCAGATTGAAGACGGAAACCGGTGTCGCGGCGCGCTCCAGCGCCAGCAGAATGGCATCCACGCAATCCTGGACATACAAATAAGATTTCCGCTGGGTGCCGTCGCCGAGCACGTGCAGTTTACGGGGGTGTTCCAGCAGCTGTTTGTAGAAATCGAATACGTGCCCGTGCGTGTAGCGTTCGCCCATGATGGAAACGAATCGGAAAATGCAAGCCTGCATCCCGAAGCCTTCGCAGTACGCCTGGATGAGCCCTTCGGCGGCCACCTTGGAGGCGCCGTAAAGCGAAGTCTGTACCGGGAACGGGCAATCTTCGGGGGTGGGAATAATCGTCGCCTCGCCGTACACCGAACCCGTCGACGAGAAGGCTATCCGGCGCACTCCCTGGGTTCGCATGGCTTCCAGAACGTTCCAGGTAGCGATGGTGTTCTGCTCCAGATCGCGGCGGGGATGGTCGGTGCCAAAGCGAACGTCGGCGTTGGCGGCCAGATGAAAGACAACTTCGCTTCCCGCCATTGCCGCCCGGACCGCGTCTAAGTCGAGCAGGTCGCCGCGTACCAGGCGGTAGCGCGGATTCGGTAGCGCCCCGGCGACAAACTCCTCCTGGCCGGTGGAGAAGTTATCGAACCCTGCTACCTCATGGCCATCCGCCAGCAACCGATCGGCCAGAGTACTCCCGATGAAGCCGGCCGCGCCGGTTACCAATGCTCGCAATTTTCCCCCGAAAGCCGAATTCACAGTCTGACGCGCCTCCGAAATGGTGTCAAGCAACCAGCGCGGGGGCCGTTAAATCGCGCTGTAGTAGACTGAAAGGGCATATGAATTCGGGAATGTCTGTGTCTCCCGCAGCCGCGGAGGGCGGGGCTTTACCGACCACTGTCTCTTCCCAGTTGGAATTGCCGGTGCCCGCAATCCTGTTCTTTCTCGCGCTGGTAATCCTCTTATTCCTGCCCGTATTGACCGACCTGGTGGCGCAGTGGTTCAACGACGAGAACATGGGCTATGCGTTCTTCGTGCCGCTGGTCGCCGGATATGTGATCTGGCTGGACCGGGCACGCATCCTGGAAACTCCCGTCAAACCATGCTGGCCGGCCCTTGCCCTGGTGGCCTGGGGCTTTTTACAGATGTTGCTGGGGCTGTTGGGAGCCCTTTCGGTGCTATCCCGGACTGCAATCGTCGTGACCATGGTAGGGGTAGTCTGGACAATCGCCGGAACTGCCATGGTCCGCGCTCTGCTATTCCCCATTTTCCTGCTCTTTTTCATGGTTCCGATCCCCCTTTACGTTTACCAGCGGATGACCATTCCGCTCCAGAACCTGGCGACAAACCTGGCCGCATTTGGTTTGGATACTCTAGGGATTCCGGTTTCGCAGGATGGCAATGTTCTGACCCTGCCCGACCAGCATTCGCTCGACGTAGTGGAAGCATGCAGCGGCATTCGTTCGCTTCTCTCGCTTACGTTCTTATCCCTGGCCTATGGCCGGCTGTTCGAAACGCGGACATGGGTGAAGATTGCGCTCGTGCTCGCCACCGTACCGATTGCCATCGCCTGCAACGCCGCCCGCATTACCCTCACCGGCATTCTGACCGAGTACAAGCCGGAAATCGCCGAGGGTATTTATCACGCCTTCGAGGGTTGGGTGATCTTCATGTTCGAACTCGCGGCTCTGCTGATATTTCACCGCCTGCTCGCGAGATTCACCAGGAGGGCTCATGCCTGACGGGCCTTCCCCATTTGCTTTCCTGCACACCAGGCCCGCGATGGCGGTCACCACGCTGCTGGCGGCGGAGATTGTCTTGTTTTACGCCCTGCCGACGAAAGAACATATCCCCTCGCCGCCGCCCCTCGAGGTGCTCGCCACCAATCTGGGGCCATGGACCATGGCTCGCGAATATCCGCTCGCCCCGGACGCGGAAGCTCTGCTCAAAGCGGACGACACCTTGACGCGCGATTATCGCGGTCCGGCGAATGTCGAACTTTTCGTGGCGTTTTTCAAATCGCAGCGCGCCGGGGTGACGCCGCATTCCCCCAAGATGTGCCTGCCGGCGAACGGCTGGGCCGAGGAGAGCTCGCGCATCATCTCCGTCAGCGTTCCCGGCGAACCCGCACCCATTCCAGTCAACCGCTACATCGTGGAGAAGGACGAACAGCGGAAACTGGTGCTTTACTGGTTCCAGAATTGGCGCCGGGCGACGGCCGACGAATATCTTTCCAAGCTGTACCTGATCTACGATTCCATACGGTATCGCCGTAGCGATGAAGCTCTGATCCGCGTGGTCACCGGTTTCAAGGGAGATGCGGACGCCGCCGCGGAACAACACGCCATTCAGTTTCTGCAGGACATCTACAAGCCGCTGAAGCAACAGATCTGGTCCAGCCCAGCGAACGCCGCCGTTCTGCCGTGAACTTCACAGGGACTTTCCAGAAACCGCGTCGCCTTCACTCGAAAGAGAATCCGCTTGCTTACGCGTGCGGCTTGGAAACGCAATCCGCCGATACCTGGTCCCGGGAACAAGCTTGGTTTATGCCCCCAGAGGCGTTCCCGTCAGGGACCGTGCTAGAACTCCTGAAGTCGTGGAATTTGCCATGAGCTCCGGTTCCCTTCGGCGGAGAGGAACGCGAATAAGCCGCTTTTCCGGCTGCCTTCCATTGGCGAACTCCGATCGAAACTCAGTCACGGAGCTGAAGAACGGAAATTTTGGCCGCCGATGAATGCAGTGGCCGGCACACCACGCTGTCGATCGGTACAGCCATTTCTTGAAACTGGCACTGGTAGTGTGGACACAAACTTGTCACGCAGATAAATCGAGATCTCCGGGATTCAGGTATCGGCCAGTTCCTTGCGATTGGGGCAACGATTCTCCGGCGCGCCGATCCCCATTTTCATGTCGCGCACCCCCTGGGAAGTTGGGCTCGGGAAAAAGCACACGCATGCTAAACTCAGAGATCGCTTGCATCCCCGGGTGATCGCAAGAATATGGGCTCGGTACTCATCCTGATCTACATCGCACTGAACCTGCTTTCACCCGCGGACATGCTGCCAGTGCTGGCGCCGTTTCGCCCGATGCTCATACTGGCGCTGCTGAATGTGCCCATCGCGGTGCTCGCGCGGATGATGGCCCCCGAGGTCGGAAAGTTACGCACCCAGGTGGTGATGGTCTTTCTGTTCTTCGGATTTACCATCTCGGCGCTGATACCGCACCGCCTGTATGGAGCCAATCTGACGACGCTCACCGAAGTGGCGCCCAACGTTCTGGCGTACTTCCTGGGGATCATCTATTTTCGCACCCCGGGACAGCTGCGGCTGGTGCGCGCCCTACTGGTGTTCATCGCGCTGTTTGTGCTGGTGAACGGAGTGTTGGAATTGCCATATGCCCACGCGAGCGGCGTGGAAACGCCGTACGTGATGGCGCACACCAATTCGCTGAACATCACGGACTACCGGATACGGGGATTGGGCATGTTGCACGATCCCAATACCTATGCGCAATTTCTCCTGTTGATTCTTCCTTTGTTGTTCGTTCGCAAGAACGATATCGGCTTGGGCTTGCTCGGATGGGTAACAGCTCTCGCCGTCAGCGCATCCTTTCTATTCGCGATCTATCTGAGCGGCTCGCGCGGCGCGGTGTTGGGGTTGGCGGTTCTGGCCGGATTGTTTCTGGTCAGGCGGCTGCGAACCGCCGGCGCCGTGCTCACAAGCATTCTGGGCGGTTTAGCGCTTTTGGCTGTCAATGCGTATAGTACGCGGACCATTTCCATATCGGGCGGCATGGACCGGCTGGCGATCTGGTCCGACGGCATGTCTTATTTCAAGGAATCTCCGCTGTGGGGCATCGGCCCCCGGAATTTCGGGAATCGCTATGGAATGACGGCCCACAATTCGTATTTGCTGGTGGCGGCGGAGTTAGGGATCGTCGGCTACTTCCTATGGATGAGCATGAGCGTGGTGACTCTGATTCAACTGAACCGGATCACACAAATGGCGGGTAAGTTCCAACCGTCATTAGTGCGTTGGGCTTCGGCTTTGCGGATTTCGCTGGGCGGGTACTTATTTACCAGCTTCTTTCTGTCGCGCGCTTACGAGCTTCCGTTGTATATGCTGCTGGGGATGTGCGGGGGAGTGGTAATTGCCGCCGGCGGCGACGACGCGGTTCCGGTACGCGACAGTTTATGGCCGGTTTGGACCTTAGTATTTTGTGTCGGTATACTCGCGCTGATTTACTTGATGCTGCGCCTACGGTTCGTATAGGAATAGAGTTCAGGCGACCTTCTGCGCAATGAAATCGAGGGTGGTGGTGGCGAGATCCTCGGGTGAGAACTGGCGGAATTCGGGAGCCACGGCGAATTGGGACAAGGCCTCACGGCTGCCGGGACGGATGTGAGTCCGCTTATAGATCACTTTGAGGCCCGCTTCGGCGGCCAGATCCAGAAACTCGGGCGCGCGCAAGCGATTTTGATACTGCAGGGAGTTATTCCAAGGGCGCCACTGCTCCTCGTCAAAACGCAGGAAGTTCACGAACGAGATAGAGGGATCGATGAACGCGTAATGGTCGTTGCAGCCGATGTTGTGTAAGGCCAGACCACCCGGCTTGAGAATCCGCTGGCTCTCGCGCAGGATCTCGAGAATCGCCGGTTTGGGGACGTGCTCGAACACGCTGTTGGAATAGACCAGGTCGACGCTGTTGGACGGCAGTCCGGTGTGGCGGGCGTCTCCGGGAGCGAGGTATTCAATTCCGGCCAGGCTGAGCATGCCGTCTATGCCGGATGTCTGCGACAGCAGCCGATGTTTGCGGCGAACTTCGGTGAGACTGGAACCGCACCATCCTGCAATGGCGTCGAGATGCGGTTCGAGACACTGGAGCGCGCGCGCCGTCAATTTAGCGCTGATATGCCGGTGAATGTCGTAAGTCTTGATGTTACGGGCGCCGGCGAAGTTGAAACAGATCGGCAGTACGGGATACCAACCCGTTCCGATTTCAACAATGGTTGCGCCCTGGGTAGGAAAGCGGACGTCGGCGAGATACTCACAGGTCTGTTTCCAATCGGAAACCTTGGCGGCGATGTTCTGCTCGAAATGACGCAGTCCACCGGCCATTTGGAGCCGATCATTGAGGTACTCGCCGCCAGGAATGCCGCCTAATACCTTTTGGATGGAACCCTTGAGTTTCCAGTGCACTGCAAAGCGAAGTATATCGGACCGTGGAATGTGGAGTCAATAAAACGGCTCCGACATAAAACGGCGGAGTCCCCGAGCTCCTGGCGTGGTGGTATTTTGCCTTGAGCCAGCAAACCACTTACTTACGGTCGCGGCTCGGAAACGCAGTGCGCCGACACTGTCGCGGGACACCTAACAGTCTCGAGTGATGCCCAACCGCCCCCAAATTCCGGGGACGACCTCAGAGTCTCAGCTTGCCGGGACGGATGGCGCGAGCCATGCTATGAGACGACGCCAATGGGGACGGGCAGCCGCCGGGAGTTGATTGCCGATGGACAGGAAGCGGCCGACATCTTCGGGTTTCAAGGCTGCGGTGAAACGCAAGCAAACGAGCCAGAGCGCGCCGCCGCCGAGAACTGCCAGGATCAGACCCGCGTAGCCGGGTATGGCTCGCGTGATAGCGATCACGCCAGCCGCCATAATTGCGCCAGAGAGCAGGATGCGGCCGCAGTCGAGGAGTTTGAGGTCGAGGCGGTCGACTCTCCAGGCGTAGATCCAGATTCCCAGCGCTGCCATGCCTTGGGCTGTTCCATTGGCGATGGCGGCGCCGTTCGCACCATGTTTGCCGGTGAGGAGAAAATCCAACCCGATGTCGACCACGCCGCAGACGCATCCCCAAAAGATGAGAAAGCCCTGTCTTTCGGTTGTCTGAAGGAGCATTGTGGGGGCGGTCACCAATGCCTTCGGGATGGCCAAAAGAGCGATCAGTGTGAGCGTGGGAATCATCATTCGATAAGACGCGCCGTACACCAGGACAATCAGCGGGCGGCTGATGCAGGCCATGCCGGCGAGTAGCGGCAAAGCGATCATGAGCGCGTAGCGGCCGCCATCAACGGTCATATCTTTCAAACGCGCTTCGCCGCGGCCGTATTGCGCCATCATGGTAAAGCCCAACGCTCCGCCGAAAAGGGTGGGGATCATGAGGACGCGTTCCACCAGGCTGAATGGAAATGAGAAAAATGTAACTTGCCGGGTATCCGGGTTCATTGCCTTGAGAATCAGTATGTCGGAACGGTCCCAAACAATGAGCGCCAACAGCACGAGCGCGATGCTTTGCCCGGAGTAAGTCCACATGCGCTTGCGCAGTTCCGGCGCTACCACTCCGCGGCGTACGTGGCCCAGCCACTTCTCCACGGTCCGCAGCTTCAGGGCGCATTCCAGCGCGGCGCCGAGGAAGGCCGCCAGCGACAGGCCCACGAATTGCCATCCAAGATACAGGCTCACGCCAGTGACGACGGCGGTAACTGCGACGCCTGCCACGGCGGGAGCGGCGTTGCGGCGAACCGCTTCGGAGGCGTTGTTGGCTTGCGAGGGAATGCTGGCAATGAGACGAGGCACGATGGCGGCCACGAGTAACACGGAGGCTGTAAAATAGCCCGGATCTCCGAGCCAGGCTACGACGCCTAAGCCGATCGCCGCGGCAATCAAAGAGATATAGGTTTGTAGTTTGAGGGTGGAGAGATAAGTGGCGCGGGCCACCTCCAGATGGCCCTTATTCAAGTACTCCGCCATGTACTTTCGGGTGGTGGCCGGCAGCCCGAAAGTGCCCATGGAGAAAGTGATGGTAGTGAGCCAGACGATGGACTGATAGGATCCCAACCTGGCTTTACCAAGATCGTTCCATCCGATAATGCGGGCGATGGCAATGGAGGTAAAGAGGTTGGCAATCAGGCCGAAGCCCACCTCGACACCGCTCCACACCGCGTTCTTGGCGATAATTCGAGAGTTTGCCGTGGACTTCATGGCGTTCCGTTACGGCGCGACAACGGAGGGCGTAGATAAGCGGCTGCGAGTGAAGCACAGGTAGATTCCAATCAAAATGGGAAGGAAGCCGTGGAACAGTCGCGCTTCGTTCAGCTGCCCGTATACCGAATAGATGGCTAGTTGCATGGGCAAAAGGACCGATGCTCGCCGCAGAAAAGGATCGGCGAATTTGAACACTACGGCCGCGCCGGCATACCAGGGAGCCGTCAGCATTACACCGAAGATCATCATTCGCGGCAGCTCGGCCAGTTGACGCATGTTCCACCATATCTTTTGTTCATGCGACTGAGGAATGGGAACGGTCTGGTTCAGGACATAGCGAGTGAGGAAGAACACTATGAGGCAGACCGCCAGCACGCGCACGATGGTGGGGCTGGACTCTTTCCCCCACATGACAAATCCGGCCACTGGTACCAGCAATAAGACATTCTGGTGGTTTAGAATGGCTACGAAGAACGCCAGAATAAAGAGCCAGTAGCTGCGGCGGTAGAGAAAGATATAGCAGAAGGTGTAAGTGAACACGACGCCGATATCGTGGGCCTGGTAAGCGAGCATAGTCGGGAGGAGCAGAAGAGTCAGGAGGATCTGGCCGAGGAACTTGAGGCTATGGCCCACAAAAAGGGCCGACCATTCGCCGATGGCGTAGATCGCGAGGACGATGGCAATCCCCTGAATGACGATGAAGGCTTGCATATAAGTGAGGCGCGGGACGAAGTGTTTCAGGAGCATAGCCGGCCAGATGAGAAGGAGGCGCTGTCCGAAAACCGGAACGGATGCCGGGTTCGTCATCATAGTCTGAACGTTGTACCAGGGCTCCTGTTGCGTGCGGCCCAACAGGTTCTGGAACAAGACGCTGCAGCAGGCTACGGCAACCGCGAGCGAGAACAAGCGGACGACCAGGTCCGGTTTCTGCAAACGGTCCCAATACCGGTGGAGCACCGCGAAGCCGGCCAGGATAGCGGTGAGAAGGAGCAAAATGCGGAACACTACCTTAGGCACGCCGCCGGCGGGCGTCGGTCCAAAGGCCTGTTCGGCAAGATCGAATCCGGGCAGCATTTTGGCCCAGGCAGAATCCGGTAAGTGGCGGCCCCAAAGCAGAAAAGCGATCCATAGGCCCAACATAAGTGCGCCGGCGGCCCACAAGAGGATGAGAAACACGCGCCGCAGGCGAATCGCTGACATTCTGTTGGTCCCGGATCGAATCCCCGATTATACCAATGGCGCGCTGCCGCGAATTTCCTTCTTGTCTTACTATCCCTCATGATTCTTTGCACGCCGCGACGATTTCATGCCGCGCAAAAGGCTGACCGCTGAGAGCCGCGGCGTGCTTTCGGGCACGAAGCGGAAGGAATTTGTGGGGCAGCGTGGAAGGCGGCTCAGGGCGAGTTTCACTCGGTTGGACAAGCGGAAAGCATGTCCACCTAGTCGCGGAGGAGAACGGCGGGTTGGCCGGTGAGGCGCTGGGCGATATGTTGCCCGAGGGCGTCGGCGAAGCTTCCATTGGCGCTGATAGTGGTGTTGAAGAGCACGATTACGGCGAAGTCTTCCTTGGGATTAAACAGGGCATAGCTGCTATATGCTCCGGTGGCTCCGTTGTGCCAGAAATTGCCGGTGGCGGTTTCGAAGAGCCATGCTAGTCCGATTTTCATGTTGGGGGACACGTCGGCACGCAGGTGGTGACACATGGCGAGGGCGGCAGGAAGGGTCCCCGCGGTGCGATCGGGATGTAGTTGCGCCTCGAGGTACGCCAGCATGTCGCCGGCGGTCGAACGGACGGCGCCGGCGCCGGCGAGCGCATCGAAATTCCAGGCGTGCGCGGGCTGGTGCTGGGCGTTGTGGCCGATTGCGAAGCGCTTTTCCTGCCCGGCAGAGAGCTTCACGACGGTGTCGCCGAGCTTGAGAGGTTCGGCGATGAGCGATTTCAGTAAATCGGGATAGGTGGTGACGGCGCGATTGGCCAGCGCTTGCCCGAGGAGTCCGAGCCCCAGGTTGCTATAGGCGAAAGGCGGATCGGGCGGTTTGGCCAGCCCGTGTTTAGCGATGTATTGATATAGGTCGGCGGGCCGGTAATCGACGTAAGGGTCCTGCAGGTTGGCATAGCGAAAGTTGTCGGGCATGCGGGGCAGGCCGGAATGCTGCGTGGCTAAATCGAGGAGGGTAATCTCCGCGCCATCGGGTTTGGCGGCCGTGCCGGGGGGCAGCAACTCGCGGACGGGGTCGTCAAGCTTGACTTTGTATTGCACCACCATCTGGGCGAGTATAAGGGCGGTGAATGTTTTGGTCACGGAGCCGATCTCGAAAATCGAGTCCTCCTGGACCGGCCCGTAGGTGAGAATCCGGCGGGCGCCGTGTTGGAGTACGCCGATCGCGACGCCTCCGCCGGTGGACGGCGCCAGCGCGCCCTCCTTCAACGCGTCGGCCAGATCGCGATCGAGCACCGATTTCAGGTCGGCCAGAGGCACGGGAGGCATGGGTGGTTCCGGCGCTTTCGGCTTGGCGAGGCTGGTTTGGCGAGTGAAGCGAAGCGGCAGTCCGGTGCCTTGCGTCCATGTACCGGCGAGTTCGTTCCCGCTCTCGGCCAGTGTTCCGCTCCAACTACCCTTCACTTCGGGAACTTCGAAGGAGAATCGCTTGCCATCGAGCCGTACGTTCTGGCAGGCGAGATCCGCGGCTCCTTGATCGAGGCTGTCGAGCGAGCAGGAGAACTTGCCGGCGCGGTCGCTCTTCACCTGAACTTGTACGCGCAGGTTGGCGCCGCCCGCCGAGAGGGTCCCCAGCCAGATGCCGTCGACGGGGGACGGCTTGTCGGCTGCCGCGAACGCCTGCTCACGCTGAAACACCAGCGGTATTTCCTGGCCTTGCGACCAGCTTCCGGTGAGGGTGGCGCCATCGCCGGAGACTGTTCCGTGCCACTTACCGCCGACCCTGGGAACATCGAAGGAGAATGCCTTTCCATCCACATGGAAATTGGCGACGGGCAGTGCCATGGCGCCCTGGTCCACGCTGTCGAGCGTTCCTTCGAGGTCGCCGGTTGCGGGCGTCTTCAGGTGTAGTTTGACATGCAGCGGGCCCAGCATGCCCGAATAATCCCCGTCCAGTTTGGGCGTCTGCGCCATAGCTGCCACAGCATATAGGAACAGGAACCAACCAATCTTCATCTCGCTCTCTCCGTCCAAAGGCTCGCTTCGCTCGCCAGGCAAGCTGAAGCTTACCCCACTAAGATAGTCGAACGGCGGCGGAATTTCTTACACTGGAATGAATGACGGCGATATTCGCGAGCCTGGTCCTGGTTCTGACTGCAGGCTCCCTTACGGCGGCCGCGCCGGCGGCAGTGAAGAATCGGGCGCCGCTTGGCGAGAGCGTCTTTTACCGCCTTCCGCTGACGTCCGTCAGGCCGGCGGGCTGGCTGCGCGATCAGCTGCAAATCCAATCGCAGGGGCTCACCGGCCACCTGGACGAATTCTGGCCGGATACCGGACCGAATTCCGCCTGGCTGGGGGGATCGGGCGAAGGGTGGGAGCGCGGTCCTTATTATTTGGATGGACTGGTGCCGCTGGCGTATTTGCTGAACGACACGAAGCTGATCGCGAAGACCAAGCCATGGATCGAGTGGACGCTGACGCATCAGTCCGCCGACGGGGCGATAGGGCCGGCGAAGAATCGCGACTGGTGGCCGCTGATGATCATGCTGAAGGTGCTGACGCAGTACCAGGAAGCCACCGGCGACGCGCGCGTGATCCCCGTGATGGAGAAATATTTCGCTTACCAGAGCCGTATTCTCGCCAGCGAGCCGCTGAAAGAGTGGGCCGTGTATCGCTGGCAGGACGAACTGGCGAGCGTCCTCTGGCTCTACAATCGCGATGGCGATCGGCACCTGCTCGAACTGGCGCGGCAATTGAAGGGGCAGGGGTTCGATTGGGAGAAGATGTTCGACAACTTTCCGTTTCCGGGAAAGGTGACACAAGAGCGGTCGAACTATGACTCACACGGTGTCAACAATGCCATGGGGCTGAAGACTGCGGCACTCTGGCAGCTGATCTCGCACGATCCCGCCGGCCGCGCCGCGACGGCCCACATGCTGCGCGCACTGGACGAATTCCAGGGCCTGCCGAACGGCATGTTCAGCGCCGATGAGCACTTTGCGGGACGGAATCCTTCGCAGGGAACCGAGTTATGCGCGGTAGTGGAGGAGATGTTTTCGCTGGAACTCGATCTGGCGGCGTTGGGCGATCCGGCGTTAGGCGACCGGCTCGAAAAAATCGCCTATAACGCGCTGCCCGGCGGACAATCGGCCGACCTGTGGGAGCACCAATACGACCAGCAGCCGAATCAGGTGTTGTGTTCGCTGGGGCGGCGCGATTGGGGCACCAACGGGCCGGAATCGAACCTCTTCGGGCTGGAGCCGAACTACGGGTGCTGCACGGCCAATCTGCACCAGGGCTGGCCGAAATTTGCGGCATCACTGTGGATGGCTTCGGCGGACGATGGACTGGCGCTGGCCGCGTATGGGCCGAGCGAAGTGCGCGCCAGCGTGCGCGGCGTGGACGTCACCGTGGATGAGGCCACGGAATACCCATTTCGCGATCGCGTTTCGCTGGTGGTGGCGCCGGCCGCGAAGGTACGCTTCCCGCTGTACCTGCGCATCCCGGCGTGGGCGAACGAAGCGACGGTGACGGTCAACGGACAGAATGTGGACGGAGTGCGCGCCGCTTCTTTCCAGCGAATCGAACGCGAATGGCAGAAGGGCGACCGGGTGGAAATCGTGCTGCCGATGAAGGTGCGGACGGTGAGCGGGTTCAACGGGTCGATCTCGATAGAGCGCGGGCCGCTGGTTTTTTCGCTGGGGATTGGCGAGAGCTGGAGCAAGCTCAAGCAGACCGGTCCGGTGAGTGATTTCGAGGTCTATCCCACGTCGGCATGGAATTACGGGTTGCGAGTGGATGCGGCGAATCCCGCGAGCTCGTTCCAGGTGACCGAAGCGCCGGTGGCGCGCCAGCCCTTCGATCGCGGCACGCCGACGGTGTCGATGCAGGCAACGGCGCGGCGGCTGCCGCAGTGGGTGATCGTGAACGACAGCGCCGCGCCGCCTCCGCAGAGCCCGGTATCGGCGGCGGGCAAGGACGAAGGGATAACGCTGATTCCTTATGGCGCCGCGCGCCTGCGGATCACGTCGTTTCCGGTGCTGGCGCCGGATCCACCGGCGAAATAGCGCGGCCGCAACGTGCTAAAACCAATCTCATGGCCGACGTGATCTCCGATTATCAGAAGTGGAAACAGCAGGGCGAAAACCTCAGGACGCAGGCGAAACAGGCGATGGAAGCGCGCTACCGCGAATTGCTGATGGAAGCGATATCGCTGGCCGAGGAATACCGCGCGGATTTCGGCGGGCCGTTGAAGCCGCCTCCCGCCGTTACGGCTTTCCGATTCAAGACATCGGCGAAAGGGAAGGCGAAGAAGGCGGCCAAGGCGCCGGAGACCAAAGCTCCGGCCGTCAAGCCCCCGGAAGGCAAGCCGGATCCCAAGGTGGTGGGCCTGCAGAAGCAATTGGCCAACGCCAAAAAGAAGCTCGAAGAGGCTAAGGCGGCGAACGCTCCTTCCCGGAAACTCGAAGATCGCATCTACGAGATCGAGGATGAATTGCGGCTCGCCGGGCAAGCCGTGTGAGATGCTGCCTCGCTGGACGAAAGGGAAGGCCCGGCGAGTGTCAACCTGCCGGGCCTGAATTAATTGCCGCTGTCGATTAGTTGCTGTGCTCCCTGACCGGTGAGATCGCATCCAACTCATGGACCAGCGGGCGGGCGGCCTCCGGCACGCGAGTTCGGCCGTCCACGATTTCGCGGCCGCCCATCGGGTGACCGTAGAGTTTCTCGGTCTCGCTGCTGTCATGTTCCACTACTGTGCCGTCGAGAGCGGCGCCCGCGAATAAGCCTCGGGTGCGCGACCAGGAGAGAATTTCGGCGTGCATCAGGACGTCAGTGTTGGCGGCGGCATCGCGTCCCACCGGTCCCGCAGCCGCCGTGGCATCGGCGCCGATCTTGAACTTGTCGGAGAGCAAATGCTGCATGCCGGCATCGTTCATCACCAGGAACACGATATCGGTCGAGTCGGCGCCCAACTGGATTCCGAGACTCCCACCCGCCAACCGGATGGGTGCGGGAGCGCTCCATCGGCCTTCACTGGTCCGGCA
>Ga0181528_10000536_pt1 | contig 26610 bp, 28 predicted proteins | sample PEATcosm2014_Bin_47_FD_119742 | JGI IMG/M metagenome (GOLD analysis project Ga0181528, IMG submission 119742) | Peatland microbial communities from MTU Mesocosm Facility, Houghton, MI, USA - PEATcosm2014_Bin10_10_metaG | ecosystem: Environmental > Terrestrial > Soil > Wetlands > Peat | place...
GCCTCGACAACGTAGTTATGCCACAGAAAAAGCGGCCTTTCCAGCTATATTTTCGCTTTCAGAATCTCCCCTTCAACCGTCGGCGTGTGAGATATGCAGGCTAAAGGCTAGCAGCTAGAAGCTGAACGGAGACCACCAATGCCCGAGACGAAGACGCACAAGGTAACCTTGATTTCGGGCGACGGCATTGGCCCGGAGGTGACGCAAGCCGTGGTGCGCATTCTTGAGGCGACCGGCGTGCAGTTTGAGTGGGAGCGCTTCGCTGCTGGCGCCGAGGCATTCGAGATCTTTGGCGAATACATCCCGACCGCGCTCTATCAATCCATCGAGCGCAATGGCGTCGTCCTGAAGGGTCCGGTCACCACGCCCATCGGCGGCGGCTTCAAGAGCATCAACGTGACCTTGAGAAAGCGCTTCGACCTCTTCGCCAACTTTCGTCCGGTCCGCAATTTGCCTGGCCTCGAAACAAAATGGCCCGGCGTGGACCTGATCATCGTGCGCGAAAATACCGAAGGCGAATACGTGGGACTGGAGCACGAGGTAGTGCCGGGCGTGGTCGAGAGCATCAAGGTGATTACCGAGAAAGGCTCGACGCGCATCGCCAAATTCGCCTTCGAGTACGCGCGCAAGCACGGCCGCAAGAAGATTCACTCGATCCACAAGGCCAACATTATGAAGCTTTCGGACGGATTATTCCTGCGCTGCGCGCGCAAAGTGGCCGAGGGTTTTCCCGACGTGGCCTACGCCGAGCACCTGATCGACAACACCTGCATGCAACTGGTGATGAATCCCTGGCAGTACGACACGTTGCTGCTCGAAAATCTCTACGGCGACATTGTCAGCGACCTCTGTGCGGGTCTGGTCGGCGGGCTCGGACTGGTCCCCGGCGCCAATCTTGGTCTCGATTGCGCCATCTTTGAGGCGGTGCATGGCTCGGCTCCGGACATTGCCGGCAAGGATGTGGCCAACCCCACGGCGCTGCTGCAATCGGCAATATTGATGCTGCGGCACCTTGATGAATCCGCCGCGGCCGACAAGGTGCAGAGGGCGCTGGAGACGGTCTATGCCGGGCGCAAGACACTCACGCGCGACGTGGGCGGCACGGCCGGAACAAGCCAGTTTGCCGACGCCGTGCTGGCGGCGATGGAATAGACCGAGAGAAACCTGGAGGAGAGAGTCTTGATCAACGGCATTCCCCAGATCACCGTGAAAGAATTGAAGCGCCGCATCGACGCCGGCGAGGAGGTTTATATTCTCGACGTGCGCGAACGATGGGAGTACAAACTCGCCCAGATTGGCGGAAAGCTGATCCCGCAGAATGAGGTTCCGCAGCGGCTGGCCGAGATCGACCGCGAGCGTGAAGTGATCGTCCATTGTCACGCAGGCGTCCGCAGCCAGCGTATTGCGGAGTTTCTCAAGCAGCAAGGCTATCCGCGCGTGGTCAACCTGGCCGGCGGCATTCACGCATGGAGCGAGGAGATCGACCCCAAGGTGCCGAAGTACTGAGGAATTGGTTCCGATCCTGCTTCAAAGAGGTGCGCGGCGCATCTGCTGAGTTGCTGCTTACACTCGCCTTCCAAGGCTACTCGCAGACAATCCCGAAGAACCACGGAAAGCAGACTGCTGGAACAACCGGGACGACCACCGGCTGCGGATGATTCAGCTGGGCAGTCGACGGAGGATGATCTCGAAGCGCCGGCCCCCAGTATGCCGAAAAGTGGTTGAAGTAGTTATTGTTCGTGCCCTAGACCTCACCGTCGATAATGCTGTTTCCATCACTCGCGATCCGTCCCTTGATCTCATAGGTCTTTCCATCCGTGTGGTCGGTCATCCTCATCTCGACCGAATCCGAACGGAAACTCACCACCGCGATTGTGGAAACGCCCGGGATGTCGGTCCACACTGCATCGTAAACTCCGTTGTCCCAGGTCAATGTGCCGCACCGGATCGGATCGCAGACGCGGATGACTGGGGGAGGGTTTTGCGGGGTCGATTCGATCGTCGCGTACCAGTTCCCCTCTTGATTGGCCCAATGGCCAGGCCAGTTGGACTTGTACTCCCCACCGAGGCGGTTCCCATGGCGAGTGCCGGTGTAGATTGCCGTCAAGCCGGCTGAGGCGCCGGTCGAGTCCGCGCGGCGGATCACGACGAAGTTCGAGTCGAATTTCTCAACGCTCAGATTTGCGATTTCGCCGGATGGCCACTGGCCGTTGCCCTGAGTGCCAAGGAGGGTCCACGTCGCACAATTATCGGTTCCCTGGCACTCGGTCATGGTGACTCTGGGGCGGCTGCATCTCCTTTCGCGGGTGCCTGCGTGCCATTCTCCGCCAGGGAAGAGCTTCGGCTATAGCCGATGATCGCCAGGGCGACGATTGCCAGAGCGGTCGATACAGGCTGTGCTGTTAGTCGAAATTGAATCGTGTGGGACCCTCCAAAGCAGATCGGGGAAGTCTGCATCCTCCTGGATTCAGGTCGGCGGATCACGCTGCGGGCCTTCCTGTGGGCGCTGCCCGCTTACAAACCGCAAACGACCGTGAAAAACCACGGAATACAGACAACGGCTGGCTGCACTACCACCTCCGGCGGCGGTGGCGGCTTCCCGCGGTCCCGTTCTGCGTTGCTGCCCGGCACGGTGTTGATCGCAGGGCCCCATGCCGCGAGGAACGGGCCGGAGGAAGTGCCGCAGCAGGGATGATAGGTCCAGGTAATCCTGCCATCAACGATGCTATTTCCGTCGCTTGAGAGCTTGCCTGTTAAGACGGCAGCTCCCGGAACGTTGTAGTCGGTGCGGTTCAGGACAACCGATTCGCGTGTCCAGCTCTCAACGACCGTGATGGAGCCAGCCGCTACGCTGCCATAATGCGGCTTATCGAAGGGCGGTCCTTTATCCAAAGTTGCAATGCCACAGTTGGCAAGACACACATGCATCACGCTCGGAGGGCCTATCGGGTTTCTTTCAACCGTTCCATACCAGTTGCCGGATTTGTCGTCCCAGTGCCCTGGCCATGTGGAGGTGAACTCGCCGCCTACGCGATCCCCGTGGCGAGTTCCCGTATAGACTGCCGTCAATCCGGCCGCGGAGCCAGTCGAGTCTGCGCGGCGGATTACCACGGAGCCGCTGTCATAACGCTCAACGCTCAGATTTGCAACCTCGCCGGTTGGCCACTGGCCCGTGCCCTGCGCTCCGAGGAAGGTCCAGGTCGCACAGTTATTGGTCCCTTCGCATTCAGTCATGGTGACCGGAACGGCTGTCTTGGGCTTTGGTGTCGCCGGCGCCGATGCTGGGTTTTGCCCCAACGTGATCGTCGCTAAAGCGAGGGCTGCCAGAGCGGCTAAAGCCGATTGCCCGATTAAGGGAAGTAAGCGCACGATGAACCCTCCCGTGAACGATCCGAAAACTTTGAAATCTTGATTCTGACTCTGCGGGTCTGGCGGACGCTCCTGTCTGGCAGACATCCCCGCGATGCGGGCCGGCTTCTCTGCTATTCACAGACGACAAAGAACCATCCGTAACAGAAAACCGGCCGAGCCACCACGACGGGGTCTGGCCCTCGGGTGCCCCACACGGTGTTGATCGCCGATCCCCAGGCTGCCTGGAATGGATGAGTGGAACCATCCGGAGAGGTTTGGATTCCGTTGATGATACTGTTACCCGAGGGTGAAATCTGGCCCGTCAGAATGGCAGTGCCCGGATAACGGCCGGAGTTGGTCCGGTGTAGAATGACCGATTGGGGGGTAAAGCTCTCAACCGTCAATACAGTTCTTTGTCCGGGAACGTCAGGCAGAATGAGGTAGTGGTCCTTGTCCCACGTAGCCGTACCTCCCATCCCGGTATCGCAACGGATGCAAATATGCATGACCATGGGAATGCTCTCTGCAGCCTTGCCGATCGTCGCATACCAGTTGCCCTCTTGATTGGTCCAGTGGCCCGGCCATGAGGATGTGTATTCGCCTCCAATGCGATTTCCGTGGCGGGTTCCGTTGTAAACCGCAGTCAAGCCCGCCGAGGGACCGCTCGAGTCAGCGCGATGGATCACCACTGTATCTGCGTCGAAGTTCTCCACGGTCAGGCTGGCAAGTTCGCCGGATGGCCACTGGCCGTTGCCTTGCTTGCCGAGGAAGGTCCAGGTCGCACAGTTATTGGTTCCTTCGCACTCGGTCATGGTGACGGGACCGGCTGTCCGAGGCTTTGGCGTCGCTTGCGCCGATGCCGAGCTTTGACCAAAGGCAATGCCTGTCAGAGCGAGGGCTGCCAGAACGGCAGACATATGTCTCCCAAGGGACTCCAGATTGTGCATTTTTGGGAAGCCTCCTAAAGACCTCCACTTCAATATAGAGCGATTTTGTCCAAAAGTCCCATCAACTTTTTGGCTGCCGGCAAAATACCTTCGTTTGCCACGGCATTCTCCTTCAATTGCTTCCAAACCCAATGAGGTAAGACCTGAAGACAACGTGATTGAGAGACAAAAGCCACCCCAGAGTTTCTGTGGCTTGCCGGCGAAGCCCCATGGAATACTTGGAGACATGGAGTTGAAGACCTTAACACTTGAAGGCACGCATGTACGTCTTGAGCCGCTCGGCGCCGGCCATCTTGACGGCCTGGTGACTGCCGCGGCAGCGGACCCCTCGCTTTACCAGTGGAGCGCGGTGCCTCAGGGCAGTGATCAGGCCAAAGCCTATATTGAGACCGCCCTGGCGTGGCGGGATGCTGGCACAGCCGTGCCCTTTGCCACTGTTCGCCGCAGCGACGGAGTCGTCGTGGGGTCCACGCGCTTCTTCGATCTCGAACGATGGGCATGGCCGCAAGATCATGAGCGCCACGGGCGCACCGAGCCGGACGTTTGTGAGATCGGGTACACATGGCTGAACCGCTCCGCCATCCGCACCGCGGCCAACACCGAGGCCAAACTGTTGATGCTGACTTATGCCTTTGAGACCTTGCAAGTGCTCCGCGTCTGCCTGCACACCGACGTGCGCAATCAGCGGTCGAGTACCGCGATCGAACGGATTGGCGGACGGTTTGAAGGAATCCTTCGCGCTCACCGCATGGCCGCCGACTTCACCGTCCGCGACTCAGCGCGCTTTTCCATTGTCGCGGCGGAGTGGCCGGAGGTAAAAAGGCGGCTGGATCACTTGCTTGATCGGGTATAACGGACGCCTCTTGTTCACCGGCCCATGACGGCGTCAGAGCGCGTGGGTCATTGTTGCGGGAGATAACTCCGCGGCAGAGTTGCCAGAATGCGCGGCGCTCGATCGTGCATTCATAGGGAAGATTTGACAGATTTAACGATCCAAAGCCCGTAGTCGAAATTCTGCTGCTCCGGCTGCTGTTCTAATTTGTAATTTGAAAGAATATAGTCGCAGACCGGCTTGCGAAGATTCTGCGGATGAACCGCTCTCCCGAAATACGGCGTGCCGAAAAAAATGCCGATCGCCAGCCTTCTTACCGCGAGATTGGTCTGGCAGGAACTCTCAAAATCATTGGGCAGCAGCAGAGCCTTTTCCGGATGGTTCTTGAGCTCGGCGAGTTTTGTATCGATTGCTTCAACCGTATATGCATTCTCAAATCCATCGAAACGCCCATAATCTACCTGGTTGGATAGATAACTTCCGAGTCCGTTAGGCTGATATCCAAAAGGGGCGAGAAATGTTCCATGCCAGGAGGGGTAAAGGCTGGAGAGATCAATCTCGCCTTGCGAGTGATTGCTGCTCTCTCGCAGAGAATCGAGGCGGGCTTTTTGGAAGAACTGATTATAAAACAAGGTCATGGACACGGCAGGATAGAGAATCAGGACGATCACAAAAGCCGCTTTATACCATCTCCACGCTGTCTTGTGGTTGGAGAGATAAAACATGCTGGCCATGAAGAACCCAAGTCCGTTCCACACGACGTGCCCAGGATCGCATTTCCCCAGCGCAGCGGCAATCATCGGTATCGAAAAAGCGATCAGGCCGATAGTGTTGTCGTCGAATCGCCGCTGAGAAAAGCATCGGTACACATAGCAGGCACAAACGAAGAGAGCCCAAAAGAAAACAAGAATATGGGGAGCGATAAAAATGGGAATGCTGTCCGCCCCCCCTCCAAATGCCTTGACGGAATCCAGCGCGTGAAGCTTCATCGCGATCCAAAAGACAACTGCGAGTGCGAGCGCCAACCCGGCAAAGATCGCGATGGATCTGCCCCTCCGGTCTAGAGCAAAAAGCACAAAGACACAGATGCAGGCAAAAGCGAAAGCGATCGAAGTCTCGGGAGAAATCAAGAGCAGGATCAAGGTGAATGCTACTGAGAGCAGGATGGCTTTTGCCCGCGATTTGGCGCCACCGCCGCGGAGAAGTTTTTGAACCACCAATATGAAGAAAAGCGGAAGGACATACCTGAGAAATGTGTACTGCGCGCCCATATAGAGAATGAATGGAAAGCCCGTGCCATACAAGAGGAGGAAGATGGCCTGCTTGGCGTCGCTGGGATAATCGACCATGTTGATGACTTGGTAGAGAAGCCAGGTTCCCAACAGACAACTGATGATCCAAACGAGATAATAGCCCTGGAAAAGATTGATGTGGAGCAGATTTCGCAACATGAGCGGGCCGTACAGCAGAGACGCTCCATACGCCCACTCGAAGTCCAGGTAGGGCATCCTGCCCTGTGACAGCAGCCATACTCTATCGATCCCATAGGATGACTCCCCAAATCCACCGAACCGACCGACAAGCAGGTCCATCGCGAGACAGCCTGACAAAACTCCCATCAGGGACACGATGAACACTTTTCGCCCAACAGGCCGGGAGACTCCCGCGGTGCGAAGTTCAAGATTCATACCTTTGGTCCATACTGCTCCTATCGTCAGCAGCAAGAACAAGAGTGCGATTCCGGCGCGATTGTTATAGCCAAAGGTATATGAGTCCGATGTATTGGGACTAAGCGGGACCAAGGAAGGTAGATAGAAAATAAGGGCCAAACTGCAGACAACATAAATGAGGAAGAACCGTGCATCAACGTTCCGCGGGTTGCGATTCAACTTAGAAACCCTTTCCGATCAATGCGCTGAATCTCGTCGAGCTCAGATAGAGCGGGCCGTTTAAGACAGTCCTCCCGGTCGGTCTCCTGTCCTTACGGCAAGGGATGCAACTTTCAGCGCAAGATCTCGACCGGCCCGGGCCTTGCCGGGTCGCCGCCTTTGCCGTTCTCTTCGAGCTTGCCAAAGATCATCTTGCCGCTGGCGGTTTGCAACACGCTGGTTACGGTAATCTCGACGGCCCTGCCAATCAGCTTGCGGGCGTGATCGACCACCACCATGGTGCCATCGTCGAGATAGCCGACGCCCTGGTTGAACTCCTTGCCCTCTTTCAAGATGAGCACGGTCATCTTCTCGCCAGGCAGCACCACCGGTTTGAGGGCATTGGCCAGGTCGTTGATGTTCAACACCTCGACGTGGTGCAGATGGGCCACCTTATTCAGGTTGAAGTCGTTGGTGACCACCTTGGCCTCCCACTTCTTGGCCAGTTCGAGCAGCTTGAGGTCAACCTCTCGAATCGAGGGGAAGTCATCGGGGACGATCTGCACCTGGATGTTGGTGTTCGATTGCATGCGCTGCAGCATGTCCAGGCCGCGGCGGCCGCGCTGCCGCGTGGAGCTGTCGGTGGAGTCGGCCACCGTCTGCAACTCGCGCAGCACAAACTCCGGCACGACCATCATGCCGTCGATAAAGCCGGCCTCGGCAATGTCGGCGATGCGCCCGTCGATGATCACGCTGGTATCGAGCACCTTGGCGGTGCGGCGCGTTGGCCGGTCTGCGGCAAAGACGGTGCCCAGCGCCGCCGGGTTCAGCAGGTCGCCCTTGCTGGCTCCCACCAGCAGCCCCACATAGGTCATCAGCAGCAGGACGAAAATCTGCAACACGGCCGAGGTGGCTCCGGGTTGGAGCGCGCCGCGCAAGACTAGGCAGAACAGCGCCGCGCCAAGAATGCCAAGCACACTGCCTACCACCGCGCCGACCAGCCGGCGCAGGTTGAGAGCCCGCACCCGGAATTCAAAAACAATCACCGCGCACGCCGACAGGGCGCCCGCAGCTGCACTCATCCATCCCGCTATGCCGAACGGATGAAGGAAGAAACAGACCCCGGCAAGTAGGGCCACAAAAAGAAGACGAACCAAAATCAGGTCCATAAAAGGCCGATCCCCCAGCCGGGAGGAAGTAAGAACCTCCAGACTGGGTACAGTTGGGGAGTATCCCACCCCCCAGCGGAGTCGTCAAGTGGCCGGAGCAAAGAGCGTGAGAGCAGGGAACAGGGATAATGGGGAACGCGAGCCGGTGCAGTCGGAAGAATTCGCACGCTGGACACCCAAGCCGGTAGTCTCCAAAGGCCAGCTCTTGCAATCGGGTCAATCTGGCCTGGAACGGCAGTCCCGATCCCTGTTCCTTAGGACGCCACCGCCAACTCCACAATCGGGGCCAGCCGCTGCGAACCCTTGCGGGGGCCGCGCTTGCGGGCGCTCATGACTTTGATGCGCTCCAGCAACTCCTGGGAGGAGCAGTTCTTCTTGGCCAGCAGGGCATCGGCGGCGTGCATCTCGCCTCCCATCCTCTGCGGATCCCCCAGCAGGATCATCGGCACGTGAGCCGCGATCTGCTTCAGCCGCTCAACAAGCTGGCTGCCGTTCATCTGGGGCATGGCGTGGTCGACCAGCACCAGGTCGACTTGGGTATCGGAAAAGATGCCGATGGCCTCCTGGCCGTTGGTGGCGGAGACTACACGGTATCCATTGGTGGCCAGCATGAACTTGAGTACGGAAAGCTCTTGTTCGTTGTCGTCTACGCAGAGAATAACTTTCTTGGGTCGCATGATCTCGGAACTCGCTCCTTGATGCAGGTTTCTTTGCCGCCAAAATCGCAATGCTTCGCCCTCCCCGCTCTGTTGGCGGGCAGACGTGATGAATCTCCAAGGCTCGCAGCCGCACACTTGGCTGCCGCTTCCCGGTTGATCTTGCACAGCGGGTCACTGAGCGTGAGTCGCAACCGAACGGCGGCGAAGTTCACGCAAAGCGGCATCCAGTCTCAGATACGCAGGAAGATTGGCTTTTGCTGAAGGTCAGATCGCTTTTGATACTTGGGTCAAGACCGGCTAAGGCGCCGGTTAAATTCCATCAATGAAAGCCAAGCCTACGGGGAAACGAGACCGTTGAAAAGGGGCGAAAATGACACGAATCTCGGTCTGAAAATCCGAATGAAACAGATGAAAATTAGCTACATGCAACATATGCTTCAACTTGCATCGATGAATTCCTGTTGAAAGAGTGTGCATTATGGCAGGAAAAGCCGACCTTTTGACCCAAGAACGGTGCTGCCCGCAACCCGCACATCCTTGACCCTCGCCGATTCGAGCCGGGCAGAAAGAAACAAGTCGCTCGTTCGGCCGATTTCGACCCCCTGGCGCACGTGAATTCTCTCGCCTGCGGACACGGCCCCGCGCTGGACCAGGTAACTGATAGCGCAGCCTGCCGCCGACCCTGTGGCCGGATCTTCGCCGCCATTGAACTGCATCCGGGAGCGATACCGAGGCCCTTGGCTGCCTGGCTGCTCGTCAGCCGGCGACAACACATAAAACCAGCGCGCGCCGCGCTCGCGCAGCCACTGAGAGGCCTCCAGTTGGTTGACCCTGAGCCGGGCCAGAGCTTCGACCGAGCGCAAGACCACAATCGCGAATGCCGTACCGGTGGAGACGATCTGCGGCGTCAAAGCAGCGTCAAGATCATCGATCGAAAGTCCGATCAACCTTGCGACCTCTTTGGCTTCCAACTCCTCGCCAAACTCCGGGTCGCGCTGCGTCATCTCGCCGAAGAGGGCTCCAGAATTTCCGGCAGTTCCGTCAAACCGCACCGGTACTGCTCCGACCTTGAGCGCGAGCGTTATCGTGTCGCCTTGCACAGTCTCCGGCGCCTGGAGCTTGAGCACGCTGGCGGTGCCCAGCGTGGGATGGCCGGCGAAGGGCAGTTCCTCTTGCGTGGTGAAGATGCGCACCCGCACGCCCTCAGCCTGCTCCACCGCGCGCGCCCTGCGTTCCACAAAGGTTGTCTCAGAGAGATTGAATTCGCGGGCGATCGCCTGCATTCGCTCGGTCGTCAGGCCGCGGGTATCGAAGACCACGGCCAGCGGGTTGCCCGCGAGCACTTGATCGGTAAAGACATCGACAACGAAGTAATCCAGTTCCATAGCGGGCATCCCTGAAATGCCGTTTCTCTGGAGAGCCGGAAGATGAAAATGGGACCAGAGAGTCTCTCTGGTCCCTGATCTCTGACTCCCAATTAATGCTTCTTACAACGCAATCAGCGGGCGGGGCAGGCGGGTCTTGGCCCGGTCCAGGAAGAGCCTCATGCGCAGAGCCTCGGCCCGCTGCATGGCGACCAGCCGCATATGCCTGCGAATGTGATCGCCGTCCTCCAGCAAGGCGACCTGCGACTCGTCGAACTCGGCATCCTTCTCCAGGCGCACAATCCGTTCCTCGAGGGTGCGGCGAAACCGGGGGCTGATCTCAAAATCTTCGCTGGCGGCGCAGTTGGTGAACATGGCAGGCTCCTCGGTAATCTCTCTAACCCCTTCAAAAAAATCTTTCTGCAAGGGCTAAAGTATTTTCGACTTGTGCCGATACTAATAAAGAAATCTCTTGAGCGCCAGATTACCTTGAGGCAATACCAAGGTAATTTGTTGTGCTGAAATAAGACACTTAGGGCAGTTTCAAGGGCTTTTTGCACAGCCCAGGGACACACGCAGAAGACTCTGCGTATGGTTTCAGCCTCTCAACAGCAGCTTCTTTGCTCTCAATAAGATGTGGGGACGCTTGGCGTCCGGGCGCTTTCGGCTGACCCCGATTCCAACGCGATCGGATGAGGAGCGATTGAGGTTGCGGCAAAGTTCATTCCGCCCTTTTGAGACGGTTTGCATTCTTGGTACGTATTCCCGTTCAAATGTGCAAAACGCGGTCGAAACACTATTTCTGCGATTGGCGCTTCCGGACCCCTAACCCCTGCCCCTACTCCTGCGGCGGTAATGCGAAGTAGCCCTTGCGGACCTGCACCTTCATGCCATCGCCGCGGCACTCGACCGAGAGCCTGCGGAAACTGCCGTCCAGCTTGGTGTTGCTGGGCGTGTAGCTGGCCACGTACTGGGTGCGAAGCTCGTCCTCAATTTGCTGGAAGGCGGCCTCAAGCTTCTTGCCGTTGTTGCCTACGTCGATGAGCCGCCCACCGGTCTCCTCGGTCATCTTCTTCATCGCCGAGTAGCCGGTATAGCCCATGCCAAAGCCACCGTAGAAGCCCCGGTCGGCGATCAGAATTGTGTAGATGATCACGTTCGACTTCTGCGCCGCGGCAATCGCCTCGGTGATCTTGGTGCTGCTGCCCTCGTCCTCGCCGTCGGTGAGCAGGATCATCGCCTTGCGGCCCGACTCCTGGCTCATCTTCTGGTTGGCTGCCATGAAGACGGCATCGTAGAGCACGGTTCCCTTGGGCGCTCCGATGGTCGGAATGGTGCCACCGCCGGCGCCGGGAATGCCCGCCGCCCCATTACCCCCGGCGGTGTTGATCTCGGCCCTGCTCATGGCCCGCGCCAGCAGGCGTGGGTTATTGGTGTAATCCTGCAACAGGTCCACATTCACGTCGAACGAGAGCAGAAAGGCTTCGTCCTTTGGCTTGAGCACGCGCTCCAGGAACTGGCTGCCCGCATCCTGCTCCAGGGGCAGCACGCGCTGCTGGCTGCCCGAGGTGTCCAGCAGAATCCCGAGGGTCAGCGGCAGATGAGTCTCGGCGACAAAACTCTTGAGCGTCTGCGGCGTCTTGTCCTCTGAAATCGTGCAGTCGTCCTTGGTCAGGTGGGGAACCAGCTCGCCAGACTTGTCTTTGACGGTGAATAAAACATCCACCAGGTTGACATTCATCTTGAGCGTGGCCACCGGCACGTCATCGGCCGCCGTATCGGGCGCGGTCGAGACGGGAGGCGCGTCGGGTGAGGGGGCAAGCTGGGCCCATCCCGCCGGAACCAGCGCCGGCAGGCCAAGCAGCAGAGCGGTAACTCCCCATCGCATTCTCATATGGTCTTTTAGACGAAATTGGCACTCCGAAGAAAGCATATCCGAAATGCGTCCTGTCTGGCGTAACCTGCGCGGCTTCGGCGCGTCTGATACTCTGACGATTGGAGCACTGAACAGAGATCAGTGAGCAGAATCCGGCACTGCTCCTGAGGACTGACCACCGCTCGCTGATTACGGACCACTGGAGAGTACCTGTGAAGCTAGGATTTACGGCAATCGCGCTGGCCGCACTCCTGAGTTCGAGCCCGTTTTTGAGTCCGGCTGCGCTGGCCCAGCAACAGCAATCCGCCCAGCAGCAGGCCGTCCCTGACGCCCCGACGCCCCAGGCCCCCAAGCCGCTGTCGTCAGACGTTACAGGACCGATCGTTCCCGGCAAGGGCGCAGGCGAGACTCCCTCCGGGCCCAATTCGTCCTCCAATCCTTCGGCCCAGCAGCCCGCACCCTCCAGCCAGGAACCCAGCAGTCAGGGCAAAGACCTGATCCAGACCGCGCCGCCAGAGATGCCCGCCGCCGGCGAGGGCGCTTCGGCAATCACCACATTCATCCGGCACACCACCTTCGTCGACGTCCCGGTCACAGTAAAGGACCCGAAGGGCAAGCTGGTCGCAGGGCTTACTTACCGCGACTTCAAGGTCTTCGAAAACGACACCCGCTATCCGATCGCCTTCTTCACCACGGATTCCTTCCCGCTTTCGATCGCCTTTGTGATCGACCAGAGCCTGACCTCCGACGTGATGGCCAAGGTGAATAACTCTCTCGGCGCGATCCAGGGCGCGCTTACAAGCTATGACGAAGCGGCGGTCTTTACATACGGCCACATGACCCAGGAACGGACCGGATTTACCGGTGCGCAAAGCGCAAGGCTGCCCGCCGTGCTGGCCCTGGCCAAAGAGACCGGCAGCGAGATCATGGTGCCTATCAACAGCGGTCCTTTTGCGGGCTGCAGCATCACCCAGAACGGCGGCTGTGTCGATCCCAATCTGCAACCGGGGCGCTCGGCCGGCGGCAGCGGGACCTGGCAAACCATCCCCAAGGAGCTTCACACCCTCAACGATGCGATCCTGGCCGCGGCCAAGGAATTGTCAACGCGCCCCCAGGGCCGCCGCCGCATCATCTTCGTGATCTCCGACGGCAAGGAGTACGGCAGCAAGGCGACCTTCAAGGAGGTGCTGCGCTACCTCGACACCAACAAGATCGCCGTCTATGGCACGCTGGTTGGCGACTCGGCCCGCTGGGGCGAGGGCTACATCAGCCGCATTCACCTGCCCTTTACCATGTACGACAACCTGCTGGCCAAGTACATCCTGGCCACCGGCGGCGCGCCCGACTTCGAGAACGGCGTCAACGGCATCGAAAAGAGCTACGCGAAGATCGCCGAGGAGGCGCGCAACCAGTACACGCTGGGTTATTACAGTCATCAGCCGTCCATCGACGGCAAGTTCCGCAAGGTCGAGGTGCGCCTGGAGCGCCCCGGCTTCGAGGTTACCGCCAAGCATGGCTATTACCCCTCGGCGCAGGATTCCCACTAACCGGCAGACGGCGAGCTTGCCGGGATAGACACCAAAGGCCTGTGCGCAATGCACAGGCCTTTCCATTCGATGCAATCGACTCACGCAATATGAGCCACAGGCGTCGGGCCGCGGTAGATCCCGCCCAGCCGCCTCAACTCCCGCGCACTACAGGCGCCGGATTTGCGGGTCGACTGGATTCGATTCTGCCGGCGGCGCTGGAGCCGTATTCTGCTGCTGAACGGCGGGTGCCGGCGGCGCGGGCGGCGGAGCATCGCTCATACCCTTGAGACCCTCCTTGAAGCCCTTCAAGCCTTCGCCCAATCCCTTGCCCAGCTCCGGCAGCCGCTTGGCGCCGAAGAGCAGGAAAGCCACGATAGCCAATACGATCAGGTGCCACGGCTGCAATATATCGCCCATCGATTCATCCTCCACACGGCGCGTTCTCGCCCGCCGCACACTCTCACGATTTATTGTCGCACAAAGCCGGTCGCTGTTCCCTGATCCCTGTTCACAGCTTCAATTCACCTGGGCAGGCCGTCCCAGCCGTTCGGTCACCATCACAAAGAAGGCGCGCAGATCCTCTTCGTCGCCCACGGTGAGCCGGCGATAGACCTTGATCAAGGGAAACAACCGTGAGCCGCGCACGTCGATGGCTGGGACCGCGACCGCACCGCCGGGGTATTGAGTCATCTCCCACGTGCCGGCATAGCGGCGGCGCAGAACCTCGCCCAGGTAGCTGCCCCATAGCCGCACCTCGAAGTCAAGGTCCAGCTCCGGGCTCTCGCCCACCAACACCAGAATCTCGTCCAGCGTGTCAATCGACCCCGAGGTAAAATCCAGCGCCTGCTTGAACTCGGCTTTGGCCCACTCTGCCGCCGCCCGCGCATAGCCCTCCATCAACGCTCCCAGGTCGGGGAAGGTCGACGATTCCAGCCGTTTGCGCAGATCGGTCGAGTTTCTCATCCAGTCAGAAAAGTATAAGCCCGCGCGCCACCCAGAGACATGCGCCAAGGCATGAAAGTAAGACATGCGCCACGGCATGAAGATAGCACCGTAACCCAGGTTTGTGGCAGACTGAGATCAGTCGTGGAGGATTCTCAGTTGAAGACCGTCAAACTTCTAGCACTTGCCGCCTTGCTCTTTGTAAGCGCAGGGCAAGCCCGCTCCACCGGCCGCGAGATCTATCCCGACCCGTCGCAGGCCAAGACCGATCTGGCCGCCGCACTCAAGACCGCCGCTGCTCAGCACAAGCGCATCCTGCTCGACTTTGGCGGCAACTGGTGCGGCGACTGCCAGGTGCTGGACCTCTATTTTCACGACTCCGCCAACCGGTCGATTTTAGAGGCGAACTTCGTGCTGGTCCACGTGAACATCGGAAAGATCGATGCCAATCTGGACCTCGCAAAGCAGTACGAGGTCCCGCTGGAAAAGGGTGTGCCAGCCTTGGCCGTCCTCAGCGAAAACGGCAAGCTGCTCTACAGCCAGAAGAGCGGCGAGTTTGAGGCCATGCGCCGCATGCAATCCTCGGCCGTGACGCAATTTCTCGTGCAATGGAAGCCCGTCCGCGAAGGCTGCTCGGCGGTGATGATCAACTGCTAGGGTCCCGAGTCTGAAATACGCAACACTACACGGGCTGTCATTCTGAGCGAACGGGGCCCCGAACGTCTTTCAGTTCGGGGGTGGTGAGTTGAAGAATCCGCGGTTGTTCTTCAATGAACTTCAGACCCTCCACGCTAGGGAACTTCTGATCGAGCGGGTGTTTTGAAAGGGCACCGACTTCAGTCGTGCCGTACACCTCGCTGATACAACCTGGGCTTTAGCCTCTGAGGGACGCTTCACTAAAGCCCGCGATGCTCGTCAGCTGATCGGGGACAGGTGCTTGGTGTTCTGGTAGGTGTAGACGATGCGGTGAGCCACGGTGATGGTCGAGAGCACGGCCAGCACCCATAGCACGGGAGCCATCGCGCCCCAGTGGTTGAAGATTGCGCCGATGATCACCAGCACAATCCGCTCCGGCCGTTCCATGAAGCCCACCTTGCACTGCCCGATCAAGGCCTCGGCGCGGGCGCGCGTATAGCTGACCATGAGCGAAGTCACCATGACAAAGGCAACCAGCACGACATACCTGAAGCGGTTGATGCGCCCGTAGTAAACCAGCAGCCCGAAAAAGAGCACCACGTCCGAGTAGCGGTCGATTACCGAATCAAAAAACGAGCCGAAGACCGTGACCTGGTTGTTGCGCCTGGCCACGCGGCCATCGAGCATATCGAAGGCTCCGGCGGCGAAGATCACGCAGCCCGCGGAGAAGAACATGCGTCCGGCGTTGGTGGCGTTGGCGTGGCCAAAAAGGAATGCGGCAACAATGTTGATAACCAGGCCGATGAAGGTGAGCGCGTTGGGCGAGATGCGGGTCAGCGCCATGCCCTTCACGAGCTTGTCGAGAAGCCATCCGCAGGCGCTGCCGAATGCGCTGGTCCAGGTGATTGCCATCTTGCTTACTTCTGCTCCTGACTCTCGGCCGGGTTGGCCTCGGGCTGGGTGGCGGCCGCTTCGGCTTCATCGTGAATCGTGGTCAGCTTCAGAATCTCCAGTTCGCGCTTGCCATTGGGCGTGACGATGGTGGCTGTGTCGCCCACCTTCTTGCCCACAATCCCACGGCCGATGGGCGAGGTGGTCGAGATCAGCCCCTTCGAGACATCGGACTCTTCGCTGGTCACAAGGCGGTAGACGATTTCTTCATCCTTGGTGGAGTCGAAGACCACCACAGTCGAGCCGAAGCCGGCCTTGTCTCTGGGAATGTTGGTAAGATTCACCAGCGACAACTCGGCCATGCGCCGCTTCAACTGGCCCAGGCGCGCGTCGACGAAGGTCTGGCGCTGCTTGGCCATGTGGTATTCGGCGTTCTCCGAGAGGTCCCCCATGGCCACCGCCTTTTTGATTTCGGCGGGAAGCTCATGCTGGAGCTCGTGCTCGAGGAGTTCAATCTCGGCTAAAAGCTGCTTTTTGATGTGTTCGGGCATCATATTCCGTGGCGGGGAGCGAGGATGCTCAATCCGCGAGAGATAAAAGATCTTAAGTTCCGATTATACGCGGGGGAAAAGGCAGGAGACAGAGATCAGAGGTCAGGGGTCAGAGATCAGGCGAACGGTGCGAACAAGAAGCCACATGGGGCCGGGCTACCACGGTTTCAGGGGCAAAGGCTCAGGCGCCCGCACTCGACCCACGCTGATCCATCTTTCGCGCGGCCTAGACTGATCCTTGACCTGTGACCTCTTTCCCCTGCTCCATAAACGACTGCAAGATCAGCGTAGCCGCCACCTGGTCTACCACGCGGCGATGTTGCTGGCGGGGGTGGCCGGCCTCGTACAAGATCTGATGCGCCTCGCGCGTCGTCAGTCGCTCGTCCCACAGGTGGATGGGCAAACCGGTTAGCTCACCCAGTTCGGCGGCAAAGGCCTGCGTTTTGGCGGCCTGCGGGCTGACGTCGCCGGAGAGATGCACCGGGTTACCGACCACAATACCGGCCACCGAAAACCGCCGCGCCAGTCGCGCCAATGACCGCAGGTCTTCGCGCCGGTTGTGCCGCCGCTCCAAAGTGAGAACCGGCTGCGCCGTGAGGCCCAGCTCGTCCGACACGGCCACGCCGATGCGGCGGTTGCCGACATCGAGGCCGAGGTAGCGGGGATGGAGAACAGCTTCCAGCTTCTAACCCCTGAACTCTAGCTTAACGTCTGGCGCACCTGCCGAGCGGGATCAAGACCGCCCCACGCAACACCGTTTCACAGAGGCCGATTGTGCCGATCACTCCGCGTCTCGCCTCTACTCCTTGCCAGTATGTACGAACGAGGTGATATCTTCCGCAAATCGAAGTGACAATTTGAGGCATACGTCTGGCCGGGAAGACTGAGCCGTACGGTTGGGGGTCGCGGTCTCCCACCCTTGCAATAGAAAAATCTCGCAGGGATAGGGCACCCATTCTTTGAGGGTTGGTTAAGTGTGGGCCGCACGCCCCGAGGCGGGCAGAGCGGCATGTCTAAGGATGGGGATCGGGCTGCTTAGACTAAAGTCGCAAAAATGTGAGCCGATACACTGATTACCTTAGCCCAGGGAGAGACAATCATGCCTATAACATCCGAGCAGGCGATCCGTTCGTTGGCCTTGGTTTCCACAAGACCTTTGGAAGAATTCAAGGATCATATCAACGCCACCTGTTGTCAACTCACCGGCTCGACCTTGTCCTACTTCGCCACAATCGACGCCACTGAGCGCGTCCTCACAATGATTGGATGGTCGAAGTCAGCGATGATGAGCTGCGCAATGATGACCAAGCCCATTGTCTACAAAATGGAGGATACCGGCCTCTGGGGCGATGCCGTGCGCGAGCGCAAGCCGGTGATCACGAATGACTACAAAAGCCTGGTCAAGCCGACCAAGAAGGGTTATCCGCAAGGTCATGTGAATGTGCGCAGACACATGAACCTGCCCATCTTCGAAGGCAAGCATATAGCGTTGGTGATCGGCGTCGGCAACAAACTGGCAGAGTACACCAATGACGACGCCAAGACGCTGCAGGAGTTCATGGATGCGGTATGGAAGCTGCTGAAACCCAAGCTTTGATTCCGCCTTTACCGTGTGCGGTTGTCTCCCACATCTCAAAATCGAGATGCGGGCCCCGCCTGGCGTTCGTGGTCTCCCACCCTTTCCACGATGAGACTGTGGAAAGGATGGGCCACCCAGACTTTTTAGGGCGCGCCACCCGCCGATCTGGTTGCCGCACTTAAGGAGTCCATCACCTATTGCGACACGGCCTACAGCAGCATGAATGACACGTCGGGCGCTCAGATGATCCAGTTCTTCGGACGCAGCATGCCGAAGCTAGGAGTGCTGATCATCAACAACATGCACGATATGGAGCACTACGGAAACCTCGTCACCTACATGCGAATGAAGGACATCGTTCCTCCAAGCAGCACGCCGCCGCCCCCGGCACAGGGGAATAGTTCGCCGCCGAAGGATTGAAGCGCATTTTGGCCGGCAACTTCCACATCTCGGAATCGAGGTGCGGGCAAACTGCTTGAGGCAAAATGCGGTCGAATCCCATGATTTTGGCCCGAAAATGGGCCAAAAATGATCGAAATGCGGCCAAATCCGTGGTGCATGTTTACCTATAAGTCAACAGTATGATGTATTAAGTTGTTCATTTATTGATATTTATCAGAATAGAGTGGCGGAAAAGTGGCTCAAAAAGGGGGTGGGGCAGGGCTGTTTTTGGCTGGATTTTGAAGCCCGCATCGGTATGGAAGAAGCTTTGCTTACGGACATCATGCGCCCTCGGAGCTTAATTATCCGCAAGCTCCTGCGCCACCTGCGGAGGGGCCAGTTGCCTTCGGCGAAGCTGATTGAGGTTCATCGTCTCCCACATCTCAGAGTCGAGATGTGGGCCACCCGGTCTTATGGGTAAGTCAGACCTTGGCCGCCCGCCCGCCTGAATCCATTAGCGATTGCCTATCAGGCTCAGAATGATTGCGATGCCGATTATCACAGCGAAGAACACGATCAACTCAATCTTGTTATCGCTTACGCCACCTTTTTGAGTTGTATTTGCGACGCTCATTCTCGCTTCCATCTGTTCCTTCTCGATCTTTTGGTTCTCTATCATCTCGTCGTAAATCGAATAGTCTGGATCTGCGAGCTTGCCGAAAAGTGAATTCGTGGAGATTGATTTCGAAGTCTCGCTAATTCCCGCGCCGAAGGAACCCACTATTTCTGAGTAATGCTCATGCCAAGATTCCTCCAGCCCTTCAGGTTCAATATGTCCATCAGTCGCAATACCCCATCGCGTCGTCCGGGTAGTACGGCGTGTGCACCTATTCTTTCTAAAGAACTCATAGGTTGATGCCGCATGTACTTTGACTTCTTCGGGGCTAAGAGTCAATATGTTCTCCTTGAAGCCCGATATGTTGCGTATTGCCCACGCAATCTCCCCGACGGCCAAACCCGCCTCGGTCAAAACCCACAATCGGTCCTCCTCAATTCCTAACCCCTCAATCATCAAGAGATTCGCACACATCGATGCGGCAATCAGCGATAATGCCTTTGCATGGTCTCCGCTCTCGATTGCGGTTGAGAATCGTGGATCGTTATACATCGAATCTGCTATATCTTCGATTGCGAAGCCGGCTTCATTAAGTTGTCGGAACTCGTTTAGAAAAATGGGAAGTTGATCGCCACCGATACCGCAAGCACGTAGCTCCTGAATATTGATGGGTATTTCGCACATGGTTGTTTTCTCCACCATTCCAATTGTCCCTCATCTGACCAGTAGTTATCGTTTATGATTAATGTTTGAGAATTGAGAACTCTGTTATCGTCATTTCATCGCCGAGGATACTATTGACAGATATGCATTGATCACTTCTTTCAGTTCTCTCTTAGTTAGGCTCCCAGCCGCCGCCTTTATTTTATTAATAGATCTCATTTCATATTGCATCCTCATGGGCTCACTTAAGGGCTTCTTGCGTGCATTTGTGATTAGATGCCAAGCGTCCAACGCGGAATTCGAGAACTGTTCATCTCGAAAATACTGTGATCCTTCAAAAATCGCTTCAACCCGATTCCTGAGCGAAGAATCATATTTCGGCGCAAGCAAAATTCGCCCGAGAACGGAGCAAATGAATTTGATTTTAACTGTTGCCATCTTCGGTGATCCTTCTTTTTGGAGTTGTTTGGCTTCAGGTGCCCCAGGTCTCGATTTTTGAGACCTGGGAAACCACGAGAAGCAGGTCCTTCGACTTCGCTGCGCTTCGCTCAGGATGACAGCAATCAGCGAGGTTACTCCTCTTCTTCTTCTATTGGGCGTTTGGCGTTGGCTAGGATTTTTTCGGCCACTAACTGCGGGACTATGTCGTAGTGGTCCATCTCCATGCGGTAACTGCCCTTGCCTTGAGTCATCGAAGTTAGAAGAGTTCCATAAGTGAGCATCTCTGCCATGGGGACCTGGGCATTGATAACTGTCGTCCGGCCCTTGGACTCCATGCCGCCTACGCGGCCACGGCGTGAGTTGAGATCGCCCATCAAAGTCCCGGCGAACTCGTCGGGGGCCTCGATCTCTACTTTCATGACTGGCTCAAGCAGGCAGGGCTTGGCTAACTCCATGGCCTTGCGGAAGGCGATGCGACCCGCCATCTTGAAGGACATTTCATTGGAGTCGACGTCGTGATAACTGCCGTCGAAGACGACAGCCTTGAAGTCGACGACCGGATAGCCGGCGAGATAGCCGCGGGCGGCCGACTCAACAATGCCTTTCTCGATAGCCGGGATGAAGTTGCGCGGGACTGAACCGCCGAAGGTCTCGTTGCCAAATTCGAAGCCGCCGCCGCGAGGCATGGGCTCCATGCGGATCTTGCAGTCGCCGAACTGGCCGTGGCCACCGGTCTGCTTCTTGTGGCGGCCTTGAGCCTCGGCCTTGACGCGGATGGTTTCGCGGTAGGGGACCTTGGGAGCTTTGAGAGTGACTTCTGCGTGGTAGCGCTTTTTGAGGCGGCTGACGATGGCCTCGATGTGCGGCTGGCCGGCGCCGGCGATGAGGAATTCGTTGGTCTGCGGGTCGCGGAAGAAGCGGATCAGTAGGTCTTCTTCCATGAGCTTGTGAATGGCGGGGGCGAGTTTGTCTTCGTCGGCGCGGGACTTGGGCTCGATGGCGTAGGTCATGGCGGGCTCGGGAAGGGGATGGAGATCGATCTGGATCTCTGAACCCTTCGCGCCCAGTGTGTCGCCGGTGAGAGTGACGCGGAGCTTGGCTACCGCGCCCAGATCGCCGGCGTGCAGTTCAACGACTTCGACGGCTTTGCGGCCCTGCATCACTGACAAATGAGACAGACGTTCCTGATCGCGCCGCGTGTAGTTCTCGACGGTGGCGTCGTTTTTGACCACGCCGCTGATGACTTTGAAAAAGCTGATGCGACCCGCGAACGGATCGGTCATGGTCTTGAAGACCATCAGCGAGAGAGGCTCGCTGTCGGCGATCTTGCGGGTGACCTTGGGGGCTTCGGCTCCGTCTTCGCTGGGGGGCGCGGCGTCGATCGTCGGGGTGCGCACGGCGATGGGGGCGCGTTCGACAGGCGAGGGGGTATAGGCCTTGATGAAGTCGAGCAGGTGGTCGAGGGCGATGTTGGAAAGGCCGCTCGAAAAAAGCACGGGGAAGATTCGGTCTTCGCGGATGGCTTCGTGGAGAGCGGCGGTGAGGTGCTCTTTGGTGAGCGTGCCGGTCTCGAAGTACTCCTCCATCAGTTCGTCTTTGCCTTCGGCGATGAGCTCGACCAGCGCCTCATGGCGGGTCTTGGCATCGGCGGCCAGGCCGGCGGGAATCTCAGCGGTCATCTTGCCGCGGCCATCGCCGCTGGGGGTGTAGTAGAAGGCCTCCATGGTGACGAGATCGACAACACCGCGAAAGCCCTCGGCGCCGGAGATGGGAAGTTGTACGGGCACGCAGTTGCGGCCCCAGCGATCGACCAGGTCGTCAATCAGGGCGCTCAGTCCGCCTCCGCCGCCGGCCTTTGGGTGGTCCATCTGGTTCACGAGTACGATGCGGGGAAGGCCTGCTTCGTCGGCATAACGCCAGACGCGCTCAGTGACCGGCTCGATGCCATTCTGGGCGTTGACCACGACGATGGCAGCCTCGGCGGGCAGCAGGGCCGCGCGGGCCTCATGGGTGAACATGTGAAAGCCGGGAGTGTCGATGAGATTGATCTTGACGCCCTGCCACTCGGCAAAGGCGACGGCGTTTTGCATGGTTGCGCCGCGGGCTACTTCTTCTTCGTCATAAGCGGTTACGGCTGTGCCGTCTTCGACACGGCCCTGGGTGGGGGTCATCTTGGCGGCATGCAGCAGAGCGGCGATCAGGGTGGTTTTGCCACTGTGCGCATGCCCCACTACAGCTACGTTGCGGATCTCACTTCCCTGGTACGTTTTCATTGCAGTTCTCCTCTAGTTTTGCTTTTTGGTGTCAGAATCTGCGGGGGCATTTGGAACAGGGACAGGGAAACCATGGGGACGTCCGTGAGGGCGTCGCGGTGGCCGGATTGGAGGGCCACGCGTCCCGGTTTGCCGTCTACCTCGTCCATAAGGCGTTCAACCTATAAGGTTTGGACCGTGAGGGTCTCGGGCCGGCGCCATGCGGTGAAGGCCAGGCTGCATCCGCAGAGCGTCTTTCTAAGAAACTCGGATGCTATCACACGGGGAGTGTGAACGTCCTGTGACATGAGCCACCACCCGCGGCCACCCGCGGTGGGGTCAGCCGCCTTCGGCACGCTTCGGATAAACTCTTCATTGCGATGGACAGATTATGACTAAAACGACTATAATTATGGTTGTTAAATGCGGAGGTGTCGATGGCTCTGTGGCAGGTGCAGGAGGCGAAGACGCGGTTGAGCGAGGTGATCGAGGAGGCGCGCGGCAGCGGTCCACAGATCATCACCCGTCATGGAAGGGAGCGGGCCGTTCTGCTGTCGATTGAGGATTATCGCGCGCTCACGGCCCACAAGCCGGACCTGAAGACCTATCTGTTGGGCGGTCCGAAGGTCGATAGCTTCGAGATCGAATACGACCGGGATACGGGCCGGGAGATCGAGTTGTGAGCGGACGATTGGAGTACTTGCTGGACACCAATGTTCTTAGCGAAACGCGCAAGAAAAAGGCCGACGCTGGCGTGATCTCATTCCTTGAGAGCGCCGATTCCTCGACTCTATACATCAGTGTGCTCACGCTCGGCGAGTTGAGGAAGGGCATCGCCAAGAAACAGAGAGAGGACCCGGAGATGGCCAAGAGGCTTGCCGGCTGGGCCGAGGGGCTGGAGTTGAGTTTTGCCGACCGGATTCTAGGCATCGACGTAGCCACGGCGAGGTTGTGGGGAAACTGGTCCAGTGAACGGCCAAGACCCGTTGTGGATACTCTGCTGGCAGCCACAGCCGTATTGCATGGATTGACCTATGTGACTCGCAACATCCGCGACGTGCGCGGCATACCGGTAAAGCTGCTCGACCCGTGGACGGAATAGGCGCTTGCGGTGCGGCCACCCGGGTGGGGCTGGCGGCTTTCGGTTCGGCGCAACGAGGGCAACTGCACTGGCGCGGGTCCTGGTCCATCGGCGACAATGCTTTCGTTATGGACAAACTGACTCGCAGGGATTTTCTGCTGACCGCTTCCGCCGCTACGCTGGCCGCTGCCGCTCCGTCACTGGCCGCAACTTCATCGTCCGCCAAGGGCCGAAAGCGGGTGTTTGTTGGCTCAAGTACATCCGAGGGGATTCTGGCCTATGACTGGGATCAGGAGACCGCCGAGCTAATACCCGTCGGAGTGGCCGCGAAGCTTGCCAATGTGGCCTGGATAACTTACTCCCCGAATCGCAAGGTTCTGTTTGCCGCTTCGGCAGTGGATAGCTTCAATGGCAAGCCGACGGGCGGAGTGGTCAGCTTCAGCGTGGCGAATGGCGAACTGCATCAGACCTCTCAGCAGAACTCGGCCAGCACGGGCACTTGCCATATTGCTCTGGACCACAAAGGGAAGGTGCTCATTTCGGCCGACTACAACGGCGGCAGCGCGGCGAGTTTTCTGGTGATGGACAGAATACTCAGCCCGGCTGTTTGGAGCGAGCACTACTCAGGCGGCGGGCCTAACAAGGACCGGCAAGAGAAGGCTCACGCGCATTTTGTGTCATTCTCGCCCGACAACCGATTTGCCTACATCAATGACCTGGGCAGCGATTGCATTCACATTTACAAGCTGAACGCCGAAACGGCGATGCTGAGTTCAGCCGGGAGTTATAAGGCCAGGCCTGGTGCGGGGCCGAGGACACTGCACTTTCATCCCAACGGGCACACGGGTTACTCGGTCAACGAGCTGGATTCGACGGTGGATGTGCTGGAGTGGTCGAAGGCGGACGGCGGGCTAACTCTTGTCAACCGCGTTGAGTTATTGCCCGAGGGCTATCATGGGCCGACGCGGGCCTGTGACACGGTGATGACTCGCGATGGTAAGTTTGTCTATTTTGCCAATCGAGATAATAACTTCCTTTATAGCTTCCACGCGGAGTTTGAGAGCGGGAAACTAACTCCGATCGCAAGAAGTAACTGCGGCGGCAAGACTCCACGGAACTTTGTGCTCGATCCGACGGAGAATTGGATGCTGGTGGCCAATCAGGATTCGAATCTGATTAGTGTCTTTCGGCGGAATACCCAGACGGGTGCGCTGGCCGATGAGGGAAAGAGTTTCGCCGCGGCCGAGCCTATGCGGATTCTGTTTTAGTTAACGAAGTGATTGTGGTTTGTAGATGAGGCTAAGTGAAGTTCGCGGTATCCCACCCTTTCCGCAGAAGAAAGCGGAAAGGATGGGGCACCCGGCGCCAAAGCCTCCAAATTTCCACGCTTCTATCTTCTGGCGATGAGTGGGGCACATGCCTCATTTATGAAGAAATTAATAATGAGTGGTGAATGAGGGATTCCAGTATGTGATAATAAAATGATCATCAATAGAGACAGGTAGACCACAGGCTATTCGGGAAGTCCAAACCTTTTCCCGTTGACCGCAGAGGGTTTGGAACCGATATATCTTCGCCTGGACGACCGTTCCCCCAGTTACCCAAACGTCCACAATCCCATCCCACTCGTGGTCTCTACAATTCGTCACCTTTGTATTGGCATAAGGAATGAAACAATCTCCCTCGCGATCAGATTGTCCGAGCTGATCTTCTAATAAAAGCAAACTTCTAAAGTCGATATCCGTCTTTAGACGCTTGGCTAGACGGTCCGCTCTGCGATCCTCGACGCCCATCCAGATGGACTTGATCCCGAAAAGAATCAGAAGGAAGATAATGAGCCAAAGCACCGAAATGCTGAAGTCCTTCAAACCTCGACCTGCTCCACTCATCGCGAATTTCTCCCGATGGACCGGACGGAGTTTATCCGGAATTTCCGTTTTGCCTTTCTGGCTGCTAACCAACATACCACCATTTGCCTCCGCTCGGCAGGTGGCCCACTCGCTAATTCTGCCATCCGTCTAACCCTTTCTAAAGGGCACAGCTCTTGCTTCATCCCACCTGAAAGGTAATAGGGTGTCATCCGGCTGAACAAGTAACTGCCGTTCGCAGCCTCAGGCGCCGACGAGGACGGGGATGGCAAATTCCACATTTGCGTCGACGGGAGCGGCGGCTTCGGTCGTTACGGGCACATGAGCCAGTTCCCAGGCTGAGCGGTCCTTAATCAAACGGGAGACTAAAGCCGTGTGCATGGCGTGACCGGCGCGCTCGGCTACCACGTGGCCTTCGATGCGGCGGCCGGCCAGGGCCAGGTCGCCAATCAGATCGAGTACCTTGTGGCGCACATACTCATCGTCGAAACGCAGCGGACCGTTGACCGGGCCTTTGGGTCCGAGAATGATGGCGTTCTCCGGGCCCGCTCCGCGGATTAGGCCCATGTCGCGCAGCTTCTTCTCGTCGGCCTGATAGCCGAAGGTGCGTGCCGCGGCGATGTATGTGCCGTAGGTCTCCGCGGCCAGATCGATGCTGGAGCTTTGCCGGCCCACAGGCGCGGGAAAGTCGATGGTGTATTCAATGCTGTACCCGGAGCCGGGATAGACACCGATGAACTTGTTTCCCTCGCGCACCTCGACCGCGCGCAGTACGCGAATGCTCTCGCGTCGGCGGCGCTGGGTGCGAATGCCCGCACTCAAGAATGCCTCGACATAGGGAAGCGCGCTACCATCGAGGATGGGAAGTTCGAGGTTGTCCACTTCGGCAATGATGTTGTCGACGCCCATGCCGATGAGGGCAGAGAGCAGATGTTCCGTAGTCTGAATCAGGACGCCCTGGCGCATGAGACTGGTGGCGTAGCTGACTTTGGCCACGTACCGGCCTATGGCGGGGATCTCAAAGTTGTCAAGGTCTGTGCGGCGGAAAACAATGCCCGAGCCGGCCGGAGCGGGCAACAAACGCATGGTCACCGGCGCGCCAGAGTGTAGCCCA